>Ga0180215_1003708_pt1 | contig 14157 bp, 13 predicted proteins | sample eDN3rd37CBELigBY_FD_128871 | JGI IMG/M metagenome (GOLD analysis project Ga0180215, IMG submission 128871) | Enriched backyard soil microbial communities from Emeryville, California, USA - eDNA 3rd pass 37_C BE-Lig BY (version 2) (version 2) | ecosystem: Environmental > Terrestrial > Soil >...
CATCAGTTGAAGGCGAGGCGGATTTCGATGTCGACGCCGGCGGGAAGATGGTCGAGGCGCTGGAGCGAGTCGACCGTCTTCGGCGTCGGCTGGTGGATGTCGATCAGGCGCTTGTGCGTCCGGATCTCGAAGTGCTCCTGGGAGTCCTTGTCCTTGAAGGGGGACTTCACCACGGCGTACACGTTCTTCTCCGTCGGCAGGGGCACCGGGCCAGAGACGGTGGCGCCGGTCCGCGTCGCGGTCTCGACGATCTCCTTGGCCGCGGTCTCGATGGCTGAGGAGTCGTACGCCTTGAGACGAATGCGGATCTTGTTCTGGGCTATGGCCACGTTCTGTCCGGTACTTGAAGTGAAATCTGTGCTGGCTATCTGCGCGCAATGAGGGCGGCCCCCGGGCTCGGGGCCCGCCCTCAATAGGTCGTATCTGTCGACTTCAGTGGCCCCGCCACCCGGCCTACGTGAGGCCGGATGATCGGGGTGGGTGGAGGGGTGTCCCTCCTTGCTACTCGATGATCTCCGTGACGACGCCGGAGCCCACGGTGCGGCCGCCCTCGCGGATGGCGAAGCGCAGGCCGGCGTCCATGGCGATCGGCTGGATCAGCTCGACCTCCATCTGGATGTTGTCGCCCGGCATGACCATCTCCGTGCCCTCGGGCAGGTTGGCGACGCCGGTGACGTCCGTCGTGCGGAAGTAGAACTGCGGCCGGTACCCGTTGAAGAACGGAGTGTGGCGGCCACCCTCCTCCTTCTTCAGGACGTAGACCTCAGCCTTGAACTTGGTGTGCGGGGTGATGGAGCCCGGCTTGCAGAGCACCTGGCCGCGCTCGATCTCCTCGCGCTTGATGCCGCGGAGCAGGCAGCCGACGTTGTCGCCGGCCTGGCCCTGGTCGAGGATCTTGCGGAACATCTCCACGCCGGTGACCACGGTGGAGGTGGTCTCCTTGTGGATGCCGACGATCTCGACCGTGTCGCCCGTGTTGACGACGCCCTGCTCGATGCGGCCCGTGGCCACCGTGCCGCGGCCGGTGATCGAGAACACGTCCTCGACCGGCATCAGGAACGGCTTGTCCAGGTCGCGCTCGGGCTCCGGGATGTAGGAGTCCAGCTGGTTGCCCAGCTCGATGATCTTGTCGACGTACTCCTGGTCGCCCTCGAGCGCCTTCAGCGCCGAGCCCACGACGAACGGGATGTCGTCGCCCGGGAACTCGTACTCGTTGAGCAGGTCGCGGACCTCGACCTCGACGAGCTCGAGGAGCTCCTCGTCGTCGACCATGTCGGCCTTGTTGAGGAACACGACGATGTACGGCACGCCCACCTGACGGGCGAGCAGGATGTGCTCGCGCGTCTGCGGCATCGGGCCGTCGGCCGCCGAGACCACGAGGATCGCGCCGTCCATCTGCGCGGCGCCCGTGATCATGTTCTTCACGTAGTCCGCGTGGCCGGGGCAGTCGACGTGGGCGTAGTGGCGCGCCTCAGTCTCGTACTCGACGTGCGAGGTGGCGATGGTGATGCCGCGGGCCTTCTCCTCAGGAGCGTTGTCGATCTCCTCGAAGGACCGGGCCTGCCCGCCGTACTTCTCCGACAGGACCTTGGTGATCGCCGCGGTCAGCGTCGTCTTGCCATGGTCGATGTGACCGATGGTCCCGACGTTGACGTGCGGCTTGTCCCGCGTGAACTTCTCCTTCGCCACTTTCTCTTCGCTCCTGTCGTTTCGAAAACTGTCCTGAGGCGAACCCGTGCAGACTACCGCGTCTACGCGGGAACAGGCTCCCCGGTGCGCGCCTCGATCACCTTCTCGGCGATGTTGGGCGGCACCTCCTCGTACTTGTCGAACTGCATCGTGTACGTCGCCCGGCCCTGGGACATCGTCCGCACGTCGGTCGCGTATCCGAACATCTCGGCCAGCGGCACGTGCGCCGAGACCACCTGGGCGTTGCCGCGCGGCTCCATGCCGTTCACGCGCCCGCGGCGACGGTTGAGGTCGCCGATGACGTCGCCCATGTACTCCTCGGGCGTGACGACCTCGACCGCGAACACCGGCTCCAGGAGGACCGGCTTGGCCCGCTTGGCCGCCTCCTTGAGCGCCAGCGAGCCGGCGATCTTGAAGGCGATCTCCGAAGAGTCCGTGTCGTGGTACTTGCCGTCCACGAGCGTCACCCGCACGTCGACCATCGGGTAGCCGGCGCGCACGCCCGTCTCGAGCGCCTCTTCGACGCCCTTCTCGACGGCCGGGATGAACTCGGTCGGGATGGCGCCGCCCTTGATCTGGTTGACGAAGTCGAAGCCCTCGCCCGGCGCCGGCTCGATGTTGATGTAGACGATGCCGTACTGGCCCGAGCCACCCGTCTGACGCACGTGGCGGCCCTCGACCTTCTCGGCCGTGCCGCGCACCGTCTCGCGGTAGGAGACCTGCGGGCGGCCGACGTTGGCCTCGACCTTGAACTCGCGCATCATGCGGTCGACCAGCACCTCGAGGTGCAGCTCGCCCATGCCCGAGATCTCGGTCTGCCCGGTCTCCTCGTTGGTCGCGACCTGGAACGTCGGGTCCTCCTCCGCGAGGCGGCTGAGGGCGACCGACATCTTCTCCTGGTCGGACTTCGTCTTGGGCTCGATGGCCACGGAGATCACCGGGTCGTCGAACTCGATCGCCTCGAGCTTGATCGGCTTGTCCGGCGCCGCCAGCGTGTCGCCCGTCACGACCTGCTTGATGCCCACGGCCGCGGCGATGTCGCCGGCGTAGACCTCCTGGACGTCCTCACGGTCGTTGGCGTGCATCATCAGGATGCGGCCGATGCGCTCGGTGCGGCCCGTGCTGACGTTGAGCACGCGCGAGCCGGCCTCGAGGCGACCCGAGTAGACGCGGAAGTACGTGAGCTTGCCGACGTAGGGGTCGGCCATGATCTTGAACGCCAGCGCGGAGAACGGCTCGTTGTCGTCGGCCTTGCGCTCGGCCTCGCGGTCCTCCTCGCCCTTGACGGGCTCGAGGCCCTTCACCGGCGGGACGTCCAGCGGGGACGGCAGGAAGGAGATGACGGCGTCCAGCAGCGGCTGCACGCCCTTGTTCTTGAACGAGGACCCGCACAGCACGGGGGTCATCTGGCTCGACAGCGTCGCCTTGCGGATCGCGGCCTCCAGGCGCTCGGCCGGGATCTCCTGATCCTCGAGGATCATCTCGACGAGCTCGTCGTCGTAGTGGGAGACCTCCTCGAGCAGGTGCTCGCGCGCGGCAGCCGCCTCGTCGGCGAGCTCCGCGGGGATCTCCTCGATGCGGACGTCCTTGCCGAGCTCGTCGTAGTAGACGATCGCCTTCATGTTGATCAGGTCGACGATGCCGCGGAAGTCGGCCTCGGAGCCGATCGGCAGCTGGATCGGCACGGGGTGCGCGCCGAGGCGGTCGATCATCGTCTGCACGCCGCGCTCGAAGTCCGCGCCGATGCGGTCCATCTTGTTGATGTAGGCGATCCGCGGGACCTGGTACTTGTCGGCCTGGCGCCAGACGGTCTCGGACTGCGGCTCTACGCCGGCGACGGAGTCGAACAGCGCGACTGCACCGTCGAGCACGCGCAGCGAGCGCTCCACCTCGACCGTGAAGTCCACGTGGCCGGGCGTGTCGATGATGTTGATGCGGTGGCCCGCCCACTCGCAGGTGGTCGCAGCAGAGGTGATCGTGATGCCACGCTCCTGCTCCTGCTCCATCCAGTCCATGGTCGCGGCGCCCTCGTGCACCTCGCCGAGCTTGTGGGACCGGCCGGTGTAGTACAGGATCCGCTCGGTCGTGGTCGTCTTGCCCGCATCGATGTGGGCCATGATCCCGATGTTGCGGGTCTTTTCGAGCGTGTACTTGCGCGGCATGGAGATATCTCTTCTCTGTGTGCGGTCTTCCTGCGTAGGGTGCCCCGACGGCGGGCAAAGAAACGGGCCCTTCCGGGCCCGTGTCGTTCACATGCTGCGAGGCCCTGTTCGCGGGTGGGCTATGTCTCGCGTGACTCCATGTGAAGGACCGGGGGCCACGCGTACGGAGGGATTCCGCCGAGCGACCGGCAGTCGAATATAGCAGGGGTCGGCGTGGGCGTTCAGTCCGGTAAAACCTCGCAACATGGCCGTGGAGCTCAACTGCGACATGGGCGAGGCGTTCGGGATCTATGACCTCGGCGCCGACGAGGCGCTGATGCCCCACGTCGACCTCGCCAACGTGGCCTGCGGGTTCCATGCCGGGGACCCCGTGGTGGCCCAGCGGACGGTGCGTCTGGCACGCGAGCACGGGGTCCGGGTGGGCGCCCATCCGTCCTATCCGGACCTGCAGGGCTTCGGGCGCCGGGCGATGGCGATGGAGCGCTCGGAGCTGGCGGCGACGCTGATCTACCAGGTCGGCGCGCTGTCCGGGTTCCTGCGCGCGGAGGGCATGGAGCTCTCGCACCTCAAGCCTCACGGGGCGCTGTACGGGGCGGCGGCGCGCGAGCGCGAGGTGGCCGAGGCGGTGGCCGACGCGGCGGCGGTCTTCGGGCTGCCCGTGATGGGGATGGCGGGGACGCTGCACGAGGAGGTCTACACCGCGCGCGGCCTGGAGTTCTGGGCCGAGTACTACGCCGACCTCGACTACGACGACGAGGGCGGGCTGATCATCACCCGCAAGCACGTCGCCTACGACCCGCAGCTGGCGGCCACGCGCGTGCGGCGCGTGCTGCGCGAGGGGGTCGCGGTGGCGGCGAGCGGCAAGGAGATCCCGATGCGGGCCGACACCGTGTGCGTCCATTCGGACACACCGGGGGCGGCGGAACTGGCGGCGGCGGTCGCGGAGGTGCTACATGGCGCGAACTGAAGTGATCACACCCGTGCCGGGGACGTTCTACCGGCGGCCGGACCCGGACAGCGACCCGTTCGTCTCGGAGGGCGACGCGGTGGCCGCCGGCGACGTCATCGGCCTGGTCGAGATCATGAAGAACTTCCAGGACGTCGAGGCCGAGGCCAGCGGGACCCTGGTGGAGTTCCTCGTGGACAACGAGGACGCCGTGCAGGCCGGGCAGGCCGTGGCGGTCATCGAGACCTCTTGAGGGTCCTGGTCGCGAACCGCGGCGAGATCGCGGTCCGGATCATCCGCGCCTGCCGCGACCTCGGGTTCGAGTCCGTGGCGCTGTACACGGACGCCGACGCGGGCGCGCCGTGGGTGCGGCTGGCCGACGCGGCGGTCGGGCTGGGCGCGCCGAAGGCCTACCTGGACCGCGACGCGGTGCTGGCCGCGGCCGAGGGCTGCGACGCGATCCACCCGGGCTACGGGTTCCACGCCGAGAACGCCGCCTTCGCGCGCGCGTGTGAAGAAGCGGGGCTGCGCTTCATCGGGCCCAAGCCCGAGCACATCGAGCTGATGGGCGACAAGGCGGCGGCGCGCGCGGCCGCCGCCCGCGCCGGGGTCCCGGTCGTGCCGGGCTCGGAGGGCGCGGTCGCGTCGGCCGACGAGGCCGTGGCGGCCGCGGCCGGGTCCTACCCCGTGGCGATCAAGGCCGCGGCGGGCGGTGGCGGGCGCGGGATCCGGATCGCGCACGACGAGGCGGGCCTGCGGTCGGCGTTCGCGGCCGCGGCGCGCGAGGCGGGCGGCGCGTTCGGCGACGAGCGGCTCTACGTCGAGCGCTTCGTGGAGCGCGCGCGGCACATCGAGGTGCAGGTGTTCGGCGACGTCGCGCTGGGCGAGCGCGAGTGCTCGCTGCAGCGGCGCCGCCAGAAGGTGGTCGAGGAGGCGCCCGCGCCGACCTACGACGCGGCCGCGCTGTGCGCGGCCGCGGCGGAGCTGGCGCGCTCGATCGGCTACCGCGGGGCGGGGACGCTCGAGTTCCTCGTCGACGACGCCACGGGCGAGTTCTTCTTCATCGAGATGAACACGCGCATCCAGGTCGAGCATCCCGTGACCGAGCTGGTGTGGGGCGTGGACCTCGTCGCGGCGCAGCTGAGCGGGACGCTGCCGGAGTGCGCGCCGCGCGGGTGCGCGCTCGAGCTGCGGCTGACCGCCGAGGACCCGGAGCGCAAGTTCATGCCCTCGCCGGGGACGGTGACCGACGTGCGCTGGCCCGCGGGGCCGTGGGTGCGGGTCGACACCTGGCTCGAGCCCGGGGTCGAGGTGCCGCCGTTCTACGACTCGCTGCTGGGCAAGCTGATCGTCTGGGGCCCGGACCGGGCGACGTGCCTGGCGCGGGCGCGCCGGGCGCTGCGCGAGCTGCGCGTGGAGGGCGTGGCCACGACCGCGCCGCTGCTCGCGCGGCTGCTCGACGAGGACTGGTTCGTGCGCGGGGACTTTCACACCACGACGCTGGAGGAGTGGTTGGGTTGAGCCGGTACAGCTGGGGCGCCGACGAGCACCTGTTCGTCGAGGTCGCCGAGGAGATGAGCCTGCAGGCCAACTTCAAGGTCATGGCGATCGCCACGGGGCTGCGCGAGCGCCGGCCGGACGGGCTGTTGGACGTCTGTCCCGCCAACGCGTCGTTCCAGGTGCGCTTCGACCCGGACCGGTTGGCGCCGCGCGCCCTGGAGGAGCTCGTGCGCGGGGTCGAGAAGGAGGTCGGGGACGCGCACGGGTTCTCGCTCGAGACGCGGGTCGTGGAGGTGCCCGTGCTCTACGACGACCCGTGGACGAACGAGACGCTGATGAAGTTCCGCGACCGCCACCAGGAGCCGTCGCTGACCGACCTCGAGTACGCGGCGCAGATCAACGGGTTCGGCTCCAAGGAGGAGTTCATCGCCGCCCACCACGGCGCGCCCTGGTTCGCGTCGATGGTGGGGTTCGTCGCCGGGCTGCCGTTCCTGTACCAGATGGTCCCGCGCGCGCGCCAGCTCGAGGTGCCCAAGTACGTGCGCCCGCGCACCGACACGCCGGCGCTGACGGTCGGGCACGGCGGCTGCTTCGGCTGCATCTACTCCGTGCGCGGGGCGGGCGGCTACCAGATGTTCGGGATCACGCCGCTGGAGATCTACGAGCCGGGGCGCGGCGAGGTCTTCTTCAAGGCCGGGGACATCGTGCGCTTCGCGCCGATCACGCGCGCCGAGTACGACGAGCTGCGGTCCTCGCCGCGGCCGCTGCGCTCCGCCGACGTGACGTTCTCGCTCGTGGACTTCGAGGCCGACTCGGACGCCTACAACGCGCGGCTGCTGGAGGTGCTCGGATGATCGAGGTGATCAAGCCGGGGCTCTCGACGACGGTCCAGGACCTCGGGCGCGTCGGCTACTACGACGTCGGGATCCCGCCGTCGGGGGCGCTCGACCAGTTCTCGCTGACCGCGGCGAACCTGCTCGTCGGCAACGACGAGGGCGCCGCGGGGCTGGAGCTCGCCTACCTGGGGCCGGAGCTGCGCTTCGGCGAGCGGGCGGTCGTGGCCGTGGCGGGAGCGGAGCTGATCCCGCGCCTGGACGGCGAGGAGCGGCCGCTGTGGGAGGCGTTCGAGGTGGCTTCGGGGTCCGTGCTGTCGTTCGCGCACCTGCGCGGGGGCGCGCGGGCGTACCTGGCGGTGGCGGGCGGGATCGACGTGCCGCCCGTGCTCGGGTCGCGCTCGACGTACGCGCTCGGGTCGCTGGGCGGGTTCTCGGGGCGGCCGTTGGCGGCCGGCGACGAGCTGCCGGTCGGCCCGGCGTCGGCGGCGGCGGCGCCGCGGGCGGTGCCGGCCGAGCTGCGGCCGGCGTTCGGCAACGAGCTCGAGATCCGGGTCGTGATGGGGCTCTACGACCACCTGCTGACCGACGACACCTTCCTGACCTCGACCTGGACGCTCACCCCGACCGCGGACCGGGTCGGCTTCCGCTACAAGGGGCCGAAGCTGGGGATGCTCGAGCGCGAGCAGCCGTTCGGCGCCGGCTCGGACCCCTCGAACATCGTCGACGCGCCGTACCCGATCGGGTCGATCCAGGTCCCGGGCGGGGTCGAACCCATCATCCTTCATCGCGATGCGGTCTCAGGTGGTGGCTACGCGATGATCGCGACGGTGATCTCGGCCGACATGGACACCGTCGCCCAGTCCGCGCCGGGCGCGAAGACGCGCTTCGTCGCGGTCGACCTCGACGGCGCGCTGGCGGCGCGCGCCGACCGCAACCGACGTTTGCAGGCGCTGCGGGACGCGCTGGCGTGAGGGTGGCGCTGTTCGCCGCCGTCGCGCTGTTGGCGACGGCGGCGCCCGCTGATGCGCAGTTGCGCGCGCTCGGGGACGCGGACGCCGGGCCGGCGCTGCTCGGCGGGCAGGTCGTGGTGGGTCACGCGCGCGCCGGCCAGTTGTCGGTCACCGCCGGTGACGCGGTCGCGCTCGGGTCGATCCCGATGGGGCGCGACGACGAGGCGTGGCTGGACGCGAGCGGCGAGCAGGTCGCGGCGCTCGTCGGCTCGCGCCTGTGGGTGTCAGGTCCCGGCGGCTTCTCGCTGCTGGCCGACCGGGTCGGCGAGCCGCCCGTCTCCACGTGGGTGCGGCCGCTGCAGCTGGCCGGCGGCGGGGTCGTGACCCTGGAGGACGACCGGCGCGCAGTGCTGCGATCGGCCGGCGGCTCGCGCGAACTGGCGCTGCCGCCCGGCGCGGACCCGGCGCTCGTGGCCACGGCCGGCGGGCTCGGGGTCGCGGCCACGCTCGACGGCGCGCTCGTGGTCTTCGACCTCGGCAACGACAGCGAGGTGCGCCAGATCGCGCTCGGCCGCTACGACGCGTCCACGATCAACGGCCTCGCGATCTCGCCCGCCGGGGACGTCGCGGCCACGGTCCCCGTTGGCGACGGCGACGACGTGCTGCTGTGGGCGCCCGCGGGCGCGGACCGCGTGCGCGTGCTCGCGCGCGGGCGCGAGTACTCGGCGGTCGCGACCGCCGGCGGGCACGTGGCCTGGGTCGGCGGCGACGGGCTGCGCGACGGCGTCCGGGTGTTCGTGATCGACGCCGCGAGCCGGCGGATCACGTTCAAGGGGCCGCCGGCGTTCGAGATCGGGTCGCTGAGCTTCGACGGGTCCTCGCTCGCGTTCCGCACGAGCGCGTGCGTGGTGGCGGGGCCGGCGACCGCCTCGCGCCGGACGCTGCCCGAGGGCCCGTGCGTGCGCACCGAGGTCGGCGTGGCGCCCGAGGCCCCGGCCGGCGGCCGCTACCTGGCGCGGGTGGCGTGCATCAACGCCGCCGAGCGCTCGTGCCGCGTGGTGGCGCGGGTGCGCGTGGGTAAGCGCGTCGTGGCGCGCGGGCGCGCGCGGGTGCCGCGGGGCTCGGCGCGGGTGCTGGCGCTGAAGCTCGACGCGCGCGGACGCGACGCGCGACCCTCGCGGCTGCGGCTGTTCGTGACCGTCAGCGACCCGGACGGGCGCTCGCGGGTGGCCTACGAGGAGTGACGCGCGGGGCGCGCCGCCCGCGCGCGTCACGCCGCGCCGAACAGCGCCGCGCCGCGCGCGGTCACGTTCAGCGCGCGGCCGTCCGGGCGGCGCGCGACGTAGCCCCGCTCGAGCAGCGCGCTCAGGATCGCCGCCCCGAGCGCGCCCGCGAGGTGCGGGCGGCGCTCCGTCCAGTCCTGGCACGGGCGCGCGAGCGGGCGGCACCCGTGCAGCTGCGCGGGGTCGACGCCGAAGGTCTCGATGTAGTGGCCGTAGGCGTCCGGCGGGACGACGAAGGCGCCGTCGCGCTCGACGAGGGCGCCGCGGGCGAGCAGGTCGTCCGTGAGCTTGACGCCGGCACGGCCGGCGAGGTGGTCGTAGCAGGAGCGGGCCTCGCGCAGGGCGGCGCGGCCGTTGACCTGCTTGAGCCCGATCGGGCGCTCCGTGTCGGGCGCGATGCGCGCGAGCGCCTCCAGGGCCTCGGCGACCTCCGGGCCGGCGAGCCGCGCCTCGCGCGCCCGGCCGCGGCGCTCGATCGTGATCAGGCCCGCCCGCTCGAGCTTGGCCAGGTGCTCGCTGGCCGTCGAGGGCGCGACCCCGACGCGGGCGGCGAGCGCGCCCGCGGGCAGCGGCGCCCCGCCCAGCAGTTCCTCGAGCATCCGCGCGCGGGTGCGGTCGGCGAGGGCGGAGGCGACGGCGTGCATGCCTCGATCGTAGGCGCGCGACGTTTCGGCCCGCACCGAAGCGTCGCGCGCCTATGGTCGCCGCATGCTGCTTGCCGATCCTGCCTACGTGGTTCCGCCGCCCGGCCCACCCGGGCCGTTCGGCACGCTGGCCTGGCTGCGCGCGACGGTTTCGCGCTTCAGCGAGGGCGAGACCCACGCCCGCCGGCGCGCGATCGTCAAGGCGCTGCTGGCCGAGCTCGACCCGGCGCAGCTGCGCGAGCGCGCCCGGCGCGCCGACTACGAGCTCCCCAAGCCCTACATCCCGGTCGCCGTGCTGGCCGAGGCGCTCGGCGCGACCGACGTGCCGGCCGCGGTCGAGGCGGTCCGGACGGTCGCCGCCGCCTACCACCCCGGCACGGACGCGCCGGGCGCGGACGACGCGCTGCGCCGGCTGCTCGCGCTGCTGCCGGACGGCGAGCCCGAGCACGTCGCCCAGCGCGTCGCGATCCTCGTGCAGGCCTGCGAGGCGACCGCCGCGCTCGTGCGCGGCGCGCTCGAGCGGCCGGTCGAGGAGATGCTGCGCGAAACGCCGCCCGTGCCGGTGACGCGGCGCCTCTCCCCCGCCGGCGAGGTCGTCACGGTCCCGCTCGCCGGGCACCCGTTCGGCGCCGGCCCGCGGCGCTGCCCGGGCGAGGCGCACGCCCGCGCGCTCGTGGAGGGCGTGGTCGGATGACCTCGTTCGCCGAGCTGCACGTCCCGGGCGACCCGCTCGTGCTCCCGAACGCGTGGGACCACGCGTCCGCGGCGACGTTCGCCGCCGCCGGCTTCCCCGCCGTCGGCACCACCAGCCTCGGGGTCGCGGCCGCCCTCGGCCTGCCCGACGGCGCGGCGGAGACCGCGGAGGCGACCGTCGAGCTCGTCCGCCGCCTCACCCACCTGCCGGTGCACATCACCGCCGACATCGAGAACGGCTTCTCGACCGACCCGGCGGAGGTGGCGGACTACGTCGCGCGGCTCGGACCGGTCGCGGGCGTCAACCTCGAGGACCAGCTCGCCGACCCCGCCGCGCACGCCCGGGTGATCGCGGCGGTCGACGGCGTGTTCGTCAACGCCCGCGTCGACACCTACTGGCTCGGGCGGCCGTCGCTGGAGGAGACGCTCGAGCGGGCCAAGGCCTACGTGGACGCGGGCGCGGACGGGATCTTCGTCCCCGGCGTCAGCGACGAGCGCGAGATCGCCGCGCTGGCCGAGGCGATCCCCGTCCCGCTCAACGTGCTCTTCGGGGCGATCCCGGTGCCGCGCCTGGCCGAGCTGGGCGTCGCCCGCGTCTCCACGGGCTCGCTGCTGTACCGCGTCGCGCTCGGCGCCGCGGAACGCACCGCGGCCGCCGTCCGGGACGGCGGCCGCGGCTTCGACGCTCCGTCCTACGCGGCGGTCGACGGGCTCGCGCGCACGTAGAGGCGCTTGATCCCGCGGTCGCCGAGCAGCGCGGCGGCGGCGGGCAGCGCGATCCCGCGCACGAGCGTGGCGTCGACGAGCACGCCGACGGCGAGCGCGACGCCCATCATCTTCATCTCGATCAGCGGCAGCGTCGGGAAGATCGCGAAGATCGCCACCATCACGACCGCGGCGCTGGTCACGGCCCCGGCGGTCGCGCCGACGCCCTCGGCGGCCGCCTCGCGCGGGGAGCGGCCGTTGCGCCGCGCCTCGCGGACGCGCTCGAGCACGAGGATCGTGTAGTCCATCGAGAGCCCGAACAGGATCACGAAGATGGTCAGCGGCACCCAGTCGGGGATCGCGCCGGCGCTCGTGAAGCCGAGCAGGTCCTCGGCCCAGGTGTGCTGGAAGACCGCTGTCAGCACGCCGTAGGCGGCGCCGACCGAGAGCAGGTTCAGGCCGATCACCGACAGCGCGAGCGGCAGCGAGCGGAAGCTCGCGAGCAACAGCAGCAGCGCCAGGCCGAGCACGAACGCGATCGCGAGCGGTCGCGTGGTCTCCAGGCGGTCGGCGAAGTCCAGCGAGCCCGCGACCCGCCCGGTGACGAGCACGTTCTCCGGGAGCTGGTCGCGCAGCTCGCCGATCGTGGCCATGTCGCGGTCGTCGCCGCGGTCGGGCATCGGGACGTTGACCAGCGCCGTGCGCCGGTCCTCGGCGACGCGGACGTCGACCGCGCCCTCGCCGCCGGTGATCGCGCGCGCCCGGCGGCCGAGCGCGTCCAGCCCGTCGCGGCGCAGGTCGCGGCCGCTGACCACGAGCGAGGCGGAATCGGGCGCGCCGGGGAACGCGCGCTCGATGTCGTGCACGGCCACCATCACGGGCTCGTCGGCGGGCAGCGACGGGACGTTGCCGGAGGTCTTCATGTCCAGCGCGGGGTAGGCGAGCGCGAGCAGCGCGGCGCCGGCGACCGTCAGCGAGAGCAGCGGGCGGCGCGTGACCGCGCGGGCGAGCGCGCCCCAGGCGCGCGGGTTGGCGGTCCGCATCCCGGGCAGGCGGCCGCGGTTGACGCGGTCGCCCAGCAGCGCGAGCACGGCGGGCAGCACGGTCAGCGAGCCGAGCACGGCGATCGCGACGACGAGCATCGTGGCCAGCGCCATCGAGGTGAAGATGGCCAGGCCGGTGATCAGCAGCCCGCCGAGGCCGGCGATCACGGTGACGCCGGAGACGACGATCGCGCGCCCGACGGTCGCCGCGGTCGCGTTGAGCGCGGCGTCCTCGCCGCGGCCGGCGCGGCGCTCCTCGCGCTCGCGGCGGATGTAGAACAGCGAGTAGTCGACGCCGACGGCCAGGCCGAGCAGCACGACCAGCGACGAGGTCGCCTCGTCGATCGGCGCGAACTGCGAGATCACGCCCATCCCGCCCATCGCGGCGATCACCGAGGTGACGCCGAGCAGCAGCGGGACCGAGGCGGCGACGAGCGCGCCGAAGGCCAGGAACAGGATCACGAGCGTGACCGGCAGCGAGATGAACTCGGCCTTGCGCAGGTCCTCGGTGACGACCTCGCCGATCGCCTTGTCGGTCGTGCCGGGGCCGGCGGCCTGGATGCGCACGCTCTTGTGCTCCGCGCGGACGGCGTCGAGCGTGGCGAGCAGGCCGTCGACCTTGTCGCCGGCGTCGTTGGGGTCGCCGCGCAGGCTGACCTGTACGAGCTCGGTGCGGCCGCGGTCGCGCTCGAGATCAGCGCGCACGCTCGCGACCTCGGGGAGGGCGGCGGCGCGCTTGGCGAGGTCCGCGGCGGCCGCGCCGGTGGCGGCGCGGCTGTCCGAGCGCAGCAGGACGCTCTCGACCGCCGGGTCCTGCAGGCCCGCGGCGGCGAGCTGCTGGTCGGCGCGGGCCGATTCGCCGACGCCCGCGTCGGCGCCGGTGAGCGACTTGGTGCCGGTCATCGCACCCGCGGTGACGAAGCCGGCGACGAGCAGCAGCCAGAGGGCGATGACGGTCTTGGGCCGGCGCGCGGAGGCGGCCGCGCAGGCGCGCGTGATCCGCGACAGCAGGCCGGCGGAAGCATGGTTGGTGGGCATGCCCAGACCATCGCCCTCGCGGGCCCGGGTCTCATTGGGGCGCCGTGGCGTTCCGGGGTTGTCGCGCCCCGAGTGTTGCGGGTGGGGTTAACCCCCGATGGTCAGCACGAGCTTGCCGCGCACGTGGCCCTCCTCGAGCTGCGCCATCGCGTCGGCCGCCTGCTCGAGCGGGTACGTGGCGGCGATGTGCGGGCGCAGCGCGCCGTCCTGGACCAGCGGCGTGATCACCTCGCCGAGGTCGAAGCCCGAGGGGCGCACGAACACGTAGCCCGTCTCGAGGTGCTCGCGCGGCTCGGGCGGGTGCGCGATCGAGACCGCCCGCCCGCCGGGGCGCAGCGCGTCGAGCGCCTGCTCCTGCGTGGCGCCGCCGAAGAGGTCGAACGCCGCGTCCGCGCCGTCGTCGGTGAGCGCGCGCACCTGGGCGGGGACGTCGTCGTTGTAGTCGACCGGCTCGGCCCCGAGCCCGCGCAGGAAGTCGTGGTTGGCGGGCGACGCGCTCGCGATCACGCGCGCCCCGCGGGCGCGCGCGAGCTGGACCGCCAGATGTCCCACCCCGCCCGCGCCACCGGTCACGAACAGGGTCTCGCCGCCGCGCAGCCCGAGCCGCTCCAGGCTCTGGTGCGCGGTCAGCCCCGCGAGCGGCAGCGCCGCCGCCTCCTCGAACGACA
>Ga0180215_1003709_pt1 | contig 14155 bp, 13 predicted proteins | sample eDN3rd37CBELigBY_FD_128871 | JGI IMG/M metagenome (GOLD analysis project Ga0180215, IMG submission 128871) | Enriched backyard soil microbial communities from Emeryville, California, USA - eDNA 3rd pass 37_C BE-Lig BY (version 2) (version 2) | ecosystem: Environmental > Terrestrial > Soil >...
CTCAACCCGTTCCCGGCTGCGATCACGGATGTGCAGGCTGTGGTCGAGTGGTTGCGCCAGCCAGAGCAGGTCGCCACCTACGACTACGACCCCGCGCTCATCGGAGCCTTCGGCGGTTCTGCTGGCGGGAACCTGGTGGCGCTGCTCGGGGCATCCGGATCGGGCGCGTGGGATGTCGGCTCACGCGTTGCGGCGGTCGTAGAACTCAGCGGACCAATCGACCTGGGGCTCGCCGACGGCTACCCCGACAGCCTGCGCACGCACCAGCTCGAGTACCTCGGCTGCGACGCATACGACGGATGCGCGACTGCGGCGGCAGCATCACCGCACCTTCAGCTCGACCCGAGCGACCCGCCGGTGCTGGTGGCACACTCCACGGACGAGCTGGTTCCCCTGGCACATGCCGAGCGGCTGGTCGATGCGCTGGAAACGAATGGTATCGAGCACGAGTTCGTCACCCGCGACGGGTCGAAACACTCGCTGGCGATACTCGACGACGGGTTGCGCGCCGACATCGTCGCCTTCCTGCGCGCGCACCTGTAGTTGCCCAGGCGCCTCAAGTTGATCAGGCGCCTCTGTACGGTGAGATCCGCCGAATCGGGCTTCCGCGAGGGGGCGAACCCCGATTCGGCGGATCTCAACGCCACCGCGGCGCGCTATTGGGGGTCACTTGAGGCCGCTGCAGCGCGGCGCTCGAGACGTCGCTCCTTCGCACCCTCGACGAGGTAGTAGAGCGACGGCAGCACCACCAGGGTGAGCAACGTCGACGACACCAACCCACCGATCACCACGATGGCGAGCGGCTGCGAGATGAACCCACCGTGACCGGTGAGCCCGATCGCCATCGGCAGCAGGGCAAAGATGGTGGCGAGCGCAGTCATGAGAATGGGCCGCAGACGCCGGGACGCACCGTGCACGACCGCATCGCCCACACGCATCCCCCGCTCGCGGTACTGGTTCACCAGGTCGATGAGCACAATCGCATTGGTGACGACAATGCCGATCAACATCAGCACACCGATGAGCGACGGCACCCCGAGCGGCACGCCCGACGCCACCTGAAGCGCGATCGCACCCGTCGCCGCAAACGGCACAGACACCAGCAGCAGCAACGGCTGACGCAGGCTCTTGAAGGTCGCCACCATCACGACATAGACGATCAGAATGGCCACAAGCAGGGCAAGCCCCAACTGTTCGAAAGCATCCGCCTGCTGAGCAGTGACACCACCCAGTTCGGCCTTCGCACCACCGGGCAGGTCTGCCGCATCAACGGCCGCCTGCACCTCGGCCGACGCGGTACCCACGTCATCACTATTCGGCGTCACACTGACCGTCGCAGAGCGCACACCCCTGATGGTGGTGATGGATGCCGGGCCGTCCGCCTCCTCAACGCTCGCCAGCTCGGAGAGCGGAAGCATCCCCTGGCTGGTGGGTATCGGCAGCTCCCTCAGCTCGGCGATCGTAGTGGGAGCACCGTCGGTGTTCACATAGATCGACAGTGTCGTCTCATCGATCACCACTGAGCCGATCGCACGCGGCAGCATCGTGCTCGAGACGAGCCCGCTCACCGCAAGCTCACTGAGCCCAACCTCAGCCGCCCGCTCACGGTCGACCTCCACCGCGATGTACGGCTGCGAGACGGCCAAATTGCTGGTGGCCTCCGCCGTGACGTCAAGATCACGCACCTCGGCGAGGATCGCATCCGTCGCCCTCTCGAGATCTGCATGCCCGTTCGCGGTGATGTTGACCGCGATGTCGGTCGAAGCGAACCCCGACCCTGCAGCCGCGAGCGAAACCTCACCGACGTCGTCGAGGTCAGCGAGCTCGTCACGGATGCGCGACTGCAGCTCGACCTGGTCGACCTCCGGATCAGTCGTCACCGAGAACGTGATGCCGCCACCCCCACCGAACGCGGCCAGCAGGGAGCTACCACTCGAACCGATCGACAACTGCACGATGTCGACACCGTCGATCGAGCGCAGGGCCTTCTCCACCGTGTCTGCTGCAGCGTCCTGAGCATCGAGACTCGTTCCCAGCGGAAGTGTCTGCCTGATGGTGAGGGTGTTCTGCCCACTGTCACCGATGAAGTTCGTCTTCATGCTGGGCACCAGGGCGACGGTCCCACCCAGGATCAGGATGGCGGCAAGAATCGTTGCCGCGGGCCGCTTGAGAGTGAAATGGATGACCGGGAGGTACGCCCGCTGAAGGCGGGTGGGGTGGTCCAGCTCGCGGATGTCAGCGTTCTCGGCAGCGTCACGGAGTTCACGACGGGACAGGGTCGCCCCTACGACCGGGCCGGACTCCACGACTGGGTCGGACCCTTCGACCGGGCCGGACCCTACGACCGGGGAGGACCCTTCGACAGGCTCGGAGACCGGGGTGGCAGTTGCGGGACCTTCGACAGATTCAGGTACCGGAGTCGCGTTGGGAACCACGGTCTTATTGCCGAGGAACCAATACGCCAGCACCGGAACGATGGTGAGCGAAACGAACAGCGAAGCAGCGAGCGCAATCGTCACCGTGAGAGCGAATGGCCGGAACAGTTCACCCGTGATGTCACCGACCAGCGCCAACGGGAGGAACACGGCAACCGTGGTGACGGTGGATGCCGTGATCGCCGCAGCCACCTCCTTCACCGCCCTCTGGATCGCAACGAGCTTCTGCTCACCCAGGCCGATGTGACGCTTGATGTTCTCGATCACCACGATCGAGTCGTCGACAACACGACCGATCGCAATCGTGAGCCCACCCAGCGTGATGATGTTGAGCGTGTAGCCCGACGCCTGCAGACCGATGAAGGTGATCAGCACGGATGCCGGAATCGAGATCGCAGTGACCAGCGTCGACCGGATCGACAGCAGGAACACCAGGATCACGATCACGGCGAAGGTGAGCCCCAGCACACCCTCCGTCGCGAGCGCCTCAATGGACTGCTGGATGAACGGTGCCTGGTCGAAAACGACCGTGAGCTTGGTGCCGTTTCCGAGCGCATCCTCCAGCTCAGGCAGAGCCTCCTGCACCACCTCGGAGACGGCAACCGTGTTGCCCGCAGGGGTCTTGGTGACGGCGATCGTCAGCGCAGGCTCCCCATTCACACGCGAGATACCGGTGATGGGGTCATCCGTGACCTCCACCGTCGCAACATCGGCGATGGTGGCTGGTCTGCCATCCACAGGGGTGGCACCGGGCAGGGGGAGGGCACCGACGGCATCCGCCGACTGGATGCGAGCACCCGCCTGAACCGTGAGGGTCTGGTCGCCCTCTGTGATCGAGCCCGCCGGCAGCAGCATGCCATTGGCGTCGAGGGCGTCTGTGATGGCGCTGCCGCTCACCCCGAGGGCGAAAAGCTTCGCCGGGTCTGGCGTGATGGCCAGGCGCTGCCCGATGGTTCCCAGCAAGCTGGCCTCGCGAACCCCCTCAAGCGCCTGGATGTCGGTGAGGGTCGACGCCTTCAGCTGCGCACTCAGTTCACGCACGTCGAGGTTGCTCGTCACCGCGATCTGGATCACCGGCAGGTCATCGATGCTGCCCGTGATCACCTGCGGGTCGACGTCTTCTGGCAGCACAGACGAGATTCGGTTGATGGCCTGCTGCACCTTCTGCTCGGCGGTGGCCAGGTTGGTTCCGTAACTGAAGGATGCCGAGACCGTCGAGATGTTGGTGCGGGAGGTGGCGGTGGTGCCCTCCAGCCCGGCCACCCCCTGGATGGCGGTCTCGATGGGTGTGCTGACGTCTGTGTTGACCACCTCGGGGGCAGCGCCCGGGTACGCCGTGACGACCACGAGGCGCGGGAAGCTCACCGAGGGGATGAGCTCCTGCTTGAGGCTGGTGAGGGCGATTCCGCCGAACACGCCGACGACGATGGTGACGAGAGCGATCAGGGCGCGATTGCGCAGGCTGAAGACGGCGAAAAGGTGCACAGTGCTCCCGGCAGTGATGAGGGGTGAAACACCAGTATTTCAGGGTTCACGGCAAGTGCCAGAATGAGGCAATGCCCCCAGCCCTCACCATGGTTCGCCGAATCGCGCAGCTCATCGTCGGACTCTTCGCCTTCGGGCTCGGGATCGCGCTCATGGTGCGAGCACAACTGGGCATCGCACCGTGGGACGTGCTCACCCAGGGCCTTCAGCTGAAGACCGGGATCGCGTTCGGCACCCTCACCATCGCAACCAGCATTGTCGTGCTGCTGCTGTGGATTCCGATCCGCCAGAAGCCGGGCATCGGCACCATCGCCAACGCGCTTCTCATCGGAATCTTCGTGGAGGTCGGCTTCGTCTGGTTCCCGGTGCCCGACAATCTGCTCTGGAGCATCCTGTCGTTCACCATCGGTCTGGTGCTGACGGGTTTCGCGACCGGCCTCTACATCGGTGCCCGGTTCGGGCCCGGGCCGCGCGACGGCCTCATGACCGGCCTGCACCGGGTGACCGGCTGGCCGATCTGGGTGGTGCGCACCGGGCTGGAGGTCTCGGTGCTGGTTGCCGGTTGGCTGCTGGGCGGCGACGTGGGCTTCGGCACGCTCGCATTCGCGCTGCTGATCGGCCCGCTGTCAGGCTTCTTCATGCCGCTTCTGCTGGTGCCCGCCGCGGTACGACCAGAATCACCAGACCAATCGCCAGCACGATGATGCCGGCCACCGCGCTGGTGGAGAGCTGCTCCCCGAGCAGCAGCAATCCGAGCAGGGTTGCGGTGAGCGGTTCCGCGAGGGTGAGGGTCGACACGGTGGCCGCCGTCAACCCGATGAGGCCGCGGGCGAACAGCAGGTAGGCGACGGTCGTCGTCACGAGCCCCAGCCACAGCGCCATCGCGAGCCCGCTGCCTGTCGCCAGCCACGCGGCATCCGACACCAGCAGCAGGGGAACGGATGCCGCAGCCGCCCAACCGAAGATGCTCCCCATCGAGGCGGTGGGCGACCACCCGCGCACGAGCAGACGTTTGCTCGCCATGGCGTACACGGCGTAGGAGACTCCCGCACCCAGGGAAGCCAGCAGGCCTTCGATGCTGATGGCATCCGTTCCCCCAATGCCAGTGAGCAGCACAACGCCGACCGTGGCAACGACTGTCGCGGTGAGCCAGGCCACGCCGGGGAATCGACGGGTGATGGCCCATTCGAGCGCGCCCGTCAGGATGGGTGCAGAGCCAAGAGCCACGATGGTTCCGACGGCGACTCCGTTGATGCTGGTGCCGGCGAAGAACGACGGCTGGTAGCCGACGACCCCCGCAGCTCCCAGCGCGACGACGAGCCAGGTCGGCGCCCGGCCCGCGGGCCGCACCGTGTCGATCGCGCCCGTCGTGATGACGGCCTCTGGGGTGACAGCACTGGGCGCGTCACTGCCGCGCTGCAGGGCACGCGACGCGGCCCACGCGATCAGCGCGAGCGCACCGCCACCGATCACGATTCGTGCAGCGCCGACCGAGAGTGCGGATGCCTCAGGGCCGAACTCCTGCGCGGTTCCCGTGGTGCCGAAGCAGACCGCAGCGAGCAGGATGAACACGACGTGACGCATCCGCCCATCGTGTCACGACTGCAGCACCGGTAGGCCTTCGCGCAGCTCCAGCCGGGTCGTGATGCCCAGACGATCGAGGAACACCCGGTCGTGACTGACCACCAGCAGCGCTCCCTGATAGGCGTGGAGGGCATCCACCAGCTGGTCGATGCTCTGCAGGTCGAGACTGTTCGTCGGTTCGTCGAGCAGCAGCAGCTGCGGTGGGCGCTCTGCCAGCAGGATGCTCGCCAGGCTCACCCGGAATCGTTCGCCTCCCGAGAGGTCTCCGGCGAGCCGGTCGACGTCTGCGCCCCTGATCAGAAAGCGCGCCAACTGCGACCGCAACTCGTTACTGGACGCAGACGGCCGGGCCGCGCGAAGATTCTCGAGCACGCTCGCGCGGTCGTCGAGGATACTGAGGCGCTGCGGCAGGTAGCCGATCTCGCCAATGCGGAACGGCACGTCACCCCTCACGATCCGTTCGACGAGGGTGGTCTTGCCCGTTCCGTTGTCGCCCGTGAGCGCAATCCGTTCTGGGCCGCGAACGACGAGCGGCCGTGGGGTGCACTCGAGTTCGAGCACCGTGCGCCCTGCGGGAACGGCCGTGCCCGCAAGGTCGATGCGAATGCGCCTGTCGTCGCGAACCTTCGCCTGAGCTCCGGCCACAGCCGCTGCCGCACCGTCCACGCGGGCGGAGACCATGGCCCGGTGCTTGCCCGCAGAGACCTGCGCCTCCTGCTTGCGCTGGTTCATGATGATCTTCGGGCGGCGCTTGTTCTCGTAGTCGGTCTTCGCATAGCGTGCGCGACGAGCGAGTTTGACCTCCGCCTCGATGCGCTGCCGCTTCTCGACCCGCAATTCGTGCTCTGCCGCGCGGAGCATCCGCTCTGCAGCGTGCTGTTCGACCTCCAGCTGCGCTGCGTATGCGCTGTAGTTGCCGCCAAAGACCCGGATGGTGCCGTCCCGCAGTTCCGCCGTCTCGTCCATGAGGTCGAGCAGTTCACGGTCGTGGCTGACCACGATCAGCGCACCGCGCCAGGACCGGATCGCTGCGTAGAGAAGCCGGCGGGCACGCCGGTCGAGGTTGTTGGTCGGCTCGTCGAGCAGGGTGATCGGTGCCGCTGCGAGCCGCAGCCTGGCAAGCCCGGCAAGCACCGTCTCGCCCCCGGACAGCGAACCGACACGGCGGTCGAGGTCTGGGTCGGCGGGAAAGCCGAGCTCCGCGAGCACCGCCTGCGCGCGCTCCTCGATGTCCCAGTCGTCTCCGACCGCATCGAAGGCTGCCTCTGAGACGTCGCCGTTCTCGATGGCGACGATGGCAGCACGCGTGGCTGCGATGCCGAGCACCTCAGCGAGAGTCTGCGATTCGTCGAGAGCCAGGTTCTGCGGCAGGTACGAAACGGGTGCAGAGGTCGTGATCGTGCCGGTCGTCGGCGCGTGCTCGCCGGCGATCAGACGCAACAGCGTCGACTTGCCTGCACCGTTGAGCCCGGTCACGCCCGTTCGGCCTGCGCCGAAAGCCACCGAGAGGTTCTCAAGCGCCACAGTGCCGTCGGGCCAGCTGAAGCCGAGATCAGAAATGACAATGGTCGGGTGAGTTGAATGAGCCACGGGGGCCTCCACGGAACGTCAGGGAGTGCACTGACGCGGAGGCCTTCAGCTACGCGTGAAGGTTCGGTCAGCGCCTGGACTGAGGCGATACCGCAGAAATCTTCACTGGCCTGACTCTCTCGTGGGGGAACCGGTCGTCAACGATGCCAGAACGAACAGCCGGATGCAAGGGTCACGGCCAATAGGGAGCCGGGCTGACTCACGGGGCGCCAGGCTTCACCAGGCCGGATTCGTACGCAAGCACCGCGATCTGCACCCGATCGCGCAGACACCCACCGAGGTCACACAACCTCACTGAGGTACGGCTGCACGCCGGCTGCGAGGGGAGAAAGGCTCCTCCAGGCGGCGGAGAGTGCAGCGACCGCACGGTCGGTCTGCTCCGGCGTGCAGCTGAACGGGATGCGCAGGAACCGCTCGAACGCCCCATCGATGCCGAAGCGCGGGCCCGCAGCAAGAAGGAGGCCGTGGTTGCGTGCAGCGATGGTCAGCTGCGAACTGACCGGCAGCCCCAGGTTCACCCACGCCGTCAGCCCGCCCGGAACATCCGGAACCGTCCAGTCGGGAAACTCCGAACGAAGTGCGGCGAACAGGTGGTCGCGACCGGCACGCAGACCCGAGCGGCGCTGCTGCAGAATCGCGTCATAGTCCGCGAGCAGGTGCGTGACGATGAGCTGCTCCAGAATCGGGGTACCGAGGTCTCCGGCCATCCGACCCCTCACCAGCTTCTGGATGAGAGGTCGCTCCGCCCGGATCCAGCCGAGCCGGATGCCACCCCACACCGTCTTGCCCACAGAACCAACGGAGATGGCATTGCCGTGCACGGCCAGCGGCTCGACCAGCCCTTCGTCATCGATCGAGAGCTCTGCCATCGTCTCGTCAGCGACGACCCGAGTGCCGTGCCTGGCAGCCAGCTCGAGAGCAGACTGCCGTAGCTCGACGGACATCACCCGGCCCGTCGGGTTCTGGAAGTCGGGCATCAGGTACGCGAGCGCAGGGCTCGACCTGCGGATCGCCTGCTCGAGAGCGAGCCCGTCCCACCCCTCCTCCACCGTGACGCTCACGGGCACCAGGCGCGCACCGGCGTGGCGCAGCGCCTCGTAGGCGTGCGGATACGTGGGCACCTCCACGATCGCACTGTCTCCCCTGCCGATCAGGGTTCTCGACAGCAGGGCGATGGCGTGCTGCGCACCGATGGTGACCATGATCTCGTCTGCAGACGTGGGAAGTCCCCTGCGGCGGTAGCGCTCGGCGATCGCCTCGCGAAGTACCGGGAGACCCACGGGGTCGAAACCGGTGCCGCCCAGGTAGGCGGGCAGGTCTTCGAGCGCCCGAGCCGCAGCATCCGAAAGCCCGGGGGCTGCGGGGAGTGCAGCCTTGGAGAGGTCGAGTAGGTCGCCCGTTCCCGAATCGATGCTGACGGGTGCCCGACGGGGCAGGCGGGCGACACTACCCGAACCGCGCACACTCGTGAGGTAACCCGTTTCGCGCAGCTCGCCGTAGGCGGCACTCACGGTGGTGCGGCTGATCCCCAATTGGGCGGCGCAGTCGCGCTCGGCCGGAATACGGGTACCGAGCGGGATGCGCCCGTCGACGATGAGCAGGCGGATGCGGTCGGCGAGCGCTGCGTATGCGGGCACGCCGCGTCGCCGCCAGTCACTGAGCATGACGGCCATGGTCCGAGCTGAAACGGATGCCATGAGGCCACTATACGCAGATTGGCCTCTTGATCTAGAGCCATTAACCGAATTGGATATCCCTTGTGTTGAGACGTATCCCCCAGCTCCTGATCGGCCTGTTCCTCTACGGCATCGCGATCGCCATGATGATTCGTGCCGGACTCGGCGTCTCGCCGTGGGACGTGCTCGCCCAGGGCGTCTCCCTGCAGACCGGCATCGCGTTCGGCCTGGTCACCAACCTGATCGGCCTGCTCGTGCTGCTGCTCTGGATCCCGATTCGCGAGAAGCCCGGCATCGGCACGGTGCTCAACGTGTTGCTGATCGGGCCGAGCGCTGAGGTGGGCCTCTGGCTGATCCCTGCGCAGACGGTGCTGTGGGCGCAGGTACTGCTCTTCGCTGGGGGCCTCGTACTGCTCGCGATCGCCACCGGACTGTACATCGGCGCGCGCTTCGGGCCGGGCCCGCGCGACGGACTGATGACGGGCATCCACCGCCGATTCGGTGTTCCGATCTGGGCGGTGCGCACCGCGATCGAGGTCACGGTGCTCGCAATCGGCTGGGTACTGGGAGGCACGGTCGGCCTCGGCACAGCGGCGTTCGCCCTGCTCATCGGGCCCATGGTGAACTACACGCTGCCCCTGCTTCGGGCCCCGGATGCGCGCAATCCGGAGCCCGAGCCCGTTGTGACCTGACGCTCAGCGTCAGAGGTTGCGGTCGGCGTAGACGGCCATCGCGTCGCGCACGAAGGTCGCCCCCTCGATCCCGCCGTAGTTGGCGGAGAATCGCGGGTCGGAGACATACATCTCGCCGAGACCCGTGAAGTACTCCTTCGTCGGTCCGCCCGCACCACCGCCCGGCGTACCGGGGATGCCGCGCAGCCAGTCGAACTGCCGCTGGGCCAGCTCCTGCGCTTCGTCGCTCTCGGGGTCGACTCCGGCCTGAGCCGCTGCGATCCAGTCCTTTCCGAGCTGCTCGGCGCGCGCCATCCACGCGCGCTTCTGCTCATCCGACTGCGAACGCCACCACGCGTCGCTCTTGGCGTACGCCTGCTTGCCCCACCGCTGTTCGACCTCCTCCTTGTACTGGGTGTGGTCGAACCCGTCGAACATCTCGTCTGCCATCAGTTGTTCACCTCCTTCCATTTTCGTGATCGTGGTCTCGACTGCGGCGATCTGCCGGTCGAGGCGCTGTTGTTCCAGCTGGAGCCAGCGCAGGTGGGTTCGCAGGGCATCCGTGTTGTCGGATTGCCCGTCGAGCACCCTGCCGATCGCCTCGAGCCCTAGCCCGAGGTCCCGGAGCAGCAGGATGCGCTGCAGCCTGCTGAGTGCGTTCTGGTCGTAGTAGCGGTAGCCGTTGTGCCCGATGCGGGTCGGCGGCAGCAGCCCGATGTCGTCGTAGTGACGCAGCGTGCGGCTCGTCGTGCCCGAGAGGCGTGCGATCTGCTGGATTGACCAGTCCATTCCGTGCTCCTTTCACCCAACACGCTAAACGTTGACGCTGCGTCAAAGTCAAGAGTTTCTGCTTGCACATCCGACAAACGCGATATAGCGTGACTTTCACGAAACGCGATATAGCTTGAGTGAGGAGGCCGTCATGGCCAGGCAGAAGTGGTTGGTCGACAGCGCGAAGATCATCGACGTGCACCAGGTCAGCCAGCTGAAGGTGGGGCTCGTTGCCGGGCAGGTCGACATCGTCGGGCATGACGAACCGGGTGCTCGCGTCGAGGTGCACTCCGTCGACGGCAAGCCCATCAAGGTGTCGATCGAGGGCGAGACGCTCGAAGTCGACCACCCCCAGCTCGACTGGGAGAACTTCATCGACGTGTTCAAGTACTTCCGCGGTCACGCACGAGCGGATGTCAGCATCCTGGTTCCGCGAGACGTCGAGCTCAAACTCGGGGTCGTCTCGGCATCCGCAGTGGTCAGCGGGCTCAAGCACGGTGGGCGAATCAGCACCATCAGCGGCGAGGCCGTGGTCGACGGCTGCAGCGGCAAGCTCGAGTTGAACGCCGTCAGCGGCGAACTGTCGGCGCGCAACCACACGGGCGACATCACCGCAAGAACGGTAGGCGGCGACATCTCGGCGACTGGCGAGATCGCGAGGTTCGGTGGCGACACCGTGAGCGGCAACGTCATGCTCGACCTGGCCGGCGTCCCGGACTCCGTGCGCGTCAACACCGTGTCTGGCAGCGTCACTGTTCGGGTCGACGAGTCGGTTCCCACCGAATACCGCATCAACACGGTCTCCGGCCGCGTTCAATTGGGTGACGCCGAGATCTTCGGTGTTCGCGGTGGTTACTCCGCCACGGTCGGAGAGCTGTCTGGCAACTGGCTCGAGTTCCGCGCCAACACGGTCAGCGGCGACATCTCAGTGCTGCACGCACCGGCCAGGGAGCATGCGAATTGACCCCCGTGTTCGCGCACGGCCAGCTGCGCCTCTACCTGCTGAGTCTGCTCGGCGAGAGGCCGATGCACGGCTACGAAGTGATCCAGGAGCTCGCCGACCGCTTCGGCGGCACGTACATCCCGAGCGCGGGAACCATCTACCCGCGGTTGTCGAAGCTGCAGGCAGACGGTCTGATCAGCAACGAGGCGGACGGACGAAAGACCGTGTACACGATCACGGATGCTGGGCGCGCCGAGCTTGCGGCCAGGCAGGGCGAGCTCGACAACCTTGAGAACGACGTCACGGAATCTGTGCGTCACCTGGCCGACCAGGTGCGCGCGGGCGTGAACGACGCCATGAAGACCCTGCGCGCCGACCTGGCTGCGGCTGCGCGGGAGGCGAAGCAGGAGGCACGCGTCTCGGCGCAGAAGGCACGCAAGACAGAAGGTGTGGACAGCAGAAAGCAGCTTCAGCAGTCCGAGTTGCTGCTGAACGAGTTCCGGCATGAGCTGCGCTCCCAGTTGCGCGCACACGCAGCGCGAGGTGAAATGCCGGAGGGAACGGCACAGTTACTCAAAGAACAGCTGGACGCGGTGCGGTCGACGCTGGCGCGCAGCCTCGCGGGGTGACCGCCAGCCGGATGACCGTCAGTCGGCGAACCGTCAGTCGGCGAACCCGACCGGCACGAACACGTCCTGCACCCGGTCATTCAGCGCGGTGTGGTCGTTGCGCGTGAAGATGCCGCAGGCATCCGTTCTGCAGTCGACACCCTCGCCAACGGGAGAGGTGACCTCCAGGTACGCGGTGAACGTGCCGGTCGCGGCGTCGTCGTAGCTGCGCGCACCGAACAGCTTCCACGCCCAGTCGTCGTTGATCCAGTTGCTGGGGGCGAACTGCACGCTGCCCTCGTCGAACTCCTCGCCCGCCTCCGTCGAAGGCACCCCGCCCAGGCAGGGGCCGGGCTTGGCTCCCGGCGCATCCGGAATCCTGCAGATCGCCACATAGATGCCCTGGCCGGTGTCGAAGCCTGACCCGCTCACAACCAGCCGCTCACCCTGCACGAGGGCCGAGGTGTCGACCGTCTCGCCCGGCTCGGCCGCGTGCACGTCGATGGTGCGGGTGCGACCGTCGTCGCCGATCGCGGTGGCCTCCAGGGGCCACTCCTCGGCACTGTCGAGCACCGTCGACTGGCCGCCCTCCCCGTGAAAGACGATCGGCAGCACCACGATGCCGACGGGCACGAGCACCACCACGACTGCGGCGGCCACAATCCACGGCCACCACCTGCGCTTGCGCTTCACCTCGGTCACGCCGAAAGTCTATTGCTGGCGCGCCGGGGCACATCCACCTACCGTGGGCGGCAACGGCGTCAACCTCGAGGGCCTCCCGCACGTCGTGAAGATAACCGTCGAAGGGACACCCATGAAATCACTCCCCCTGGCAGCAGCCATCGTCTTGGCCTTCACGCTGGTTGGCTGCGGCACCTCGGGCAGCGCGCCCATCGAGGTGGATGCCGGAGAGTCGGCACCGCCACAGGAGAGCGGCGGAGACACGGATGCCTGCGGCGGCCTCACGACCGCCCACCTCACCTCCATTTTCGGCGTGGAACTCGAGGGCCCTGAGGCAGAGACGGGCAGCTCGACCCAGAACGAGGCCAGTTGGACCAATGTGGGCTGCGACTGGGAGAACGACGCGTCCGAGCTTGAGCTCGACCTCGACCTCGCGGTGCCGGCAGATTTTGCGGACGGCAGTATCGTGTGCGTCGAGCCGGGCGGTGTGGGCGACGTGACCCCGGTAGACGGGATCGGCAACCAGGCGTGGTGGAGCTTCTACGACTTCGACGAGGTCGAAGGCAAGCTGCGTGTGTGCACGGATGATGCGCTCGTCGAGTTTTCGGTAGACGCCAAAAGCGGCTCGATCGGGTCAGACGAATTGCGCGACAAGGCCGTGGAGGCGGTACGGGTGGTCGTGGGCTGATCGACGCACGCGCTAGTGTCGCCTGCGTGAAGGTTCGCACGACGCTCCGCTGGCGTGACGTCGTCGCTGTGGCCGTCGGAGGAATGCTGGGCACCGGCATCCGCCTCGCGATCGACCTGCTGATTCCGCACGAGCACGGCCAGTTTCCGCTCAGCACGCTGCTCGTCAACGTCGCGGGCAGTCTGCTGCTCGGGGTGGCCGTCTCGACCCTGTGGGGCCGGGTGCCCGTCTGGGCTCGCGCCGGCCTGGGCGCCGGCGTGCTCGGCGCGTTCACCACGTTCTCGGCGATCATGCTGTCGCTGGTCGAGCTGGGAGCGTCCAGGGACTGGATGCTCGCGGCGGCGTACCTTGCAGCCTCCCTCGTGCTTGGGCTGGGGGCAGCGGCGCTCGGGCTGCAGCTGGGGCGCTCCCGCGGCGCAGACGATTGGGTCGACGAATGACGGCGCTGCTGGGCGTGTCGATCGTGGTGTCTGGGGGGATCGCCGCCGTAACCAGGTATCTCGTGTCTGTGTGGTTCTCGGCAGACGACCGATTCCCCTGGGCCGTGCTGGTGGTGAACGTCATCGGCTCGGCGCTGGGTGGCGCGGTGCTCGGCCTGGGGAGCGGGCTCAGCGACGACCTCAGACTCCTGCTGCTCACCGGCGTCGCAGGCGGCCTCACAACCTTCAGCACGTTCAGCGTCGAGACGGTGCAGCTCGTGTTGGCCGGTCGCATCCGTGTCGCCCTGCTCAATATGACGGCCAACCTGGCGACCGGTCTGGCCGCCGCCGCGCTCGCCTACACTGCGACCGTCGGCGGCTGACCCAGCCGCACCCCGTCCAGCCCCGTCAGACACCCGTCGAAATGAGGGAGCTTTCGCCGATTCGGCGGAAGAACCTCCCTCATTCCGTGTACAGAACCAAATAGATCGCTCATTTCGGGTCAGGCAGACTGCGCGCAGGCACGGGCAGGCGCGGCACGGGCAGGCGCGGCACGGGCGCGGCAGCTGCGGGCACGCGGAGGCGGGCATGCGCGGCGGGTCAG
>Ga0180215_1003710_pt1 | contig 14152 bp, 13 predicted proteins | sample eDN3rd37CBELigBY_FD_128871 | JGI IMG/M metagenome (GOLD analysis project Ga0180215, IMG submission 128871) | Enriched backyard soil microbial communities from Emeryville, California, USA - eDNA 3rd pass 37_C BE-Lig BY (version 2) (version 2) | ecosystem: Environmental > Terrestrial > Soil >...
ATCCCTGTGGTGCCTGTTCCTGTTCTGTCACTGCGGTCTCTCCTCATGAACATGTGATTGCTGCGAAAACACTCATTGACTCCGGCGCGATGGGACACAAGCCGTCGCGCGGAAAACGGTGAAGTCTACGCATGCGCACTTTCCTGCAGAGCTTCGTGCGCATCGATGAAGGTACGAACCATTGGGGTGAGCTGATCCCAATCCTTCAGGAAGGAATCGTGCCCGTGAATCGACGTGATTTCGTGATAGATCGAATCCGCCCCGTAGGCTCGCAATCGGGAATCGAATGCCTTGACCTCGTTGGCCGGGAACAGCCAGTCACTGCTGATCCCCACGGTCAGCACCGGACCCCGGATTTGCCGGAGCCAGTACTCCTCGCCACCATCGCGGGCGACATCGTACAGGTCCATCGCCCGGGTCAGGTAGAGGTAACTGTTGGCATCGAACCGGCGGGTGAGCGCCTGCCCGTGATAATGCAGGTAGCCCTCCACATCGAAGGTCGGGCCGAACGCAGGGTAGAGCACCGGGCGGCTGGCCGGATTCCGGCCGAATCGCTCGCCCAGGCTTTCGCGGCTGTGGTAACTGACCATCGCCGCCATGCGGGCAATGGCCAGACCGTTTTCCGGAAACACACCCTCTTCCAGGTAATTGCCATTTCGCCAGTTCGGATCGGCCATGATCGCACGGCGTCCGACTTCGCTGTGTATGGCGATTCCCTGCGCGCCGAGGTTGCCGGCTGCGGCAATGACACCCGTGGCGGCCACCAGATCCGGGTGCCGGGTGGCCCATTCAATGGCCTGGAATCCACCGATCGATCCGCCAATCGCAATCACCCGGGTCACGCCCAGGTGTTCCAGCAGGCGGCGCTGGGTGGTGACGATATCGCCAATCGTGATCAGCGGGAAGGATGTGCCCCACGGTTTGCCCGTTGCGGGATTGATCGATGCTGGTCCGGTGCTGCCCTGGCAACCGCCGAGCACATTGGCGCACAGCACGAAATGGTTGGAGGTATCAATGGCACGACCGGGGCCAATGACCGGTTCCCACCAGCCGCCTTCACCCGCAGCCAGGCTATCGCCGGTCAGGGCATGCAGGATGATGATGGCATTGTCACCACGGGCATTGAGTTTGCCCCAGGTGCGGTAGGCGAGACTGACGTTTTCGATCCGTCCACCGAGTTCGAGATCGAAGGCGCCAAGCGGGGCAACCTGCAATTCGCCATCGCCAGGATTGGTCGATTGGGATTCGAGCAGGCGGAGCCGGGGGCGTGAACCCGGATTGCCGGAACTGGATTGTGATTCGTTGGTCCGATGCGCCATCGGAAATACCCTCATGGCGCGCCGTTGCGCGGCGCGATGGTTGCGATTCTGCTGATCGTGACCAGGAAGGGTATGGAGAGCGATACCTCGGATGACACCGGAGCATATGGGGGAGTGCGGATCAAAAAATCCCCATGCCTGAGCAGGGGGATGAAAGCATATGCTTCGCTCCTCCCTTATCTCGCAGATCACTCTGCCGGAGTTGGCACCTTACGTCGAGTTCCCACAAATGATGTGGTGCATCTTGGCAGGCTGCCGGGCTTCATCGGGCCGATTCCCTCCACCTCTCTGGATAAGGCAGCTATTCAATTGTTGTCGCTACTTTACGGAGGATCGATATTGCTTGTCAAGGGGTGGACCACCGCGGGTATGGCAATCCTGCCAGCCGGTTGATCACGAAGGCCTGCAGGGTCAGCAGCAGTACCGCAATCATCAGCACCAGCAGGTGCAGTGGTTCATGCAGGATGCCAAGGGAGATGATCAGGGTGGTTGCGCCAGCCGGCGGATGCGGGGCCTTTGCCAGCACCATCACGCCACTGGTCAGCCCAAGGGAAAGCGCCGCCGCCCCAACCCTCGCCACGGTGACCCCTTCCGACATGGCGGTGCCCGCATCGAGCAGGCCGAACAGCGCCAGGCTGCCCCAACCGGCGGTCACCCCGATCAGGTGACCGTAAATCGCGTTGCGCGGTGATGCGGCCGGTGCCAGCGGTGTGTAGAAAAAGAGGAATGCGGTGGGACCGAGTGAGGGAAAGATGAACGCCTGGCGTGTCACCAGGGCCAGCACCGCCATGATCCCGATGGAGAGGCAGCCATTGATGAAGCTGAACAGGCCAAGCATCGTCAGCGAATCGTACTTGCTTTCCAGGTGGCGTAACTGGAACCGGTGTGCCAACCCGTTCAGGACACGGGCCAGTTGCCCGCCAATCGGACCGGCAGGGGGTAATTCTTGCCCGGATTGCTGTGGTGGTTGGGCCGGTTCGTTCATTTGCGGCCGGCGGGTCGCCGGTTGAGGACACGCAGCATCAGCAATCCCCCGAGAAAGACCAGACCGGAACACACCGCCACACCGACGGTGGATGCACGCTCCCCGGCCAGGTAGAGATCGAAGGCGATGGTCAGCAACCAGAGCTGGATCGCCATCAACAGGAACCCGATCGCCAGGCCGAGCGTCGCCAGGCCGTCATGCCCCACCGGTGGGCGTTTGGCGCGCTCCTGCGGGGAGAGATCAGGAGAACCATGCATTGGTGGGAGCGGCCTGGGTGGTTTCAGGCGTGGTGACATGTCTGCTTCGGTCATTGATCCACCTCGTGGAGTGCCACGATCATGCCATTGCGGTGTTCCAGTTCGATTTTCGGCAGGGGACGCGGGGGAGGACCGGCCACGACATCGCCGGATTCGGCATCGAACAGGCCATTGTGGCACGGGCAAATCAGCTGGCGTTCGTTCGCATCCCAGTACACCTCGCAGGAGAGATGGGTGCAAATGCCGTTGTAGGCAACATACCGGTCCTCGCCCAGGCGCAACAGGATGGCGTGATCGTCTTCCGGATACTTGAAATAGTGTGCTTCGCCAACGGCAATCTGGTCGGCGGCAATGATGTCCCTGGCCTCGCCACGTCGGCGAGCCCGCACAAATCCCAGGCCGGCAAGCACGCTGGTCATCCCGAACAGGGCGCCCGCCACACCCACCGACCAGCGCAGCAACTGGCGGCGCCCCACCAGGTCATCCGCATCCCAGCCATACGGGAATTCTGCTTGCCAGCGTTCGGCACGATCACGATTGCTCAGGTGACGCGCGTCATCGCGCTCGCCAAGGAGTTTCACAGGACCCATGCCTCCTTGCTGGCTCCGGACGTGGCGGCTTTCACATCAGCTTCCGCTTCCGCAATCAGCATCGAAACATCGAGTCGCGGTTTGTCATCTGGCAACACATGATAGACGCGAGTCTGCACTTCCTGGTTGCCGAAATTGGTGACATTGACCGGGCGCCCTTCCCGCTGGTTCACGAACTCCTCGTAATCGCCATACCACAGGGCCTGCGTTGGGCACGCCTGCGCGCACCACGGTTGCAGGCCCTGGCTGGTGCGGTCGTAGCAGAGATTGCATTTCTTCATCAGCCGCGCTTCGCTGTCGAATTTCGGCACGCCGAACGGGCAGGCATACACGCAATTGCGGCATCCAATGCAGCGTGATGGCTCCGCCTGTTGCACCACACCATCCGGGGTGACCTGGATGGCCAGCACCGGGCAGACCTGGGCGCATGGTGCCACCGGATCCTGGCAATGCATGCACACCGTCGGCTGGGTGGCCACACTCCACTGGCGGTCGAGATAATCGACCATGATCATGCTTTCGCCCTTGTGGGAATCGCATTCCCGGCAGGCTGCCTCGCAGGCCCGGCATCCGATACAGCGCGATGGATCGATGAACATGGTCTTGACCATCAGTGATTCCTTTCAGGCTGGCTGCTCAATGCGATTTCTCGGCGGGTGCTTGATTGACCTCCCCCACAGCGTACGGGAACATCTTTGGCCGGGTTTCCGGGGTGAAATTCACTTTCGCCGTGGTCGTGCGTGGTTCCGTGATAGCTGTGTCGAGCCGCTCGATGGTTGCCGCGCAGGCCTTGTATTCCGGGATTTTCACTCCCTCATCGACCGCCGGGTTGGTCAACTGGTTGACGGCGTGACGGTGCCCGTAATGGAAGGGAATGAACAGGGTATCCGGGCGAATGGTGGGCGCCACCAGGGCCTTCAGTTCCATCGCGGCGCGTGGGGTCCGCACGCGAACGATGTCGCCATCGGTAATGCCCAGCTGGTTGGCCGCGTGCGGGTGGATTTCCACCCAGGGTTCGGGGGCCTGCTCGTTCAGGAAACCGATCCGCCGCGTCTGGTTGCCACTCAGGTAGTGATAGACCACCCGCCCGGAGGTGAGGCGGAACGGGAAATCGGCATTCGGTTCCTCTGCCGGTGGCTGGTACGGAATGGCGGACATCCTGGCCCGGCCGTCCGGGTGGTAAAAGCGCTCCCTGAACAGGCGGGGTGTCCCGGGGTGATCCTCGCTGGGACACGGCCAGAACACCCCATCCTGTTCGTCGATCTTCTCCCAGGTGATCCCGGCATAATCGGCCACGCCCCCTTTCGATGCGATGCGCAGTTCTTCCCAGATATCCCGCACCGAGGTGTACGGGAAAAACTGGCCGCGCCCGAGTCGCTCGGCCAGGCTGCAGACGATCTCCCAGTCACGCCGCGCCTCGCCGGGCGGATCGACAGCCGCGTTGATCTTGATGACGCGCCCTTCCAGGTTGGTGGTGGTGCCTTCGTCCTCGCACCAGACGGACCCGGGAAGCACCACATCGGCCAGTTCGGCGGTTTCCGACATGAAGAAATCGACAACGATCAGGGGATCGAGATTGTCGAGTGCCTTCTGGACAATCGTATTGTCCGGCAGGGAAACCATCAGGTTGGAGCAGACCACCATGCAGCTCCTGATATCGCCCTCCGCCATCAGGTGCACCATTTCGGTGGCGGCGGCACCCGGTCCGGGAATGTCCGGTTCGGGAACGCCCCAGACATCCGCGATGTACTGCCGGTCCTCGAGCACATCGATGTGGCGGTAGCCGGGAAGCTGGCTGGCTTTCTGCCCCATTTCGCGGCCACCCTGGCCGTTGCCTTGCCCGGTGATCATCATCACCCCGCCACCAACCTTGCCGAGTTGCCCACGCGCCAGCGCGAGGTTGATGCAGGCCAGCACGTTATCGACACCGTGACTGCTGTGCTCGATGCCCCGCGCATGGAGGATGAGGGAGGTTTCGGCTCGCCCGTACAGCCGGGCGGCGATCAGGATCCGTTCGGCTGGAATCCCGCACAGGCTTTCCGCGTATTCCGGGGTGAATTTCTCGACTTCGGCCCGCACGGCATCCCAGCCGTTGGTGCGCTCGCGCAGATAGTCCTCGTCCACCAGGTTTTCGTGGATGAGCACCCGCAGCATGGCATTGAGCAGGGCGATATCGGTGCCGGGCTTCACCGGCAACCAGAGATCGGCGGTGCGGGCGGTTGGTGTTTCGCGCGGATCGGCCACAATCAGGCTGGCCCCACGGTCACGCGCGCGCCACAACCACTGGGTCATCACCGGAAAACACTCGGCAACATTGGATCCGACAATCAGCAGGCAATCCGTCTGCGGGATGTCGGTCATCGGCAGCGGGGCGCGATCGATACCGAATGCCTTGTCGTAGGCGCCCGCCGCCGATGACATGCACAGGCGTCCGTTGTAATCGACGTGCCGTGTGCGCAGGCCAACCCGGGCGAACTTGCCCATGATGTAGCACTTCTCGTTGGTCATCGAGGAACCGCTGTAAATCGCGACCGCATCATTGCCATGTTCGGCCTGGATCTTCTGCCAGCGGGAGACGATGTAATCGAATGCCTCATCCCAGGTGGCCCGTTCCAGCGGGCTGCCCTTGCCACCCTTGCGAATCATCGGGTACAGCAGCCGGTCCGGATGGTTGGATTGCTGGTAGGCAACCACGCCTTTCGGGCAGAGCGATCCGCGATTGTGCGTGTAGTGGCGCGGTTCGACCCCAACCACCTTTCCCCCATCCACCTTGAGGTACATGCCGCACTGCACCCCGCAGAAGGCGCAGTGGGTGGCAACGAGTTTGTCCGGTACAAGACCGCCATCGCGCCATTGGCCCGCCGTTCGTCCTTCCGATTCGAAGTCGTAATTGAATTCCCGGGTGGGATCGAACGTATCCTTGTTGACCGACATGGACTGGTACTCCCCGGATTGAAGCTGCGACCGAAAAGGCTAGACGAAGCGTTTGCCCAGCACGGCGTAATAGGATTGCCCGCGAATCACCCGCTTGCAGGTGGGGCAGTAATCCTGGAGCACACCCTGGTCCGCTCCCAGCGTGTAGTCCTGCCCCAGGTCATTGAGCACGCCTTTCAAATCCGTCACGAACTGGGCGGAAGGAAACGGCTGCCCGCAGCGGGCGCAGGTGCCGGTTGGGACATGGGTACTCGCACCGGCACCGTAGTGTTCGATGTCCTGGTTGACCTGCTGGTAGAGCGTGACACCGATGCTGGCGGGTCGCTGGATAATGTGGAAAAACTTGCCGAATGGCAGCGATATCAGCCACAGCACAACCACCACCTGGTGCGTCAGTGACAGGAACCAGTAGAAGCGCCCCTCCCACCAGTCATACGAGGCAGTCAGGGCAAGTCCGGTGATCGCAATCGCGAACAGCAGCACCAGCGGCATCAAATCGAAATTGAAGCGCTGGGTGGCGAGCAGCCCGGCATCGGTGATGCGCCGCCAGAGGGCAATGGTGAGTCCCGCAATCAGCAAAACCGAGGTGAAATCGAGAATGTGGAAAATGGCGAAGCCGGTTCCGGCTTCGATCGGAAAGGTCACGATCGGGATACCGAAAAACCACGCCTTGTAGTGATCCGGTTCGACGAGCGTGAACCGGATCCACCCAAAGGTGAGTGGCACCGTGACCGCGAGCGAGAGCAATACCCCCCAGAAGATGGCCAGGTGCATGATCCAGCGGGTGGTGGACCGCTTGCGAATAAATGTCTGCCCGAAGATGTCAGTCCACCAGGCACGGGGAATGAGCAGCGTGTATTTCCGGAAATTGGACCAGGAGAGGAATTCCCGCCAGCCGGCCCGGAAGTAGCGCCCCGTTGGCGGGCGACCCAGCCAGAGGGTGTAGCGGTACGCCAGGGCGGCAATCGCAAACAGGGTGGCAACGGCGTACCCGATCAATGCCGAATCGAAGGTTTCCAGACCCTGTGATCCGATATAGATGAGCGCGACTGTCACCAGCGTGACGACGACCGATGCGATAGCTGCCTTCTGGCGTTGTTGCACGTCGTACTGCTCCTTTGCCCTGGTGGTCGATCTGGATTGTGTCCCGCCTGATCCGTCCATTCTATCCTGCTTCGATGGTTCGCAAAACAGGGTAATGAGGAGGCTCACGATACGAGTGATCCGGTTGTTGGGTTGGGGCCCGCAAGTTCCATGCCGATTTCCCGGGAAATCTCGCGATACAACCGGTGATGGCGGCAACGATTGGGAATTGACAACATTACCCGGGTTGGGTAGGCTGGCGGTGTAACGTTTCACTAACCGCATTCCATGTTTCAGGAAAGGACCACCTGAACGGTGACAGCGACAGAAACAGCAACCTCCCGGCCAGCACCTTCAAAGAATGATGGCCGGACGCGCTATGCCATTTGCGGTCTCAGCAACCGCGCCATCGGGATGTACATCCCGGCCCTGACCACGCACCCGCGGTACTCGCGGGAGTCCAGCCTGGTGGCGGTACTGGATATGGACCAGGCCCGTCTCGATGCCTTTCGCGAACTGCGCGGTCTCGATTTCGCCAGTTTCCATCCGGACGAATTCGACCGCATGGTCAGCGAAACCGCTCCTGATGTCATCATCGTGACCACACCGGATGGCACCCATGTCGATTACGTGGTGCAGGCGCTGGCCCACGATCTCGATGTGATTACCGAAAAACCGATGGTGATCGACAGCGAGCAGTCAAAACGAATCTTCGAGGCTGAAGCGAAGAGCAAGGGAACGGTGCGGGTAACGCACAATACCCGCTACACCGCCGCGAATCGCCAGATCAAGAAGATGATTCTCGATGGCCTGGTTGGCCGCATCACCAATGTGGAATTTGTCTGGAATATCGATACCTACCACGGTTCCAGTTATTTCTACCGCTGGAATCGCGACCGGTCGAAATCGGGCGGGATGTCGATCACCAAGGGCTGTCACCACTTCGATTTGCTGAACTGGTGGATGGGCGATGTGCCGGAACAGGTATTTGCCTTCGGCGCCCTCAATTATTACGGTGACAAGAGTCCGTGGAATCCTTCCAATATCGATGGCAAGGACTACACCGTGCAGGAGCAGCGTGAGCGGTGCGCCTATCGCCAGCGCTGGCTGAGCACTGATGCACCACCAGCGGACGATCACCTCAAACCGGGTGATCCCGGGTATACCCTGCCAAACGAAGCACAGTATCCGAAAGACCACCCTCTCTATATCTACGACAAGGAGATCGATATCGAGGACACCTATTCGGTGGTCATCCGGTATCGCGGCGGGGCATCCGCCACCTATTCCACCAATTTCTCCGCGGCGTGGGAGGGGTATACCGTCGCCATCAATGGCACGAAGGGGCGAATCGAATCGTCGCACCTTTCCGCTCCCTCACGTGCGCCATTCCCGGCGGAAGACCAGCAGACGATCACCTACTATCCGATGTTCGGTGAACGCCAGGTGCATGAAACCCGCAAGATGGCTGGCGGACACGGCGGGGCCGATCCGCTATTGTTACGGCATGTTCTGACAGGCGACGATGCCGGGAACGGTGAACTTGGCTTGGCTGCCGGCAGCCTCGATGGCGCGTATGCGGTGGCTGTGGGTGAGGCGGTCTGGCGCTCCGCCCGCGAGAACCGGTTGATTGCCATCAGCGAACTGGTACCAAACCAGGAAAATCCATACACGAAAGGTCCATATGAACACTGATCCGACGCACGATTTCTTTGCCGGGTCCATGCAGGTTGTTGTTTTTGACAATCCTGGCGTGATGGGGCAGGCAGCAGCCGAGAATACCGCGGCGATTGTCAAGGATGCGCTCGCGCGCAACGGGAGTGCTCGGGTCATATTCGCGACCGGGAATTCGCAGTTTTCGTTTGTCGAAGCCCTGCGCCAGATCGAGGGAATCGACTGGTCGCAGGTGACGGCATTTCACATGGATGAATACGCCGGGATGACCGCCGATCATCCGGCCAGTTTCCGCAAGTGGATTCGCGAACGGATCGAGAACGTTCTCCATCCAAAGGTCGTCCACTATCTCGAAGGAGATGTGGAGGATCTGGAGGCGGAGTGCCGCCGGTACGAGGCCTTGCTGCGCGAGGCACCGATTGATCTGGTTTGTATGGGGATCGGTGAAAATGGCCACATCGCCTTCAATGATCCGCCAGTGGCCGATTTCAATGATCCCGTGTGGGTCAAGGTGGTGGAACTGGATCATGACTGCCGCATGCAGCAGGTGGGCGAAGGACACTTTGCCGGATTCGACGATGTGCCGACTCATGCCCTCTCGCTGACTATTCCGGCACTGATTGCGCCGGCAGCGATCCAGGTGGTCGCCCCGGAAAAGCGCAAGGCCGCTGCCGTGCGCAACACGCTGCAGGGTCCCATCAGCGAAGCCTGCCCGGCGTCGATCCTGCGCAACCAGTCGCAGGCGCGCCTGTTCCTCGATAGTGAATCGTACTCATTGGCCGGATAGGGCGAAGGCACGCGGGACGGGGCGATCCCGCAATCCCGGTACATACGCACGCGCCGGGATTGCGGGAAGGACCCGGTCCGGCGCAGTGAAACAAGCCGCCATTGCCCTGGCTCAGGCGCAGGGAAGGAGGCCGGTAAGGCAGGGAACCACGCAGAAGCAGGAATCAGGGAAAACGTATTGCTTACCGCAAGGAATGTTCGCCGATGATTCGCAAACTCACAGTTGAAGAGCGGCAGCACTACCAGCACTATGGATATGTGCACGTTCCGGATGTCTTTTCTGCAGCAGAACTCGACGCCATCGATCAGGAGATCGACCGCATTCTTCCCACCGCCGATGCTGGTGGCAACCGGCAGGGCTGGATTTACAAGATTGCCGCCAAGTCGGATATGGCCGGGGCCTTCGCCAGCGATGAACGCATGATTGGCCTGGTGGAGGATGTTGTCTCCCCCGGTATCGCCATTCACTCATCCAAACTGGTGACCAAACTGCCGCATTCCGATGATATCTGCCACTGGCACCAGGATGAGGCGTTTTACCTCAACCCGGGCGATCCGGAAACGGTCAGCCAGTGCCGCATGTCGGTCTGGGTGCCGCTCCAGGATGCAACCCTCGAGAATGGGTGCCTGTGGGTTGTCCCCGGCAGCCAGGAATGGGGATTGCAGGAGTACAACATCGCGCCCAGCGGGACCTGTGTAAAGCGGATCGACCGCGAAGCCTACGCCAATGAGCACGCCGTCGCCGTACCGGTCAAAGCCGGTTCTGCCGTGCTGTTCAGCGCCTGGACCTGGCACCATTCCAGGAACAACCAGACAGATCATGTACGGCGCGCCTTCATCGTCTCGTACCAGGAAGCCACTGTCCCACGCGGTGCGGGTGACCAGTGGCAAATCCTGCGACCGGCACCGGGGGAACCGGTAGTCGTTTCCTGACCAGATCATGCGAAACGATGTTGACCAGGAAGACCTTGCACACCGGCCCGTGCCGGAACACCTTGCGGTGCAGGGTCTTCCATTGAAGCAAAATCCGGCAGCCAGGCACGGGTCGTGTGGTTGCACCGGGTGGGGAGCGGGAAGATGACAGTTCGCAACCAGAGTCCGCACGAAATGTTCGTCCAGATGGCACTGGCGCATCGCCCGGAAGCCAAATTCGACGCGACATCCGCCGCCGAATTCGAGGCATGGAAGAACGACACACTGCCGAAAGTGATGGCGACTCTTGGCAGGCTGCCGGAACGGGTCCCGGCCAATCCGGAACTGCAGGTGGAATGGCAGGATGGCAACGTGATCCGCCAGAAGTGGGTCATCGATGTTGGGCCATACCTTTCCAGCACCGTGTTCGTGAATCGCCCGGCTGACATGGCCGAAGGCGAAAAGCGCCCGGCCATCCTTTGCTGGCACGGGCATGGCCGCTATGGCAAGGAATCGGTCATGGGCCGGGGAGCAACCCCGGAAGTGCGGGATGGCATTGCCCGGGCAAACTACAACTTTGGCTACCAGATGGCCGAAAAAGGATTCATCACCTTTGCCTCGGACTGGATGGGTCGGGGCGATAACGATGACACGCGCAAGCCCAATCACCGCGATGTGAGTCACGGGCGGGACTGGTGCAACCTGTATTACCTGAATGCCACCATGCTCGGCATGACCTCGATCGGCATCAACACCACGCACGGCATGGCCGTGACCGATTTCGTGGCCGGTTTGCCAATGGTCGATGGCGACAACCTCGGGGTGATGGGCATCAGTGGCGGCGGTACGGCGACACTCTGGTCTGCCCTGTGCGATGAACGGATCAAGGCAACCGAGATCATCTGCTACAGCGACCTGTGGGAAGCATTCGGCTTCCGCGATCTGAACTATTGCGGGATGCAGGTTGCCCCTGGGCTGTACCAACTGGTGGACCTGCCGGATTTGCAGGGCCTGCTTGCGCCGCGGCCCTTGCTGGTCGATATTGGCGCCGAGGATGACTGTTTCCGGATCGAGACATCAACCAAATGCTTCAGCCAGGTGGAGCATATCTATGAAACAGCGGGTCATCGTGACCGGCTGGAACTCGATTTGCATCCCGGCGGGCATGCGTGGGGCGGCAACAAGTCCGAAGCCTTCTTCCGCAAGTATCTCGGCCTGTAATATCCCAACCAACACCGTGCATTTCCCGGATTCCATCCCCCGGCAGACCAGCGAGTTTGCCGGGGGATCATTGAATTCCGGTATCGACGATCCAGCAGTCAGGACAGGAGGAGATCATGGCATTTCGTAACCTCAGCCCGCAGGAAATGTTCATCCAGCTTGCCCGGGCGCACGAACCGGAAGCGACATTCTCCGCCACATCGGAAGCAGGATTCCGGGAATGGAAGGACAAGACCCTGCCCCGCGTGACAGCCACACTGGGTGACCTGCCGCCACGCGTTCCGCTGGAACCGGAACTCCAGGCGCAGTGGGAAGAGGATGGGCTGATCCGCCAGCAGTGGATCATCAATGCCAGTGCCTTCATTTCCGCCACGGTGATGGTCAATATTCCCCGCCAGGCGGCATCCGGGGAAACGTTGCCAGCCATTTTCTGCCTGCACGGTCATGGCCCCTTCGCCAGGCCCGCGATCATGGGCAGCGGTGTGGCCGGACCGGAGATGCGGGACTTCATTGCCCTGCAAAACTGCAATTTCGGCTACCAGATGGCGCAACGCGGTTACGTGACCTATTCCATCGACTGGATCGGATTCGGCGAGCGGAACGACAATGCCAAACCGAATCACCGGAACACCGATCATGGCCGGGACTGGTGCAACCTGTATTACCTTCACGCGACCATGCTGGGGATGACCTCACTCGGTATCAATATCGTGCATGGCATGGCGGCAACAGACCTGGTGGCCGGATTACCGGAAGTCGATGCGGACCGGATCGGGGTGATGGGCATCAGTGGCGGTGGCACGATGTCGCTCTGGATGTCATTGTGTGATGAGCGGATCAAGGCAACGGAAATCATCTGTTACAGCGATCTCTGGGCAGCGTTCGGATTCCGGGATATCAACTACTGCGGCATGCAGGTCGCGCCAGGGTTGTACAAGCTGGTGGATGTGCCGGATTTGCAGGGATTGCTGGCCCCGCGCCCGTTACTGATTGACATCGCGACGGAGGACGATTGCTTCCTGATCGATACCGCGATGGCCTGTTACCGGCGGGTTGAGCACATCTACGAAACAGCGGGGTTCCGGGATCGCCTGGAACTCGATTTGCACCCCGGCGGGCACTCCTGGGGTGACAACAGGACCACCGCCTTTTTTCAGAAATACCTCTAGACCCGCGGTGCGGAAGCAATGTGGGGCAGGGACTGGTTCGATACCGGTCCTCATCTCACGTCCTTCCTGGTGACGGTGGTTGTAGCGGACCTGCAAGGCTGGTTTGGCCGGGTTATTGCCATCACCTGTTTGGAGATGTAGGCTGTACATGGATCGTTTGAAGACATGATTCTGTGAAGTCAACATCTGGCACATGCCGGGACCTGTCGGGGGATGTTCAATGGGGCGAGGGGTAAGGCACCGGATGGCACCCATCCGGTTGCTATGCGGCATCCTGTTCTTGTGCCTGGGGCTGATCGCTCCGATCACGACGCTCGCCGCCCAGACCGATGAGGCGACACCGATAGCCGGGATCCCTACCCCCCAGGGCAACGAATCGGGCGTTTCGGATTTCATCCCTGATGCGGATGACGATCTCAGTGGGGCAGCAATCGACGCGGCGTATTTCAACCAGGATACCTATGATGTCCCACTGGGCGGCCCCGGCGTCCTGGCAACGCTCATTATCAAGATGGGAGGGATCACCACCAGCGGGTCCTATGCATTCCCCCCTCCTCCCATGGGCCTCACCTTTTCCCTTGTGGAGACAATACCTTCGGGACCAGGCGTGACATGTACCGGGACGAACGAACCTGGAGAGCTGATCTCCGGCACCTTCGGAAGTGAGAACATTGGACCGGCCTATTGCCAGGTCAACTTCATGATTACGAGTACGGGACAACTGACGAGTACCAGTTTTTCCGCATCTGTGAGTTGGGGCGATGGCGTAAATGCATTGCCGTCAGTCTCGGTTGAGACCCTGAGTGGGGATGTTCTCACCACCTTGGAGTTTGGCCAGGTAATCTACACCGTCACTGAGGGCGAGAGTGTGACCTTGACACTGGCCATCCATGTTCCGGCAAGTCCGGTTGGGGATGGTATCGTCGATATCGCTCTTTGGGGAATAATATCAAATATTTCGAATGTCACGGATGTAGCTGCGGTCTCCGATGGGGAAGGAACATGCGATGCAGCCTATATAACCGATCCGTTTGCGGCAATTCACACGTCCTATGCAACAACTGGAACGGCATTCACCTGCACGGTCGCCTTCACCCTCACGATCGGGGACTGGCTCTCCGATAGCGCGACATACCCGCTGCGAACCCTGACAGTTCCGCCCAGTGGATCGGTGGTGGAGGCGACCGCCCGGATCAACGGCTACCTGTCTTCCACTCAGGAC
>Ga0180215_1003711_pt1 | contig 14151 bp, 9 predicted proteins | sample eDN3rd37CBELigBY_FD_128871 | JGI IMG/M metagenome (GOLD analysis project Ga0180215, IMG submission 128871) | Enriched backyard soil microbial communities from Emeryville, California, USA - eDNA 3rd pass 37_C BE-Lig BY (version 2) (version 2) | ecosystem: Environmental > Terrestrial > Soil >...
AGTTCCACGCCCAACTCGCCGGCCAGGCGGCTCAGGGCGTCGGCCACGGCGCGGGTGCCGCCGCGGGGATACCAAACGCCCTCGCCGGTCTGCATGTGGGCGATGCCGCAGAGAACCGCGGGCGAGAGGTCGGGCGAGGAGCCGACGTACTGCGTGAAGTGGTCAAGCATCTGGGCGACGCGGCGGTCCTTGACGTGGCTTCGGATCGTCGCCCCCACCGTGCTCCAGGGCCGCATGGCGAACACGTCCTTGAGGACGCCGATATCAAACGTCGCGGCCGGGTCGAACATGTCGCGCAACCCGCCGATCGACCGCCAGAAGAAGAAGCGCTTGGAAACGTCGTCGAGCCTGGCCGCGTGGGCGATGAACCGCTCATAGCCGTCGGCCGCGGCGCCGCCGGGGGCGAATTCGTCGAGCGCCCCGCGCATGCGGTCGAGATCGGCGTGGAGGTCGAGCGTGGTCCCGTCGTCGAAGAACGCCCGCCACTGGGGATCGAGCGGGATCAGCTCCAGCTCGTCTCGGAGGTCGCGGCCGGCCTCGGCGAAGATTCGGGCGAGGACCGAGGGCATCAGGAGGATCGTCGGCCCCATGTCGAACCGAAAGCCGCCTTCCGACAGGACCGCCGCCTTGCCGCCCAGCCATTGGTTTTTGTCGAAGAGGACGACGTCGTACCCCCGCGCCCCCAGCACGCAGGCCGCGGAGAGGCCGGCCAGGCCGCCGCCGATGATCCCCACTCGTTCGGATTCGCTCATGCGTGAACATGCTCCCATGATTCGGCGGTAGGCCGCGCGGAGTCCTCGCCGCTGGTGGGGACGGCGACCCCCAGCGCCTCGCCGACGAGCCGCGCCGTGATCCGGGCCGACTCGTAGATGACCGGCAGCCCGCTGCCGGGATGCGTCCCGCCGCCGACCAGGTAGACCGACTCCAGGTCCTCAAAGCGGTTCCGGGGGCGGAAGTAAAGCATCTGAGAGAGGTTGTGCGCCAGGTTGAACGTCGCCCCCAGGTGAATTTGATGGCGCTGGTCCCAGTCGGCCGGGGTGATCTGGCGCTCGACGAGGATCCGAGAGGCGGCGTCGCGGACGCCGATCTTCGCGAGTTGGCGCAGAACGAGTTCGCGGAACGCCGGCGCCGCGCGCCTCCAATCGACGTTGGGATGCTGATGCGTCACCGGAATCAGGACGTAGAGCCCGCTCTTGCCCTCGGGCGCCATCGAGGCGTCGGTGGCGCCGGCGTTTTGAACATAAAAGGATGGATCGGACGAGAGCAGGTGGCGCGACTCGATGTCGGCGAGGTTGCTCATATAATCGTCGGCCAGATAAACCGTGTGGTGCGCCAGGTCGTCGCAGCGCCCCTCCAGGCCGAGGTAGAGCATGTAGGTCGAGCACGAGAACCGCTTGCGGGCGATTTTATGGTCGGTCCACCGGCGGCGGAGTCGATTTGGGACGAGCCGGGTCATCGCCCGGGCGAAGTCGGCGTTGATGACCAGGGCGTCGGCCTCGTGAACGCCCGACCGCGAGCGGACGCCGACCGCCCTTCGGCCCTCGAAGAGAATCTCCTCCACGTCGTCGCCCAGCGAGATCGTCGCCCCCAGTTCTTCGGCGGCGCGGGCCATCGCGCCCGAGACGGCCCCGCAACCGCCGATCGGGTGATGCACGCCGAATTCGTATTCGAGGAACGAGAGGATCGAGAAGAGGCTCGGACAGTTGAAGGGCGACATGCCAAGATACTTGGATTGGAACGTCATCGCCAGGCGGACGCGCGGGTCCTGGAAATACCGGCGCAGCTCACCGTCGAGCGAGAGCCAGGGGCGGAGCGTCGGCAAAAGCCTCATCAGGCTCGGCGAGAGCATGTCGCGCCAGCGGAGAAACGGCGACTCCAAAACGGGGCGGAACGCCTCCAGCTTCGCCCGGTTGTCGGCCAGAAATCGGCGCAGGTGAACCGCGTCGTTGGGGCGAAGCGCGGCGATCTCCCGCTCCATCCGATCCAGGTTGGGCGTCGCGTTCAGCTCGCCGCCGGCGCCGAAGACGAGCCGGTATTGCGGGTCGAGCCGAACCATCGGCGCTTCTTGGTGAAGGTCGCGGCCGACGGCGGCGAAGATGGATTCGAGGACGCGCGGGTAGAGGAAGAAGGTTGGCCCCAGGTCGAACCGAAAGCCGTCCATCTCGAAGGTCGACGTGCGCCCCCCCGGACGATCCGCGCGTTCCAGGACCGTCACCCGGCATCCGGCCGCCGCCAACAGCATGGCCGCGGCGAGCCCTCCGGGCCCCGCCCCGACGATGACGACTCGTTTCTCCCTGGGCGTCATCCGTTGATGTCTCCGCGCCGATCCTTGGTCTCTTGAAAACGCGCGCCCCGTCCGCGTTAATCCGAATCCGCCATCAAACGGGCGAAGGGGCGGGTCGCCGGGGTGTGCTCCAGGATGATCTTGAAGATCACCGTCAGGGGGACGGCAAGCACCATGCCAACGAATCCCCACATCAGGCTCCAGAAGGCCAGGCCCACGAGCACGACCAGGGGGCTGAGCCCAACCGCCTTGCCGGTCATCGCCGGCTCGATCAGGTTCGCCGTGACGCCGTGGATCGTCAACACAAGCGCGATGAAGATCAAGGGGGGCCAAAGCGTCTGAAACTCAAGCAGGGCGAGCACGATCGGCGGAACGGCGGCCACCAGGGGGCCGATGTAGGGGAGGAAGTTGCCGAAAAAGGTGAGCACCCCCCAGGTCGTCGCCCCGGTCACGCCGAAGGCCCAACACGTTAAGCCAATCGGGATGGCGACCAGCAGGCTCGCCTTGACCTTCACCACGAGATATTCCGAGATCGAGTTGTTGATCGCCCCGACCACCTCCATGATGTCGCGGGCCCGCCGCGAGGGAAAACTTGACTCGACGCGCTTGGGGAGCTTCGAGGCCGACTGGAGCAGGAAGATCATGTAGAAGGCGATGACGATCGACTCGAAGAAAATCGTGGCGAACGCCGAGGCCGCGCCGCGGACCAGCCGGCGCGACATCTCGCTGGCCAGGGAAACGTCGTCGTTGATCTCCTCGTCGCCGGCGGGCGTTCTGAGCCAGGGGGAGGTCCATTTGGACAACTCGCGGATCCGACCCTCGAATTCGCTTTCGCGCTCTTGATAGCGCGGAAGGTTTTGATTGATTCGGACAACGTCGTTGTAGACCATCCGCGCCAGCAACTGGAGCCCAACCGTGAATCCGATCGCGATCACCACAAACGCGAGGGCGGCGTTCACCCGTCGTCGGATTCGGTTGTAGAGGGGCAGAAACAGATAGCAGAGCAGGACGGCCACCAAGAGTGGACGCAGGACCGGCTGGAGGCGGTCGAGCAGGTAGAGGCTCGTCGCCGTGATGATGAGCGCCGCGGCGAGCGTCCACAGACCGCTGGTCTCCGAGGCCCGCTCCAGAAATCCCCCCGGGCCGGTCGGGGCGCCGTCGCCATCCCCTTCGAGCTTGGGCGGGCCCTGATCGACGATCTCGGGAGGGACCTCTTCCATTCCGGCCTCGCTCATCGCGGGAACCTCGGCGCGGGTTTCGGGATCAGCGGTCGGACGCGGGGGCGAGCGCGGGCTCCACCCACCCGCGCAGCTCGGGCGCGTCGAGCTTCGCCCGGAAGTCGCGGAGGGCCGCCGTCATGGGGCGCGTCAGGCCGGGCCCGAGCGCTTCGAGCCGGTCGATCAGAAGGCCCGAGTTCAACGGCCGGGGCGCTCCCTGGCCGATCTCGGCGGTCGGCTTGCCGACGATCAGGCTCTCGTCCAGGTTGAAGGCGCGGGCGACCTCGCGGGCGAAGCTCACCCGGTCGACGACCTCGGGGCCCACGACGTGGATCAGGCCCGACGCGCCCGCCTCCGCCAGCAGCAGGACCGTCCGGGCGACGTCCGGTCCGTAGCTGGGGCTGGAGATCTGGTCGCTGGGCAGCGTCATGGTCTTGCCCTGGCTCAGCCCCCGAACAAGCTGATAGGCGAAGTTTTTCCCCTGGCGCTCGGGGCCGTAAACCCAGCAGGTTCGAACGGTCAGGAGCCGGTCGCCCAGGGCGTCGGCCAGCGCTTCCTCCGCGTCGAGCTTGGCCTTGCCGTAGACGGAAAGGGGGTTGGTCGGCGCGTCTTCGGCGTAGGGACCGGACGCGCCGTCGAAGACGTAGTCGGTTGAGAAGTAGACGAACCGCGCGCCGGCCTCGGCGGCGGTTCGGGCGATGTTCAGCGGTTGCTCCAGGTTGATCGCGCGCGCCTTGGCCTCGTCGCGCTCGCAGCCGTCAACCCAGGTGAACCCCGCGGGGTAAAAGACCACGTCGGGTTTCTCTCGTTCGATGAGGGCGGAGGCGGAGGCGCCGTCGGCGGCGTCGAGCGGGACCAGGCCGGGAAAGGGGCGCGTCGCGTGGGTGCCGGTCGCCTGATGGCCGCGATCGGCGAGGAACCGCAGCAGCCAGCCGCCGATCTGCCCCGAGCCGCCGATGACGAGCGCTCGAAGGGGAGTCTTCGCCCGTCCGCCCGCTTCGTTGGAAAACACGTCCGGCCTGGCGATCGAGAAGGATGACGACATTCCGTTGGCTTCTCCCCGTTCCTCCGTCGAGCGCGTCGGCGGCGCTGAAACCGCCTCGCGGCGTCATGGAGGAGGAAACGTCTCGGCGCTGGTTCAACCGCCCCATTGATCCCAACCCATCCCGCGGGCCGGCGCGGCGTGTCCACATGATACTACGGTGGTGGGCGCGATGGCAAAGCCCGAGCGGTCGGGATTCGGCGGCCAACGCGGGGGAAGCGGGCTTGGAGATTGGGCCTCGAATCGGGGCCGCGTGGTGATTCAGGCGAACATTCTCGCGCCAGGGTTCGTCTAACCTGGCGCGGCGTTTGCGAAGGCGTTTCGGCGTGTGGCGAAAAACCACCCGTCGGTTCCGCCGAATTGAAGAATTCGGAGAAAGCGCCGGTCGGTATCCTGGATTTGATCGTATGATGATTGGAGGGGTGGCGCGGGGCCGCCCGGTTCGCCGGGGGAACGGTGGGGACGGGCGGCGCTCGGGTGCGCTTGACAGAAGGTTGAAAAGGGGGTTGTAATGACGGACAACCCGGCCTCGGAACATTCGAGTGTCCGGCCTTCCAAGCGGCTCGCGAATGGAGCGCGGCCCATCCATCCCACGGCTTCTTGATCTGTTCGTCGGCCTCGTCGCGGGCCGATCCCCTCCCGTCGTCTCGTCTCGCATCGAGTTGGCAATACGGCGTCCCGAAACCGGAACGAGGCTGACCGCCCCTCCGTGCCGCGAGGTAGTCGCGAAGTCGCCCGGTCGCGCGCGGCCGATTTTCGGCCTCGGCCTCCTCCGGCTGGAATCGAGCCCGAACTCTCGGCCTTTTCAGGAGGATTGCACCATGTCCGCTGGATCGGATCTGATCACGCTCGTCGCGCGTCGCCAGAACCTGGACGACTACAAGCAAAAGCACTGGACCGGCTCGTTCGCCGAGTATCTCGATCTTGTCAAGCGCGATCCGAAGGTCACGCGAACCTCGTATCAGCGCCTCTACGACATGATCGTCAGCAAGGGGACCGAGGAGATCGAGGTCAACAAGGAGAAGCTTGTCCGCTACAAGTTCTTCGACGACCTGGACAACGACGGCGAGGACGCCATCTTCGGGCTGGAACGGACGATGATCAGCCTGGTCAACATCCTTAAGAGCGCCGCGCGCGGCTACGGCACCGAGCGCCGGGTGTTGCTCCTGCACGGCCCGGTCGGCAGCTCCAAGAGCACCCTGGCGCGGCTTTTGAAGAAGGGGCTGGAGCGGTACTCCCGAACCGAGGAGGGAAGGCTGTTCACCTACGGCTGGAGGGACGTGGATCACGACGGCCACGAGGTGATCCACGAGTGCCCGATGCACGAGGAGCCGCTCCACCTGATTCCCCCCGAGCATCGGGCCGACGTCCTCGCCATGTTGAGCGAGGGGCATCACGACCTGACCTACGAGCTGGAGATCAAGGGGGATCTCTGCCCGTTCTGCCGGCAGTTGTTCAACGACCGGATGGAGCGGTACGACGGCGACTGGGGCCGCGTCGTTCAGGATGTGCGCGTCCGGCGGCTGATCCTCTCGGAGCAGGACCGCGTCGGCATCGGCACCTTCCAGCCCAAGGACGAGAAGAACCAGGACGCGACCGAGCTGACCGGCGACATCAACTATCGCAAGATCGCCGAGTATGGCACCGAGAGCGATCCCCGCGCCTTCAACTTCGACGGCGAGTTCAACATCGCCAACCGGGGCCTGATCGAATTCATCGAGGTCTTGAAGCTCGACGTGGCGTTCCTCTACGACCTGTTGGGGGCGAGCCAGGAGCACAAGATCAAGCCCAAGAAGTTCGCCCAGACCGACATCGACGAAGTGATCATCGGCCACACCAACGAGCCGGAGTACAAGAAGCTCCAGTCCAACGAGTTCATGGAGGCCCTGCGCGACCGGACGGTCAAGATCGACGTTCCCTACGTCACCCGGCTGGCCGACGAGATTCAGATCTACGAGAAGGACTACAACGAGCGCAAGGTGCGCGGGAAGCGCCTGGCGCCCCACACGCTTGAGGTCGCCGCGATGTGGGCGGTCCTGACCCGACTCGAGGAGCCCAAGAACGCCGGGTTGACGTTGATGCAGAAGCTGAAGCTCTACAACGGCAAGACCCTGCCGGGCTTCACCGAGGACAACATCAAGGAGCTCCGCGAGGAGGCCGAGCGCGAGGGGATGCAGGGGATCAGTCCCCGGTACGTCCAGGACAAGATCTCCAACGCCCTGGTGGCCCATCCCACCGAGCGGTCGATCAACCCCTTCATGGTCCTGAACGAGTTGGAGGCGGGGCTCAAGCATCACTCGCTGATCAACAGCGACGAGACGCGCAAGCATTACCGCCACCTGCTCTCGCTGGTCAAGGAGGAGTACGAGGACATCGTCAAGAACGAGGTCCAGCGGGCCATCGCCGCCGACGAGGACGCCCTGGCGCGGCTCTGCGGCAACTACATCGACAACGTCAAGGCGTACACCCAGCGCGAGAAGGTCAAGAACAAGTACACCGGCCAAACCGAGGAGCCCGACGAGCGGCTCATGCGGTCGATCGAGGAGAAGATCGACATCCCCGAGAGCCGCAAGGACGACTTCCGCCGGGAGATCATGAACTACATCGGCGCCCTGGCCCTCGACGGCAAGAAGTTCGACTACCGCACCAACGAGCGGCTCCAAAAGGCGCTTGAGCTGAAGCTGTTCCAGGATCAGAAGGACACCATCAAGCTGACGAGCCTGGTCTCCAGCGTGGTCGACAAGGACACGCAGGAGAAGATCGACATCGTCAAGTCCCGGCTGATCCGAAACTACGGTTACGACGAGGATTCGGCGACCGACGTTCTCAACTACGTCGCCAGCATCTTCGCCCGCGGCGACGTGAAGCGCGGGCACTGAGGCCGGGATCGACCCTTCTCCGAACCCAAGCCGACGCCCCCCGCGGGCGTCGGTCGGGGAGGGGGTTCCGCGGCGGCCATCCTTGAATCGGGGAGGGGACGAGACCTACAATTCGGCGTCGGGCCGCTCGCCCCGGCCGAACCCACCTCCGGCGACGTTCGCCCTCGACGTTCTTTTTTCCTTCGATCTCACCCGCAAACCCGAAAACCCGTTCTTTGTCATCCGAAATCCGGTCGAGGCGCGGTCGCCTCCGGATCGCCGGGGCGTTCGCGCGGATTGATCGGGGGGAACCGGCCGACGCGCGGGGCTGGGCCGCGGCCTTCGGCCGTCTTATCGAGACGATCCGGTTCGTCTCGGAAAACCAGCGAGCCTGGAATCGAGGCGGGGAGCGACGCGAAGCGAAGCCGGGCCGATTGTCGCGGAGGCGTCGGCTGGTCTTATCAAGTTAATAAATTATGGAAGCCCAGAGCGGCGGGGGCGTGAAAGCCGTGGTTCGCAAAATCGATCGAGACGCCAATCGGTTCAAGCAGATCGTCCGCGGGAAGATCAAGTCCGACCTGCGCAAATACATCACGCACGGCGAGATGATCGGCAAGACGGGGGGCGAGTTCGTCTCGATCCCGCTTCCGCAGATCGAGATCCCCGAATTCCGCTACGGCGAAAAAAACCGCGGCGGCGTGGGGCAGGGGCCCGGCGACGTGGGGACCCCCATCGGCCGCTCCGGCGACGGCGAGGCGGGCGAGGGCGCCGGCGACGCCCCCGGCCGGCACATCCTCGAAGTCGAGCTGACCCTCGACGAGTTGGCCCAGATCCTCGGCGAGGAGCTCGCCCTGCCGCGGATCGAGCCCAAGGGCAAGGCCAACATCATCGACGAGAAGGACAAGTACACCGGCATCCGCCAGGCCGGGCCCGAAAGCCTTCGGCACTTCAAGCGGACCTACAAGAAGGCCCTCAAGCGGCAGATCGCCTCCAACCAGTATGATCCCCGCGACCCGCTGGTGATCCCGATCCGCGAGGACAAGCTTTATCGCTCGTGGAACCCCGTCACCTCGCCCCAGTTCAACGCGGCGATCTTCTACCTGATGGACGTCTCCGGCTCGATGACCGACGCCCAGAAGGAGATCGTCCGCACCGAGGCGTTCTGGATCGACGCCTGGCTGAAGAACCAGTACGACGGCGTGGCCACCCGGTACATCATCCACGACGCGGTCGCCCGCGAGGTCGACGAGCACACTTTCTACCACACCCGCGAGAGCGGCGGCACCCGGATCAGCTCGGCCTACGGCCTGGCCAACAAGCTGATCGACGAGTTCCACCCGCCGATCGATTGGAACGTCTACGTCTTCCACTTCTCCGACGGCGACAACTGGGGCGAGGACAACCGCCAGTGCGTCGGCCTGCTCCGCGACGAGCTTCTGCCCAAGTGCAACCTGTTCTGCTACGGCCAGGTCGAAAGCCCCTACGGCTCGGGCGAATTCTACCACGAGCTGGAGGACGCCTTCGATGACGTCCCCAACCTGGCCCTCTCCGAAATCCGCGACAAGGAGGGCATCTACGACTCCATCAAGACGTTCCTGGGACGAGGACGCTAGCCGCTTTGAATGCGTGAGGGAGGCCATCCCCATGGCGACGACGACCATTTCCGAGACTCGCAACCAGACCGAAGCCGGGGGCGACCAATGCGTCGTCCTGCGGGATGTCGGGTGGGACGATTACGAGACGCTTCTCAGGATCCGAGGCGATCGTTCGGTCCCACGCATGGTCTATCTGGACGGGAGCCTCCTCCTCATGTCCCCCTCCTTCTCCCATGAGCGTTTCGCCTCCCGCCTTGGACGGCTAATCGATGGCTTGACGGAGGAGTTGGATATTCCTTGTATTCCTTCGGGTCGCACAACATTTCGGCGACGAGCCAAGAAGGGGGGAGTGGAGCCGGATCAGTCCTACTATTTCGTGGACGAATCGCCGGCGGGGGGGAGGCCCGACATGGATTTGGATATCGACCCTCCACCGGACCTGGCGATCGAAGTCGTTTGGACGCACGAGGCCGACGAGGCCGTTGAAGTCCACCGCCGCCTGGGAGTTTCCGAAGTGTGGGTCTGGGAGAAGAACCGGCTTCGAATTCTTCATCTCGATCCCAAAGGCGAGTACGCTCCCGCCGAGCACAGCCTCGCCTTCCCGGCGCTGGCTGCGAGTGACGTGGAATCCTGGATTCTCAAAGATATTGAAAGAAGCACCACCGCGTGGGCCAAAGAATTCCGGGCTTGGGTCCGGCGCGTGCTGATTCCCCGCACTCGCGACGAGGGAGCGGGCGCTTCGGGGCAACCTTGACGGAGAAGGGGCTTCTGGAGGGCCAATACCCTCCCCAAAATCAGGCGCGATAATTGAGAGGGAGCCGTCACATGTCGACCGTCAACGCGCACGACCTGCCCGCCGACCTGCGGGAGATTCAGCTTGAGACCGAGGAGCACGCCCGGTCTTATGGCCTCGACTTTTACGAGTGCATCTTCGAGGTCCTCGACTACGACGAACTCTCCGAGATCGCCGCCCTGGGCGGGTTTCCGACCCGATATCCCCACTGGCGGTTCGGCATGGAGTACCAGCAGCTCTCCAAGGGCTATCGCTACGGGCTCCAGAAGATCTACGAGATGGTCATCAACAACGACCCCTGCTACGCCTACCTTCTGCGCTGCAATCAGCTCGTCGATCAAAAGCTCGTCATGGCCCACGTCTATGGGCACAACGACTTTTTCAAGAACAACATTTGGTTCAGCCAGACGAACCGCAAGATGATGGACGAGACGGCCAACCACGGCAACCGGATCCGGTCGTACATGGATCGGTACGGCGAGGACGTGGTCGAGGAGTTCATCGACTCCTGCCTCTCCCTCGAAAATTTGATCGACGTCTATTCGCCCCACATCAAGCGCCGGGATCCGGTCGATCGGTACGACTTCGCCGCCGAGGAGGAGGAGGCCGACCGGCCCATGAAGTTCAAGAGCAAGGGCTACATGGAGGGGTTCATCAACCCGCCGGACGCGCTCAAGGAGCAACAGCGATTGAAGGAGGAGGAGAAGGCCAACGCGCGGCCTCTGTCGTTCCCCGAGCGGCCGGAGCGGGACGTCCTGTTGTTCCTGCTCGAGCACGCCCCCTTGACCGCCTGGCAGCACGACGTGTTGGCCATCATCCGGGACGAGGCGTATTACTTCGCCCCCCAGGGCCAGACCAAAATCATGAACGAGGGCTGGGCGTCGTTCTGGCACTCGACGATCATGACCCGCAAGACCCTGCATCCCTCCGAGGTGGTCGATTACGCCGATCACCACTCCGGGACGATGGCCACCCAGCCCGGCCGGCTCAACCCGTACAAGGTGGGCATCGAGCTGCTGCGCGACATTGAGGAGCGGTGGAACAAGGGCCAGTTCGGCCCGGAGTGGGAGGAGTGCGACGATTACGAGACCAAGCGCCGGTGGAACAAGGAGCTGGGCCTCGGGCGGAAGAAGATCTTCGAGGTGCGGCGGATTCATAACGACGTCACGTTCATCGACACGTTCCTAACTCAGGATTTTTGCCGCCGTCATCAGCTCTTCAGCTTCGCGCACAACGACCACACCTCCACCTACGAGATCGAGAGCCGGGAATTCAAGAAGATCAAGGAACGGCTTTTGTTCAACCTGACCAACTTCGGCCAACCGATCATCCGGGTCCAGGACGGCAACTACCGCAACCGCGGCGAGCTCTACCTGGTCCAGGAGCACTTCGGGGTCGACCTGCGCCTGGATTACGCCCAGGACACCATTCGTCATCTTCACCGCCTCTGGACTCGTCCCGTTCACCTGGAGACGACCGTCGAGGGGCGGATTACTCTCTTGTCTTTTGACGGCGCGGACCATTCGATCCGCCCGCTTGGGGGGGCCTCCAATGACGCTGAGTCGAAAAATCGCCGCCGCGGTTGACGGCCGCGCGCGCGACCAGAACCCGCCGTTCGCCGTATCGGTCGAAGACGGGCCCAACCGGCTCCAACTCGACCTGACATCCCTTGACTCCGTCGGCGTCGCCTTCGACGCCCTCGAGTTCGCCACGACCCAGCGCCCCGAGTGGTCCGCCGAAGAGCTAACCGCCTGGGGCGAGCGCCTCACCCGGCGCGTCACCTACTTGATGGAGCCGCTGAAGGTCCTTGAGATTGACGCCGAGGCCGGGGAGGTCGAGATCCGCAGTGACAACCCCACCCCTCGCGCCGAGCTTCGGGGCTACTACGAGATCCGCCTCGGCCGCGCGGGAACCTGCCGGCTCCACCGCTACGTCTTCGACGAGACGACCAGGCGAAAGCGGCGCGCCTCCTGCAACCTGACCCGCGAGGTCCTGGAACGCCTGGTCGACGACATCGCCGCCACCGCGGTCTGACTCATCCCTATCCCAAGCAACCCCGGCGGTCTTCGCCCCCTGGTGGGCGGGGGCCGCCGTTGCGCTTTTGAAACCCCCGGTTCGGGAGTAAGTGGACCCTCAATACGAAGGCGCTTGGGACCCTTGATTAAATCCGATCGCTCTTCTGGTTGTTGCACTTTCGGCAGAGCAACTGGACATTGCCGACCGTGTTGGCGCCGCCTCGGGCATGGGGAATGATGTGGTCGAATTCGAGGTAGTCGCCTGCGTTGCAACGGACGCATCGGCCACCATCGCGATCCCATACCTGGCGCTTGACGCTGTCGGGAATGTGCCGGGTTCTTGACGAGGAATAGTTCTCGGAAAGCAGGAATTTATGTTTGTTAACGATGCCGCTCAAAATTGCCTCAAGGTCTCGCGGTTCGCCAACGAAGTAGCGGCCGTTTCCTTGTCGCGAACTAGTTTGTATCTCAAGATAGTCGGAGTGAAGAATAAGGTCGAGGACTTTAGAAGGAGAGAAGGTCATTGATTTGGACGGGGAGATAAAGACTATCCTCTTGCTGGTGACGAGTAATTCTCCCGTGGCCCAAAGTTCGCTCCTGCTCGTTTCGTATTCATAATAACATGAGTCATTCCAATGGCATGTCTCCCCGCCCTCCAAGAATTTTGAGGTTTGGACAATGGGGGGGTGGCCACTGCGATATCTCTGACGGCGCTCGGCGTCGTGGATCTCTTTCCAAAAAGGAGCCACGTCGGATTCAGATAAGCCAGCTTCGGCTTGGAGCCATTCGAACATGTGACGCTCTGCCGGGGTGATCACTCCGTCTTGGAGCCCGGTCGTGAAGCACTCGCGAAAGAGATCGACGGCCTGCTTGGTGAGAAATTGCTGGGCGTCAGAGTCGGATATGGCCAGTGCTCGTTTAAATTTAGCGAGATCCTCCCGTGTTTCTGGAGAAAATCGACCATTGCGGATAATGCGTCGCATTTCTGCTACGAATGCGTCTCGGCAGATGGTTTCCGTCAGTGCAAGTCCCTGACCCCGACCGATGCCGAGTGATCGGCGCAGGGCTACAAGTTTCTCGAGTTCCCTCCTCGATATGCGACCGTCCCCTAGTGCGGACGTGACCGCAGCCTGATACCGGGCGTCGCGGGCCCCACGCTCGATCGATGTCGCGATCTCCGGCGGAAGTTCAAAAGCGGTGATCAAACGGTTCATCTGGCGGCGCTCATCCTCGGAGACCACGCCATCGCTGAACACCTTTTGGCAGTAACCCCTGTAGGCCTCCTCGGCGACAGCGTTGGCCTCGGATCGCTCAATGCCGTGGTCGGATACGAATTCCGAGAAGTTAAATTGGGATGCCTTGGTCCTACGGAGTTCGTGCGCCAATTGGACTCGGAAACTGTTCCTGAGTTCCTGCCGTTCTTTTTCACGGGTCTGGGCTTCCTTGCGCGATGCATGAAGTAAGTATCCCCCGCCGCCCGCAGCCGCCAAGCACGCCACGCCGAGAAAAAGAAGGCCTATCATAATTGAATTGCCCCCTGAATTCGTCCACCGCCCGGTTGGCTCACAAGGTAAAGAATCGCGGGTTTGACGGAGACCACCGAAAGCCTAATCGCGTGAAGGCACTTACGCAATGGTGCGTTCATCGAATCAAGGTAAGCCCCGGGCCGGTTTCCGAAACGCGACCTCGGCCTCTCCGCCAATCCGGCGATGGGGGCGACTGGCCGTCCCGCCACATCCTGCCGGGCGCGCGCCGTTGGTCTCTCTTTCCAAAAATCCGCGAAGATTTCCGATTTTCGTGAAATTTCGCGGCGTAACCCGTTGATCGTCTACCTGGAGGAAGCACCATCGCCACGCTCCTGGGAGACGATCCATCATGGCCACCGAAGCACAGATCCGGGCCAACCGCGCCAACGCCCTCAAAAGCCGGGGACCGACGACCGACGAGGGCAAGGCCCAATCGCGGCTCAACGCCCTGAAACACGGCCTGCGCGCCGAGGTTTCCGAACACGTCGCGCCTCAGGAAGACCCCGCCGAATTAACGGCCCGGATACAAGAATGGCTTGATGATTATCGACCCACGGGGGTCGTCGAGCGCGACCTGATCGAGCGGGCGGCGCGGTTGTCGTGGGAACTCGACCGGGCCCAGCGCTACGAGTCGGCGATCCTCGCCCAGCGGGTTCGCGCGGCGATGGTCGCGAACCAGGCCGAGCGCGCCGCCGAGGTGGCCGGCCTGGCGCGGAAGCTACTTTATCTGTGCGGCAAGCGGAACGTCCCCGGCTCGGGACCGCCCTGGGATGATGAGCCGCGAGTCTTCGCCCTCGCGCTTCAAGCGACGCCCGAAGGGA
>Ga0180215_1003712_pt1 | contig 14148 bp, 15 predicted proteins | sample eDN3rd37CBELigBY_FD_128871 | JGI IMG/M metagenome (GOLD analysis project Ga0180215, IMG submission 128871) | Enriched backyard soil microbial communities from Emeryville, California, USA - eDNA 3rd pass 37_C BE-Lig BY (version 2) (version 2) | ecosystem: Environmental > Terrestrial > Soil >...
ATGTAACCACAACTCATAAAAAGAAAAAGACCGCAGGGAGCACGCCCCCTGCACCCCGTCACTCGCCGTGGGGCAGGTCCAGCAGGCGCAGCTGGACTATGGAAAAGTGTGAAAACCAAGATCCCTGTCAAGGAAGACACTTGACAGGTCTAGTTTGGTGCGGCAAAAATTCAAAGGGCTTTCTTCTCTTGACAGGTTTCGTTCATATCAGCGGCTTCTGGGTCCGGATCCCCCTTTAATTTTGGCGTTTTACTAAGATTAGCGGCTCTACGGTCCGCTTGATTTGGTGAACGAACCAAGGAGGTCTTATTTGGGATCTGTCCGACTTACTCGAATTCCTACCATCCCAACGGTATTTTAATCTCCGGGCTTTTCTCCTGTTTCCTATACCCATCAAAAATTAGATGCAGCTTCAAAGATTCCTCTGGGTTCAACGGTGGGAACTCCATCTTGAATTCATAGGGCTCTTTCTTCACGCGGACGGGCATCTTCGATGGGAACACATCCGCTCCCTTTGCATCTTCGATAAAGAGAAGTGAATATTGATGATCCAGGTTGCTCACCTGGTAGGTCAACACGGTTTTGTCTTTTTGGAACTCCGTTCCAACAACCTTCAGGCTCCCTAACCAACCCCCATCGAACTCTAGAGGATACTCTCCCTTTAGCTCAGACACGAATTCCTTTTGGAAATGGTCTTCCTCACGAACAGGGATGGCCAATTTCGGTTGCAATACCAGATATTCGGGCTTCGTGTTCACCGGTCCAAGCGGGCCGAACAACAAACGATGTGTCATACTTTCAAGTCCTGTTTGTGGATCAATCTTCCGATCCTCACCACCTCCGCCAGCAAATTCCAACGCAGTGCCCCAGTCATCCTTGACACCAAAGTTGATCATCGACCAAGCGTCCTTTGGACCGATTGCTTCAACAAGAACCTCCGTGGATGCAGGTGAAGCTGTAACCTTTTTTACGCGCAACTGAAAATCTTTGTAAACCGCTTCAACACGAGGTTCAAAAGTCTTCACTTCTGCCGTCATCGAAACCGGGATGGCAAACTTCCAGCTTCCTTCCTTTTCCCCAATCTGTTCAATCTTCAAATCTAAGGTAAACGACTCCGGCAGTGTTGAGGTGTTGATTGTGATCCCCCCGCGGTACAAGTTCGCATCTACTTTTTGATTCGTGCTGTCTGTCATCATAAAATCGGTTTTAACCCCTCTGATCTCACTTTTAGCTAGCACCTGCAGCTGATTATCCTCATTCATCTCCTCCGGGATTAACAAATCATAACCAAGCGCCAAACGAACCCCGTCGTAAAAAACATCAGTCACCTTCACCGTAATCCCTTTATCTTTGACTGTTTTCTCTACATCCGTTGCCAACGCTTGCCGATCAACCTGCTCCCAACCCCGATCAGACAGAATCCCTGGCTGTTCATATATACTTGATAAAAAGGGAAGTTTTTGCAAAATCGAAGCGAAACTCGGTGATACAAAGGCTGCAGAAGTGAACCCTATCGTCGTGATGCCAGCAACAGCAACAGCGGTTCGCAACATCCATTTCTTTTTGGCAGGCTTTTTGTAAGCCTTCCACACCCGATCAAAAGACAAGCTGGTATCCTGCTCTCCCATTAGCTCAGTCAACCTCTGATGCAAATCCTTTTGATTCATTACATCTCGCCTCCCTTAATGATTTGCTGCAAAACCCCGTTTTCCGTTTTCTTCCTGAGCAATCCTAGCGCTGTATGTATTCGTGATTTGCAGGTGCCTAAAGGAATGTCCAAAATAACGGCAATTTCCTGCAGCGGAAGTTCGGCATAATAGCGAAGAACGAGAACCTCCCTGCTTTTTTGGGGAAGCTTTTGCAAGAGCTGCCATAGCTCCTTTTGCGTTTCCGTTTGCACAACGATCTCTTCGGCTGAAAAAGGGTCGGAAGTATTAGGAAACAAATGAGTAAGCACCTGCCAACGGTTTTTTCTTAACAAATTTCGGGTGACGTTCATCGCAATCTGACAGATCCAGGGCTGAATTGGCTTGGCTGGATCGTATAAATGATACTTTTGGAAAATGCGGATAAAGGTTTCCTGTACAACGTCATCTGCCAACGTCCGCGAACGAGTCAACAGCAAAGCCATGCGAAAAACCAACGCCGAATGGGCTTCAAACAGTTGTCTTGCTTCCTCCTTTGAGATGGTTTGGGTCATGTGGGCCTCCTTGTGTGTCTTTTTCTTTTTGAAGGTAATACACTCTAATTTCTAAAAAGGTTCAGTAAAAATAAAAAAAATCGGTGAAAAGTATCACCGGTGTTCTAGTACAATCTTGTCTTTGTTATCCAAAAATTCTATGTTAAGTTTAATTTTATCTTCTTTGTTCATGGATCGATTGATGGTCCCTACAAGGAAGCGAATTTTGTTTTCCTCCGTTTCAACAACCATGTCACCAAGTTTCCCTTCCAGGGTTCCTTCCCGACTTTCCATTTCGATATGGACTTCTTTAAGTTCTGGAAGGGGCTCCCCTTGGTGTTTTAACTCAAGTTCAACCCAGCTGACCTTCTTTTCCTCATATAACTTGGTATCATATAGGTACTTGGCCTTCCAGACTTTTCCCTCCCCACTAAATTCTGCGACACCCTCACTTACTGGGGTTGATGAACTGCAAGCCGTGATTAAAAGACAGCTGAATAAAAACATTATGAATCCCTTCATGGATTGGCCTCCACTTTCTGGTGAATTTGGTATTCCCTGCGATTAGACGAGCTGCGTTGTAAAAAAGTTACATTGGAGGAGAATATAAGAGTAGAGATGGCGCTCGGTTAGTTGATCAACTAATTAAATTTTGATATAGTAACTATTAAAAGGTAATTATTTCAGAGGAGGAACACATCATGGGTACTACGATTACAGAAAATTCTCGTCAAGCAAACTTCGATATTGATAATATTTATCTGAACCGCTGGTCACCAAGGTCTTTTTTGGAAAAAGAGGTTCCAGAAAATGTACTGCTTAGCCTGTTTGAAGCAGCACGCTGGGCTCCTTCTGCGTTTAACCACCAGCCATGGCGGTTCATTATTGCAAGAACGAAGGAGGATCGGGAGAAGTTCCATCCGTTTATTTCAGAATTCAATCTTGCATGGTGCAAAAAGGCCCCTGTACTGGCCCTCATTATTTCTAAAACCTCTACAGAAAACGGTCCAATCCCATCACACGCCTTTGACACTGGTGCGGCTTGGGGTTTTCTTGCTTTGGAAGCAGCGAAAAAAGGGTTGATCACACATCCGATGACTGGCTTTGATTTTGCGAAGGCACGCGAAATTCTCAATATCCCTGAGGACTATGCAATTGATGCATTAATTGCAATCGGGTATCAAGGGGAGAAGAGTGCTCTTCCGGAAGCCTTGCAGGAAAGAGAAAATCCATCGCCGCGCCGTCCCGTGAAGGAATTGATATTTGAAGGTGGATTTGGGCAGACAGTGAAATAGTGTCTCGAATTATCAAACTGAAAAATTGGATAAATTTTAATTAAGAGGGAAAACAAACACGACTGAGGCTAGACCAGTCATGTTTGTTTTCTTCCACTGATAAAGAATGATTGTCCAAATACATATATTCTTAAGGTCTTAGTAATATTTTAAGTGCCTGACCAGACTTTAATAGTTCAAATGCTTTATCAAACTCATCGAGTGGCAGGATATGGCTAACGCAGCCAGAAATGTCCAGGCCAGCGTCCAGCAATCCGGTCATAACCTTCCAGGTTTGATACATTTCACGTCCACTAATTCCATACAGATTTACTCCACGATAGAAGGTCTCTGTAAAGTTAAGTGGAACGTCATGGTTAGGCAACCCGCCTACCACAATTGCACCGCCAGCACGGATATATTTTGTGGCTGCCTGAATTCCTGCTACGTTACCTGAAAACTCTAATACTACGTCTGGTCCAAGACTATCGCATACGCTACGCATTTCCTCTACAATGTTGCACTGGGTTGGGTCCAATACTAATTCTGCCCCCATTTTGTATGCTGCTTCAGCGCGGTAACTGTTAGGTTCAACGCAGATAACTTTTTTAGCGCCTAGCTTTTTAGCCACCGTAGTAGCCATAAGACCAATAGGACCGCAGCCAATTATTGTCACAGTCTTACCAGCTATACCCACTTTTGTGGCAGCGTGAACCGCAACGCCCAGAGGCTCTAAAATGGCATTACTTTTCTCCGAGACAGCTGGGTTGCAGACATAAGCGTTTTCTGATGGTATTGTCACGTATTCAGCAAAACAACCATTTATGTGAACACCTAAACCCTTTGTATTAAGACATAGATTCTCCTTGCCATCCAGGCATAAGGAACAGCGGTGACAAACTACATGGGTTTCGGCAGACACCAATTGACCAACACGTTCTTTACGAACGCCATTTCCAACCTCTACAATCTCCCCACAGAATTCATGTCCAATGATAATAGGTGGTGACATTCTCTGTGCGGCCCAATCTTCCCACTCTTTAATATGTATGTCTGTACCACAGATGCCAGCTAGGTGGACCTTGATCAGGACTTCTCCATCCCCAGGTACTGGAATTGGTTTTTCCCACAATTCTAGGTTTCCTGGTCCAACATTAGTTTTGACGATGCATTTCATTGTTTTATTCATCCCCTTTTATTTTAGGCGTTTATATAAGAAATTCCCTAAAGATTGAATCAGGATCACCAAAATAATTAGAATGACTACGGTGCTGTACATAATGGTATTATTAAAGTTCGCGTAACCATACGAGATGGCGACTGCACCAAGTCCTCCGGCACCGACTGCACCTGCCATGGCAGTGTTCCCCAGAATTGCAATCACTGCAATTGTCACACCAGACACAAGGGAAGGGAATGCCTCGGGAATGATAACTTTAAAAATAATTTGGAAATTACTAGCACCAAATGACTGAGCAGCTTCAATCAGTGCGGAGTCTACTTCCTGCAAATTGCTTTCCATAATACGAGCTATAAAGGCGCTACCGGAAATAACCAGAGGAACAATCGCCGCATTAACACCTATGGAGGTACCCACAATTAGCCGTGTGATTGGAATGATGGCTACGATCAAGATGATGAAAGGAAATGATCGAATGCCGTTAATCAAAATATCCAGGCATCGATGCACAAATGCTTGCGGCTTTAACCCCTTTGGTGCAGTAGTAATCAAAGCGATGGCGAGTATCATCCCAAATATTGCAGATAACGCAGTAGACGCAAGAATCATGTAGATAGTGTTAAGTAATTCTGGAAACATAATTTTTAAAATAAGTTGAGATACCTCAGTTTGATTCATTCTTTAGCACCTCCCACCTGAGGTTCAACTCACCGATATATCGTTCTACTATCGGCAAATTTTCCTCATCAATATTGATGACGGTAACTCCCAGAAAGGTATCGCGATACCTTTCTGTTTTACCCCAGATCAGAGAAAAGCCCACATTCCATTTTTGGCACATATCTGATATAACACGGTCGTTTACATTATCTCCAGTATAAATGATGCGGATATTGATACCATCCTTAGGCAGCGGCACCTCTTCTTCTCCCAATAAGTTTCTCAAGGCATCGGGCTGGCTGATAAATATATTTTCCACGTTGCCGTTTACCCGAATTTCTCCTTGCTCTAAGATACAGATTTTATGACAAACTTCTTTAACCACTGACATTTGGTGGGTGACGATAATGATTGTTTTATGTAACTCTTCATTGATCTTACGCAACAGTTGCAAAATATTTTGCTCCGTTTTTGGGTCGAGTGCAGAAGTTATTTCATCGCACAAAAGGATATCTGGATCAAGCGATAACGCTCTTGCGATGGCTACCCGCTGCTTTTGTCCGCCACTCAATGAATGGGGACGTTCATATAATTTATCCTCAAGATCAATGATCTTAATAAGTTCCTTCACCCGTTTGTCAATCTCTTCGCGGGAATAACCCCAGCACGCCATCGGCAAGGCTATGTTTTGATAGACTGTCTTTCGCTCCATAAGGGAAAAATGTTGGAAGATCATCCCCATATTCTTTCGAAAAACCCTAAGATCCTTACCAAGAATCTGCTTCACTTCCACACCATTCACAGACAGACTGCCTTCATGATAGTTCTCCAGTCCATTGATACAGCGCAACAGTGTGGATTTCCCCGCTCCACTACGTCCAATCAAACCATAGATTTCCCCGGCCTCAATTGATAGATTAATCCCTTTGAGTACTGTTTTATTTTTATACGATTTCTTCAAATCGGAGATTTCAATCACGATCACGGTCTCCTTTAATTCAAAATTTCTCCTTGCCCTTCAAGCAAAAATTACTTTGCACTTAAATAGAGTGCTTCACCAAAATTCTCCTTTAAATATTCATCCAAAGATCCCTTAAAGGCTGCTTCCTTAAACAGCTTGGCATATTCTTCATTTCCTGCATTCTTTTTTACTGCCACGACAATGGCATAGCGCTGACTTTCTTCCTCAGATTCTTTCGCAATCGCAGCGGAAGCGTCAAGGCCAGCTTGCGTTACGGTGATGGAATTAATCACTGAGATATCTACATCCTTTATGGAAGATACCTGCTTCAATACATCCATTTCGATAAATTTAAGGTTCTTGGGATTATCTACAACGTCAATAATCGTCGGGAATTCCACATTTTCCTTCAAAGTGATCAGATTGTTATGTGCTAATGTTTTGAGTGCCCTAGCGCGGTTGGCGTTGTCGTTCGGTATGGAAACCGTGGCACCATCCCCCAGGCTTTCTAAATCTTTGATTTCCTTAGGAAAAATGCCCATAAAATATTTAAGGATGCCATCGCCGTAAGCCTCTAATTCTGTGCCATTGCTTTCGTTGTATTTGTCAAGATAAATACCGTGCTGAAAGAAATTGATATCAACGCTTCCTTCATCAAGGGCTACATTAGGCAAAATGTTATCATCAAAAAGCTGTACTTTCAGCGTATAGTCTCCCTTGTCGAATTCTTCTTTCACAACATTGGCAATATCCTTATAGACAGGGGAAACACCTACGATAATTTCCTTTTTCCCATTCGCCGAAACTTCCTGGGAATTTTTTGGTTCGCTTGTGGTTGTGCTGCCACAACCTGCAAGCAACAACATTAACGATGCTGATAGAATGGTCAATAATTTACTCTTTCTCATCTACTACACTTCCTTTTTGTTTTGTTTTGTTGGATTGTTAAATTCAGGTGCTACTTTGTGCGCCTCAAACACTTTTGCGGCAATATTGATCGCGTTTTGGACCTTAGGCCAGCCTGCGTACGGCAAAAGCTGTAGGAACGCCTCTATAATTTCGTTGGGAGTAAGCCCCACATTGAGAGCTCCACCAATATGTACACCCAATGCTTGCTCTGTGTCTCCTTGTGTCACTAAAGAGGATAATGTCACCAATTGTTTTTTTTGCAGGTCAAGGCCTGTTCGTGAATAGATTTCGCCAAACGGAAACTCAATGATATATCGGGTAAGATCCGGTGCAATATCTTGAAATGAATTTACAACCCCTTCTCCAATATCTCCAATCACTTCTCTCATTTTTTCTAATCCATCCTGGTATTTCTTTGACTTTGACATATGTATCCTCCCTTTTAATCCATCATTAACCCGCCATCAACATCCATGATTTCTCCTGTGATATATTCAGATAATGGCGAAACTAAATATAGTACAGCGTTGGCAACGTCTTCTGGTTTGCCCGACCTCGATAGAGGCACATTCGACAACACTTTTTCCATCTGCTCAGGCGTCATACTCTGCGTCATTCTTGTGCTAATATTTCCAGGAGTGATCGCATTAACATTGACGTTATATGGGCCAAACTCTCGCGCTGCTCCTTTGGTAAGTGCCATCACACCCGCTTTGGAGGCAGCATAAATCGAATTACCAAAAAATCCCCCACCTTTTTTACCAGCAACAGAAGCAATATTGACGATTTTCCCGAATTTGCGTTGGCACATGGTTGCCCCAAAATATTTTGTTGTCAAAAAGGTACCTTTAAGATTCACTCGTATTACATGTTCCCACTCTTCTTCCGATGTTTCGAGAAGTGAAGTTGTCGATATCACTCCTGCATTATTCACCAAGATATCCAGCTTGCCAAAACGAGAAATAATCTCTTTTGACATCTTCTGTACGTCAGAATCACTGGAAATGTCGTTTATCGCATATGTGCTTTCATGGCCGACAGAGGTGATAAAGTTGCATACTTCTTGTGCATAATTTTCATTCAAATCGTTTACCACAACGAAGCATCCTGCCTTTGCCAAGGTCACAGCAATTGCTCGCCCAATTCCCTGGCCGGCCCCTGTAACAAGGGCTACTTTGTCTTGAAAATAGTTGTCTAGGAACATAGGCAACAGCCCTCACTTCTAGTTTTGAATTAAACCAATTAAAAATATAAAACATATAGGTTTAGTGTGTTTAATAGACAGAACGATTTCATAGTGAATAGATTAAAGCTCCACTAATTAACTGTTCCTTAATACTTTCTTCGTATATGGTTGTTTGATAATTCTATATAGGCAATCCTCTACATTATTAAATCAAATGAAAAACCCCCTCTTCTATAAAGAAGAGAGGGTTAATAATTAAATATTTAACATTCTCTTCTTATCTTTCAGACCCTGTACAGGTCTGTTGGATTTAGCACCTTGTTTTTTAAAAAACTGGTTGCCGGGCTTCATAGGGCCAATTCCCTCCGCCGCTCTTGATAAGAATAAAAATTACTTTTTAAATTATTAAATTGTAAGCTAATATTATAACTTTAGTTTTTTTATGTCAATATATTTTTTTAAGAATTTATAACCTTATCCTAGCAAATTAATTTCTGAGGGAGCTATTTGAGGATGTGTTTTAGAAAGTGGGACGCTAGGCCCCACCCTATGAAAAATCGGCTATAATACATTCCTTAATCTCTTCGATATGCCTTCCCATGCAATCGACGGCTGTGTCTACATCCCCTTTTTCCAAGGCTTTGAGAATTTCCTTATGTTGTTCATTGGCCTGGAAAGGGCGATCAAAGTTGGTCGTGTTGAGTACCCCGAACCACTTGATCTGTGACGACAAAGTCTCCATGATAGAGATTAATCGACTATTGTTTGAATAGGTAATAATCGTATCATGAAGCCGCCGGTCTGCGTTAAAGAATGGGTCGACGTTCCCATTTTTCAGTGCCATCTCCGCTTCCTCTGCCTCCACTAGAAGTTCTTGTATGCGAGCCAACGGAATGTGTTTCGCCGCGAGCCTAATGGCTTGGCATTCCAAGGGCTTTCGCACATCGTAGATGTCCTCGATGTCCTTCACTTTTGGTGTGGCGACAAAGGAACCGGAACGCGGTTTGACCTCCACTAACCCCTGCTGTTGCAAAAGGTTTAAGGCATCACGCAGTGGCGTCCGACTGACCCCCAGCTTTTGGGTGAAATCATCGTAATGGATCCGCGTTCCCGGCTTTAATTTATTTTGGATAATCTGATCACGAAGATAAAGATAGACTCGGTCATTGAGACATAAATTGTCAAAACCAGATTCCATATTTCGTTCCACCACCTATGTGTTAAAATCTTTTGTTATGGGACCGAATTTTGTTATTCGTTTAACTAACTTATATTCTCTCATCCCGAGCCTTATAAATCAGATTCCCCGAAACTTACTTGCTGTGGATCGCCGCCTGGTTCACCAAGTGATGAGGGGCTTCGCCTTTTAACACTCGTGCAACTTCCTCAGCCGCGCGTTGCCGGGATTCGATAATCGATTCCTCGGAATAGTAAGCAGCGTGTGGAGTAACGATTACATTTTCAAAATCAAACAGTTTCGAATCCGGTTTCCAATTACGGCGTTTGGCTGGTTCCTCTTCAATATCATCAAGACCCGCTCCAGCTACTTTACCGCTTTCTAGTGCGCGAATCAATACTGCTTCATCAACCATTGGCCCCCTTGCGGTATTGACGAGGATCACCTGATCCTTCATCATCGCAAATTCACGATCACTTAGCAAGTGCTTCGTTTCCGGGGTTAATGGCGCCTGCAAAATAATGTAATCACTCTCCCGCAGGAGCGTTTCAAAGGATACCGATTCAACTTGATGCTCCCTGGCCCTCTCTGCTGTCATCCGCGGAGTGTAGACCAAGGGCTTGATGCCAAACCCTTGGACTCTTTTCGCAATTTCCATGCCGATTCGTCCGAAACCGACGATCCCGACCGATTTCCCCTGCATCCGATAGATGGGTTTCGCCGACTGCCATCTCCATTCGCCCGTGCGAACCTTTTGGTCATAGATTTTGATTTTTTTAATCAAGGTAAGCAACAGGGTGACTGCGTGATCAGCGACCTCCTGGTGGCAATAATCCGGCACATTGGTCACCATAATCCCGCATTCTGAAGCGGCTTCCACATCGACGATATCCACACCGGAGCCATAGCGAGCGATGATTTTACCTTGTTGCATTTCTTCGATGATGCGCCGGCCTACATGTGAATACTGGACAATCAGAGCGTCTGCATCTTTTGCAGGGCCGATCAGCTCTTCTTCACTTTTCGCATTCAAACCGACCACTTCAACCGCATCCCCTAAGGCGTCCTTTAATACGTTTGTTTCTACGTCGATATTTCCGAAGTCATAATCTGTGATGATTACTTTATATTTTTTCGCCATTTCTTCACCTCGATCAAATACGCCCCGGCGTATTTGCGCCCAGATTTTTTCGAGCTGGCTCGAAAATCCACCTTTGAAAATCTGAGGCAACCGCCGTAGGCTTTAAGTTTATTTAGTAGGGGGTTGAACCCCCGCTGAATAAACTTAAAAAACACTAGTCACCAATGCGTACAGAAACTAACTTTTCAATGAGATATTCCTTCATTCCGTGGTGTCCGCCTTCTTTTCCATATCCACTTTCCTTGATTCCGCCAAAAGGAACAGCTGCATGGATTGGCAGAGAATCGTTCACACCGACAATACCGAATTGCAATTGCTCAGAGACACGGTGGCTGCGGGATATATCATTGGTATAGAAATAAGCAGCAAGTCCATAAGGTGTGTTGTTAGCCTTCTCAACAACTTCTTCTTCGGATTTAAAAGTAATGATTGGTGCAACTGGTCCAAATGTTTCTTCATAAGAAATGAGCATGGATTCGTTTACACCACCAAGAACGGTTGGCTCATAGAAGGAACCATTCGCAAGCTCAGGATCAGATGGACGCTTTCCACCAACTAGTACTTTGGCACCCTTGGAAACAGCATCTTGAACATGCTCTTCTGATTTTTGTACGCCTTTCATATCAACTAAAGGACCAACGTTGGTGTTTGGATCTAGACCATTTCCAACTTTTAATTGAGCTACTTTTTCAACCAACTTATTGCTGAATTCTTCCACGATGGACTCATGAACGTAAACGCGGTTCATACATACACAAGTCTGTCCTGCGCAGCGGAATTTACCAGCGACAAGGCTGTCTACAGCAAGATCGATATTGGCATCTTCAAATACGATGTAAGGAGCATGTCCGCCAAGTTCCAAAGAAAGCTTGGTAACGGTGTCTGCTGAACCAGCGATTAGCTTCTTCCCTACTTCGGTAGATCCAGTGAAGCTAAGCTTCTTCACTTTAGGACTTTGCAGCAATACTTGAGATACAAGCCCTGCATCCCCTTGAATCAAGTTAACAACCCCTGCAGGGATTTCTGCTTGCTCGAAAATTTCAAAAATCAACTTAGCCGAAAGCGGCGACTGGCTCGCAGGCTTCACAACAACCGTACATCCCACAGCGATCGCTGGAGCGATTTTACGAGTGATCATGGAAACTGGGAAGTTCCAAGGTGTGATCGCACCCACAACACCAATTGGCTGCTTCAACACAGATACGCGCTTATTAGCTGCATTGGATGGGATGGTTTCGCCATAAACACGGCGTCCTTCTTCTGCATACCATTGTACATAATCGATGGCAGCTTGCACTTCACCGCGCATGTCGATCAAGGATTTCCCCATTTCAAGGGTACCAATGCGAGCCAAATCTTCTTTTCTTTCACGCATGATTTCAGCCACACGATAGAGATAGTTGCTACGTTGGATCGCAGGTAGCTGGGACCATGTTTTGAATGCTTCATCTGCCGCATTAATCGCTTCTTCGATTTGTTCTTTACCTAACTTTGGAACAGTTCCAACCACTTCACCCGTAGCTGGGTTTTTTACAACGACTTCGCCGATTCCTTTTTCAATCCATTTTCCGTTAATATACATATCTTTACTCCTCCTTAAAATGCGTTTTTATAAATTTGAAGTAGATCATCTTTTGTTGCTGTGCGTGGGTTGATGCTGACTAGCGGGTTATCCGCGCATTCTTCTACCATCCGAGGCAAGAAGTCTTCTGTAACGCCTACCTGAGAAAGCTTGGCGGGAACGTTTACATCTTTGATCAGACGTTCAATCGCAGAAACTGCTTTTTCGGCTGCTTCGCTTAGTGATAATCCCTCTGTGGACTCTCCCATCAGCCTCGCCACTTCAGCGTACTTCGCTGTCCGCGCAGGCAAGTTAAAACGGGTGGAATGGGGCAAAAGAATGGCATTTGCCACTCCGTGAGGCACATTAAAATGGGCCCCTAGCGGATTACACAGGGCATGGCATAATCCCAACTTGGCATTGTTAAATGCTAGACCTGCAATCAGACTGCCTTCCAACATTTTCGAACGAGCTTCCAGGTTGTTTCCTTGATAAACCGCGGTGCGAAGGTTTTCTGAGATCATGCGAATGGATTCTTTGGCTAGGGAATCCGTCACAGAGTAGGACATCTTCGATGTAAAAGCTTCAATTGCATGTGTTAAGGCATCCACACCCGTTGCAGCGGTAACATGCGGCGGCACCGTTAAGGTTAGTTCCGGATCGACAAGTGCCCAACGGGCTGCAACGTTCCGGCCACCTACGGAATATTTCAGTTTCATCTTGGTGTCTGTGATTACTGTAACCGTTGTCACTTCACTGCCGGTTCCAGCGGTTGTAGGGATTGCTACGACAGGAAGGATCGGCTCTTTTACTTTGCCTACTCCTCTGTAATCAATGATGTCTCCGCCGTTTGTTGCTAGAATCCCGATTGCCTTTGCTGTATCCATCGAGCTTCCCCCGCCGACTGCGATTAGCAGATCTGGCCGTTCGTTGGTCAAAGCGACAAATGCCTGATTCACGACAACGTCCGTAGGATTGGGCTCGACCCCATCAAACACGCTTGCTTCACAATTCACTTCTGAAAGTTCAGCCAAAATCGGCTGAATCAGCCCAGCATTGAGAACCCCTTTATCAGTGACAATCATCGCTCTGCGGAATTGCTCTTGTTGAATAATCGCTTTGATCTGCTTAAGCGAGCCAGCGCCTAAAAAGATTTCTGTTGGACAAATGAAGTTAGAAATCATACCCTTTTCCATCCCTTTACTCTAGTTTTGTGACAATCATGATGCTTCTAACTTGTCTAGTAATATCTAATATATTAGTATCATAACGCATTTTATAAATTTGTACAATCATTTGTGTTTTAAGAATATTAATTTTGGTTAGAGGGATAGAAAATATTGTAGGTGGTTGGAGATTTTTTCATGTTAAAATAAGAGGAAAAAGGGAGAGGCAGGCGGGGCCACGGTGCTCACATTTATTTTGGTTGTCTTGGCTTTGTTTCTGATCCCAGGCCCCGCGGTGACGTTGACTGTTGCACGGAGTGTTGCTGGGGGACGACGAGTTGGGATCTGGACGGGGGTTGGCATTGCGGTCGGTGATTTACTGCATACCGTTGCGTTGACACTGGGGATCTCAGCTTTGATTATGACCTCTGCACTTGTCTTTGAAGTAATTAAATATTTGGGTGCAGCTTATCTTGTTTATTTAGGGGTTAAGATGTTATGGATGCGGAAGGTTTCAGGGGGACACGTGCTGCCGGAGACTAGGCGAATTTCTTCATCTCAGGCTTTTCGCCAAGCAGTGATTATCGAACTGCTGAATCCAAAAACAGCCCTCTTTTTCCTTGCCTTCCTCCCTCAATTTGTACAGTTAGACAAAGGGCCGGTTGCTGTGCAATTGCTGACCTTGGGATTGGTCTTCGTGTTGATGAGTATCCTCTATACTTCCTTGCTCGCGGTGTTGGCTGGGAGTTTGGGA
>Ga0180215_1003714_pt1 | contig 14141 bp, 9 predicted proteins | sample eDN3rd37CBELigBY_FD_128871 | JGI IMG/M metagenome (GOLD analysis project Ga0180215, IMG submission 128871) | Enriched backyard soil microbial communities from Emeryville, California, USA - eDNA 3rd pass 37_C BE-Lig BY (version 2) (version 2) | ecosystem: Environmental > Terrestrial > Soil >...
CGATCGACCTGGGCACGGCAAACACGCTCGTGTTCGTCGCGGGTCAGGGGATCGTCCTGCAGGAGCCCTCGGTCATCGCGATGGACGTGACGACCGGGGTCGTGCACGCCGTCGGCAGCGACGCGAAGCGGATGATCGGCCGGACGCCGGCGACCATCTCCGCCAGCCGGCCGCTGCGCCACGGCGTCATCGCCGACTTCGACGTCGCCGAGGAGATGCTGCGCTACTTCATCCGGCGCGTGCATCGCGGGCGCTTCAGCGCCCCGCGCGTCGTCATGTGCGCCCCCTCCGGGATCACGGAGGTCGAGCAGCGCGCCGTCGAGGAGGCGTGCCGCTCGGCCGGCGCGCGGCAGGTGCACCTCATCGAGGAGCCCCTGGCGGCCGCGATCGGCGCGGGGCTGGAGATCGAGGAGCCGGCCGGGCAGATGGTCCTCGACGTCGGCGGCGGCACGAGCGAGGTCGCTGTGCTCTCGCTCGGCGGCATCGTCGTCTCGCGCGCGGTGCGCGTCGGCGGCTACGAGTTCGACGACGCGGTCGCGGCGCACCTGCGCACGGTCCACCGGCTGGCGATCGGCGAGGGCAGCGCCGAGGAGGTCAAGCTGCGCATCGGCTCCGCCTGGCCGCTGTCCCCGGAGGAGGAGTTCGACGTCCGCGGCCGCGACCTGGCCTCCGGGCTGCCGCGCAACCTCACGCTGTCCAGCGAGGAGGTCCGCGGCGCGCTCGCCGAGCCGGTGCAGCAGGTCATCGACGCGGTGCACGAGACGCTCGAGGAGACGCCGCCCGAGCTCGCCGCCGACATCGCCCGCAACGGGATCCTCCTCGCCGGCGGCGGCGCGCTCCTGCGCGGGCTGGACCAGCGGCTGCACGAGGAGACCGGGATGCAGGTGCGGATCGCGGCCTCGCCGCTGACCTGCGTCGCTGAAGGCGCGGGGCGCGCGCTCGGCGAGTTCTCAGCACTCGTGCGGACGGGGCGCTTCGGCGCCCGCGGGCTGCAGGGTCGCGCGCCGGCGCGCGACGCCCGGGCGCACGGCTGAGCGGCGAGACCGGTGGAGCGGAGGCGGCGGGCACGACCGCCTCCGCTCACACGCACTCCCTGGTTCCGGCGGGGCGTCCCTCCTGTCCGCCCCCTCCCTCTCTGACACCCCCTGGGCGTGACGCGGCGATGAACGCCGTTCACCCTGCGCGAACGCGCCGTGAGCGCTTCAGCGCAGCACCGCGACGCGCAGCCCCTCGACCGCCTCGGGGGCGCCGAACGCGCGCTCCGTCCACGCCGCGATCGCCCCGCCCGCATCGGCCATCGCGACCTCGACGCCGACCGCGAAGCCTCCTGAGCTGAGCGGCGCGGGCGGTGACCACGAGCCGCCGGGCCGCGCCTGCGTGATCGCAAGGCCCGGGTTGGGGCCGATGCCGAGCGGCCCGCCGCACGCGGTCTGGAACACGATGGTCGCCACGCCCGTCGCGTCGAGCGCCGGGAACGCGAACGTCTTCGCCTCGTCCGTCGCGCCGCACTCGGCGACGAGCTGGGGCTCGCGGAACGCGGCGCCGAGCGTGGCGCGGCGCGACGCGTAGACGGAGGGGCGGTGCAGCGGCCGGTTCGGCCGCGCCCGCTCGAACGTGAGCAGCGCCGCGCCGGAGGCGTGCGCGGCCAGCCGCGGGGGGCCGACGAAGCGCCCGCCGTCGGCGACGACCTTCGGGCGCGTCCGCAGCCCCGACGCGACGCGCGCGACGAGCACCCGGCCCGCGTCGCCTTCGCCCGCATTGCCGCCGGCGTCGCGCCACGCGAGCGTCGCCCCCGTCCGGTCGCCTGCGATCGCGAAGCCCACCGCGGAGATCGGGGCGCGGCTGACCTCCCGCGCGCGGTCGAAGCGGCCGCGCCGGAACGGCGCCGCCTGCAGTTCGGTCTCGCCGCCGGACGGACGCGCCCGCCACGCGACGGCGCCGCGGCCGTCGGGCCCGAGCGCCGCGCGCGGCGCCGACGCGTTGGGGCAGCGGCCCGAGACGCGCCGCGCGCGCCCGAACGAGCCGCCGGGCCGCGCCCGCGCCGCCCACACCACGTTGCCGCAGCCGCGCCGGCCCGAGCCCTCCAGCCAGGCGACGAGCACGCTGCCCTCGCCGCCGACGGCGACGCTCGGGTCGCGGCCGCCCGCGGAGCCGCGCACGGCGACGCCGCGCCCGAACACGCCGTGCGCCGGGCGGCGGCTGACCATGATCGGCGTCGCGGTCGTGCGCTCCTCCTGCTCGCGCCAGACGACGGCCGCCTCCCCGCTGCGCCCGACGCCGAGGTCCATGTCGCGCGTCACGTCGGTGTCCAGGCTCGACACCGGCTGCGGCGGCGAGAACGCGCCGTCCGGCTCGCGCACGCTGACGTGCAGCGCGTCGACGACCGTCGGGCGGCCCGCGTCGTTCGTCGTCTCGGCGAACCCGACCCACGCGACGACCGCTCCGCCCTGCGCGTCGACGCCGAGGTCGGGCGTGCTGATCGGGTTGTCGTCGAGGGTCTCCGGGTCTCCGTCCTGCGCCCAGCCGACAGCCGGGGCGACGAGGGCGGCCACCACCGCGACCATGCAGGCGAGAGCACGCACGGGGACCGAAACCTACGCGAATGCAGGGATCCCCGCCCTGCCGGGTCAGCCGCCGGCGCGCGCGGCCTCGCCCAGCAGCGCCCGCGCGATGACCAGCCGCTGGATCTCCGAGGTGCCCTCGTAGATCTCCGTCACCTTCGCGTCGCGGTAGAAGCGCTCGGCGGGGAAGCCCGTGGTGTAGCCGTAGCCGCCGAGCACCTGGATCGCCTCCCCCGTGACGCGCCGCGCGACCGCGGAGGCGAACAGCTTGGCCTGTGCCCCCTCGACGGCGTGCGGGGCGCCGGCCTCCTTGCGTCGCGCCGCCCGGTGGACGAGCGCGCGGGCCGCCTCCACCTCGGTGCTCATGTCGGCGATCTTCTGCTGGATCGCGCCGTGCGCCGCGATCGGCACCCCGAACGTGCGGCGCTCCTGCGCGTAGCCGACCGCGAGGTCCAGGGCGGCCTGCGCGATGCCGAGCGCCTGCGCGGCGATGCCGATGCGCCCCGTGTCGAGCGTGCCCAGCGCGATGTGCAGGCCGCGCCCGGGCTGCCCGAGGCGCTCGGCCGGCGTGCCGTCGAGGACGATGTCGGCCGTCGAGGAGGAGTGCAGGCCCATCTTCTCCTCCTCGCGGGCGACCGCCATCCCCTCCGCGCCGCGGCGCGCGACGAACGCGGAGATCCCGGCGTCCTCGCGCGCGAAGACGATGAACGTGTGCGCGTGCGAGCCGTTCGTCACCCACTGCTTGGTGCCCGTGAGCCGCCCGTCGCGGGCGCTCGCGCGCAGCGCGGCGACGTCGGAGCCGGCGCCGGCCTCCGTGAGCGCGAAGGCCGCCAACTCGTGCCCCTGTGCGAGCGGCGGCACGAGGCGCTGCGCCTGCTCGCGGGTGCCGTGCGCGATGAGCGGCAGCGTGCCGGCGCTCGTGTGCACCGCGAGCGTCAGGCCCAGCCCCGCGTCGCCGCGCGAGATCTCCTCCACGACGAGGATGTAGGCGAGGAAGTCCGCGCCGGCGCCGCCCAGCTCGGCGGGGACGCACACCCCCAGGAGCCCGAGCTCGCCGAGCTGGCGGACGACGTCGCGCGGGAAGCGCCGCTCGCGGTCCCAGTCGCCGGCGCGGGGCGCGACGACCTCGTCGGCGAAGCGGCGCGCGAGGTCGCGGATCTCGCGCTGGTCGTCGGTGAGCTCGTCGTACACGGCGTGCTCACCTCGCGGCCGAGAGGCGCAGCCGGGCCGCGTGCCCGGCGGTGGCGGCCGCCGCGGCGGCGGTCACGGCGGCAGCGACCTTCAGGCGCCGGCCCAGCGTCTCGAAGCGCAGGACCTCCCAGCCGCGCTCCCGGGCGACGAGCGCCAGCTCGCGGTCGGGGTTGACCGCGATGGGATGGCCGACCGCATCGAGCATCGGCAGGTCCGACACGGAGTCCGAGTACGCCCAGGAGCTCGCGAGGTCCAGGCCGTGCGCGGCGGCGATCTCGCGCATCCGCACCGGCTTGCCCTCGCGGTAGCAGAACGGCCCGTCGAAGCGCCCGGTGTAGACGCCGTCGCGCTCCTCCAGGCGCGAGCCGGCGGCCCCGTCGAAGCCGAGCACGTGGGCGAGCATCTCCGCCATCCCCTGCGTCGCCGCCGTGCAGATGAACACCGGCTGCCCGGCGTCCTGGTGGCGGTAGGCCATCTCCAGCATCTGCGGGTACAGGCGCGGCAGCACGCCGGACAGCACGAGCGGGGCGAGCCGCTGGAGGTCGGCCACCCGGCGCCCCTCGATCCACGCGCCGACGCGCTCCTTGACGCGCTCGGTCGCCTCGTCGGTGGAGCCCTGCAGGCGGAACATCACGTTCGCCCACGCGTCGGCCCAGAGCTGCCGGCGCGGGAGGAGGCCGGACCGCTGGGCGGCCCGCGCCCAGTGCAGGCCCGAGGAGCCCGCCATGAGCGTGCGGTCGAGATCGAAGAACGCCGCGCCGGCCACGCCCCCAGCGTACGTGGCGGGCGCCGGCGCGTGGGATCGAGGGTCTAGCCTCCCCGGGCATGCTCGCCTCCGCCACCCTCGCGCTGCCCGTCGAGACCGCGTGCGACACGATCGCCGTCGGGCTGCTGGACGGCAAGGGCATCCCGCACGACATCGACGGCGCGATGCAGGCGCTGGTCGACGCCGGCGAGGCCCGCCCGGCGTTCCGCCACCTCGCCGTCACGCACGCGCGCGGCAAGCGGCTGATCGTCGTCGGCCTCGGCACGCGCGACGAGCTGACGCCCGAGCGCCTGCGAGTGGCCGCTGCGTCCGTGCACGAGCGCGCGCGGGACCTCGGCGCGCGGCGGCTGTGCTGGGAGCTGCCGCACAAGGTCGGCGCCGAGCACGCCCGTGCGCTCGTGGAGGGCACGGCGCTGTCGGCGTACCGCTTCGACCGCTACAAGAGCCCGTCGCCCGACGAGCGCCCCGGCATCGCCGAGCTCGTCGTCGCGGCCCACGACGACCACAGCGACGCGGTTGCGGCGGCCCTCGTCGTCTCCGAGGCGGTCAACCACGCGCGCGACCTGCAGAACACCCCGCCGAACGACCTCACCCCCATGCGCCTGGGCGACGCGGCGCTCGCGCTCGCCGCCGAGCACGACCACGTCGAGGCCGAGGTCGAGGGCCGCGACGGGATCGAGGCGCGCAACATGGGCTGCTTCGCGGCCGTCGGCGCGGGCGCCGAGCACGAGCCGGCGCTCATCACGCTGCGCTACGACCCGCCCGGCGCGCGCGGCCCGGTCCTCGGCCTGGTCGGCAAGGCCGTGACCTTCGACACGGGCGGCATCTCGATCAAGCCCGCGAACAAGATGTCGGAGATGAAGTTCGACATGTCCGGCGGCGCCGCGGTGCTCGGCGCCGTGGACGCGATCGCGGGGCTGGGCCTGCCGGTCCGCGTCGTCGCCGTGGTGGGGGCGACGGAGAACATGCCCGGCGGGCGCGCCTTCCGCCCCGGCGACGTGCTGCGGGCCATGAACGGCACGACGGTGGAGGTGCTCAACACGGACGCCGAGGGCCGCCTCGTGCTCGCCGACTGCCTCGCGCACGCCGTCGCGCTCGGCGCCGAGCGGCTCGTCGACCTCGCGACGCTCACCGGCGCGATCGTCTCCGCCCTGGGCTCCACGCACTGCGGCCTGTTCTCCGACGACGACGCGTGGGCGCAGGCCGTCGCCGACGCGGGCGCGCGCGCCGGGGAGCTGACCTGGCGCCTGCCGCTGCACCCCGAGTACGCCGACCTGCTCAAGAGCCAGACCGCCGACGTCGTCAACGTCAACGAGGCGCGCAAGGCCGGCTCCATCGTGGCCGCCGAGTTCCTGCGCAAGTTCACCGGCGACGTGCCCTGGGTGCACCTGGACATCGCCGGGACCGCCTACGAGACCGGCCGCGCGTACGCGCCGAAGGGCGGGACGGGGTTCGGCGTGCGGCTGCTCGTCGAGCTCGCGGAGGCGCTCGCCGCGGGTTGACCGCGCCCGGGGCCGTGACCGCCGTCGCGCGATCGACGAGCGCCGCCGGGCCGGCGCGGACCGCCGTGGTGTCGGTCCTGGCGGCCTGCGTCCTCGTCGCGCTCAAGCTCGGCACCGGCCTGGCCACGGGCAGCCTCGCGCTCATCTCGGCGGGAATCGAGTCCAGCGGCGACATCATCGCGGCGCTGCTCACGCTCGTTGCGGTGCGCTTCGGCGCCCGGCCCGCGGACCGCGAGCACCCCTACGGCCACCGCAGGGCGGAGAACATCGCCGCGCTCGGCGAGTCGGTGATCATCGCCGCCGCGGCGGCGCTCGTCACCGGCGAGGCGGTGCGGCGGCTCACGGCCGAGGATCCGCACGTCGTCGAGACCGCGTGGTGGCTGTTCGCCGTCATCGGCGCCGCGATCGTGATCGACGTGCTGCGCATCGCCGCGTCGCACCGCGCGGCGCGCCGCTACAACAGCCCGGTCTTCCGCTCGAACCTCGTGAACTTCGCCTCGGACCTCGCGGGGTCGCTGGCGGTGCTCGCGGGGCTCGTGCTCGTCGCGAGCGGCTACGAGCAAGGCGACGCGCTCGCCGCGCTCGTCGTGGGCGCGCTCATCTTCGCGGCGGTCGGGCGGCTCGTCCTCGTCAACGTGCGCGTGCTCATGGACCGCGCGCCGGAGGAGGCCCGCGCGAGCGCGCGCGAGGCGCTCGCGGCGCTGGAGCCCGACGTCGAGCTGCGCAGGCTGCGGCTGCGCGAGTCGGGCGGGCGCTACTTCGCCGACGTCGTCGTCGCGGTCAGGCCCGGCGCGGCCGTCGCCGCGGGCCACGCCGTCGCCGACAGCGTCGAGGACGCGATCCAGGCCGTGCTGCCGGCGAGCGACGTCGTCGTGCACGTCGAGCCGCGCTCGCGGGGCCTGGACCTCCGCGACCGCGTCCTGGCCGCCGCGATGGCCGAGCCGCTCGTGACGGAGGCGCACGACATCCAGGTCTTCCCGTCGGGCGAGAAGGCGACGGTGTCGCTGCACCTGAAGTTCGCGGACACGGTCAGCCTGCAGGAGGCGCACGACGTCAGCGAGCGCGTCGAGGCGGCGATCGCCGCCGAGGAGGACGTCGAGGCGGTCGAGACGCACCTCGAGCCCCTCGAGCGCCCGCTGCCCCAGCGCCGCGCGTCCGCCGCCGAGCTCGCCAGCCGCGAGGCGCCGCTGCGCGCGATCGTCACGGAGCGCCTCGGCGCCCCGCCGCGCGACCTGCGCGTCGTCGCGACCGACGCCGGGCCCGTCCTGTTCGTGACGATCGGGGTGGCGGCCGACCTGACGCTCCCCGACGCGCACGCGATCGCCTCCGAGCTCGAGGAGGCGCTGCGCGCGCTGCAGGGGGACCTCGCCGAGGTCGTCGTGCACACCGAGCCGGCGTGATGCGCCCGCCGCGCGGGCTCGCCCTCTTCGCGGTGCTGCTCGCCGCCTACGCGGCGACGCTCGCCCTGCCCGGCCGCGGCGCGGACGACCGCTCGGCCCGCGAGGCGCGCTACCTCATGGTCGCCGCGTCGCTGCACCGCGACGGCGACCTCGGCGTGGCCGACGAGTACGAGGACGGCACGGACCGCGAGCTGCATCCCGGTGGGCTCGCGCGGCCCGCCGAGCCCCACCTCGGCCGGCTGCTGGAGCCGGTCGGCCTCGCCCTGCCGCTGCTCGCCGCGCCGCTCTTCGGCCTGGGCGGCGTCACCGCCGTCGCGCTGCTCTGCGCGGCGGCGATGGCGCTCGCCTTCACGCTCGGCGCCGCGCTCGCGCGGCGGATCGTCCCGGAGCCGTGGGCGACGCGCGCCGCGCTCGCGGTGGGGCTGTCGCCGCCGGCGCTCGGCGCGGCGGCCGCGGTCGGCCCCGAGCCGCTCGGCGCCGCGCTGCTGACCGGGGCGGCGCTGCTCGCGCTGCGGGTGCGCGACGCGGCGCCCCACCCGCCGCTGGCCCCCGCGCTGCTCGCGGCGATCCTGCTCGCGCTGCTGCCGTGGCTGAGCGCCGAGCTCGCCGCGGCGGGGATCGTCGTCCTGGCGGCGCTCGTGCGCTGGATGACGCGGAGCGGGCGCCGGCTGCAGGCGATCATCGCGGTGGAGGTCGTGATCTTCTCGGCGATCCTCTACGTGAGCGTGAACGAGCGCCTCTTCGGCGGCGTCGTGCCCAACGTCGTGCTCGCCGGGCCGGTCACCGGCGAGGAGGGCGTCGGCGGCAACCTCGCGCGCGTCACGCGGCTGGTGAGCCTGTGGACCGACCCCGGCTACGGCCTGCTGGCGTGGGCGCCCGTGCTCGGCCTCGCGTTCCTCGCGCTGTGGGTGCTGTGGCGGGCACGGCGCGAGCGGCTGGCGCTCGCCGTGCCGGCGCTGCGCGACACGGAGGCCGCGGCGACGCTGTGCGCGCTGATCTGCGGGGCGCAGCTGCTCGTCGCGGCGTTCTTCGCGCGCCATGCGGACGGAGCGTGGTTCCCCGGCCTGCACCTCGCCGCGGCGCTGCCGGCCGCGGCGGCGCTGTGTGCGTGGGGGCTGCGGCGCGTGCCGCGCGCGGGCGCCGCGGCCATCGCGCTCACCGCGGCGGTGTCGGGCTGGCTCGTCGTCGCGGTCGCGACGGGCGCCACCGGGCTCGCGCCGCCGGAGCTGCCCGTGTGGCTCGGCGTCGCGGGCGTCGCCGCGTCGGTGGCGGTCGTCGCCGGCGGGGTGGCCACAGGGCGCCGCTGACCCTCGCGGGTCGCGCATACTGCATCCATGGCCACGCGCGTGACGAGCACCCGCTTCGTCGGCCGCACCGGCGAGCTCGCCGAGCTCGAGGCGGCCCTGCGCGAGGCCGCCGACGGGCACCCCTCGCTCGCCTTCGTGGCCGGCGAGTCGGGCGTCGGCAAGAGCCGCCTGCTGGCCGAGCTCGAGCGCCGCGCGCGCGAGGAGGGCGCGATCGTCGTCGGCGGGGACTCGGTCGAGCTCGGCGAGGGGGAGCTGCCCTACGCGCCGCTCGTCGGCGCGCTGCGCCCGCTGGCGCGCAGCCACGACCCGGTGTTCGGGGAGCTCAGCCCGGCGATGCGCGCCGAGCTCGCGACGCTGCTCCCCGAGCTCGCGCCGGGCGACGAGGCGCCCGCGCCCCGCGGCGACGACGACGAGCGCGGCTCGGCCCAGCGGCGCCTGTTCGAGGCGCTCCTGGCGCTGCTCGAGCGCCTCGGCCAGCGCGCGCCGGTCCTCCTCGCGCTCGAGGACGTCCACTGGGCCGACCGCTCGACGCGCGCGTTCCTCGCCTTCCTCGCCCGCAGCCTGTGCGACGAGCCCGTGCTCGTGGTGCTCACCTACCGCTCCGACGAGCTGCACCGCCGCCATCCCTTGCGCCCGCTGCTGGCGGAGCTCGAGCGGGCGCCGCGGGCGCGGCGGATCGAGCTGCGCCGCTTCGAGCGCGGCGAGCTCGCCGAGCAGCTCGAGGACATCCTGGGCGCGCCGCCGGCGCCCGACCTCGTCGACCGGCTGTTCGAGCGCAGCGAGGGCAACCCGCTCTTCGCCGAGGAGCTGCTCGCGTCCGGCCTCGACGGCCGCGGCGGCCTGCCGCCGACGCTGCGCGACGCGCTCATGGTGCGCGTGGAGCGCCTCCCGGAGGACGCCCAGGAGGTGCTGCGGCTGCTCGCCGCGGGCCGCCGGCTCGACCACAACCTGCTCGCGGACGCGAGCGGGCTGGAGCCGCGGCGGCTGCGGGAGGCGCTGCGCGAGGCGGTCGCGGGGCACATCATCGTCGTCGACGAGGACGGCTGGCACACGTTCCGCCACGCACTGCTGCGCGAGGTCGTCGTCGACGACCTCCTTCCGGGCGAGCGCGCCGGCCTGCATCTCGCGCTCGCCCACGCGTTCGAGCGCCGCGCCGCGGACGGCGCCCGCGGCGCGTGGGTCGCGGCACGCATCGCCGACCACCTGCGCGCGGCAGGCGACCAGCCCGCCGAGCTGGCCGCGGCGGTGCGCGCCGCCGAGCGCAACGACGCGGTGCGCGCCCACGGCGAGGCAGCGGCGCTGCTCGACCGGGCGCTGGAGCTGTGGGACCGCGTGCCGGACGCCGAGGCGCGCGCCGGCCTGCCGCGCGTCGACCTGCTGCTGCGCGCGGCGAACGATCACTACCGCGCGGGCGACGACGCCCGGGCCGTGACGCTCGTCGAGCGCGCGCTCGAGGAGCTGGACCCCGAGGCCGACCCGCGGCGCGTCGCTGCCGTGCTCGGCAAGCTCGCCGCGATGCGCTGGACGCTCGGGCGCGGGGAAGCCGCGCGCGAGACGCTCGCCCGCGCGCTGCTCCTGCTGCCCGGCGACGAGCCGAGTCGCGAGCGGGCGCAGCTGCTCGTCGACCAGGTGCGCTTCTCCATGCTGCAGGGCCGCTACGCGCAGACGCGCGAGGCGGCAGCGGCGGCGCTGGATGCGATCGACGCCGCGGGCGCCGACGACCTCTACGCCCCTGTCCTGAACCGGCTGGGCATCGCGCTCATGTGCGACGGGGAGCCCGAGCTCGGGGCCAAGACGCTGCGCGACGCGCTCGAGCTCGCCCGCCGCGAGGGCCTGCAGGATGCGATGGCGGTCACCTACGCGAACCTCGCGGACGGGCTGCACGTCCTCGGGCGCAGCGACGAGGCGGCGCAGGTCGCGCGCGACGGGCTCGCGGAGCTGGAGGACCATCGCGCGCGGACCGTCACGTGGCTCGCCGCGCAGCTCGGCCAGATCGCGTTCGACACCGGCGACTGGGAGGAGGCGGCCAGGCGCCTCCTGCGCCCGGCCCCGGCCGCGGGCGTCCACCGCGTCAACGCCCTGCACCGCGAGGCGGAGCTCGCGCTGGGCACGGGCGACACCGCCCGCGCGCGCCCGATCCTCGAGGAGACCGCACGGCTCACCGCCACGACGCTCGAGCCCCAGTTCATCGGCGCCGACGGCACGCTGCGCGCCGAGCTCGAGCGCCGCGAGGGGAACCTGCGGGCCGCGCGCGAGATCGTCGAGGAGGCGCTGGACCGCCTGGAGTTCTGCACGGACGACGTGCGGTTCCTCGCGCAGGTCGCGGCGGAGGGCGTGGCGACGGAGGCCGACGCCGCCGAGCGGGCGCGCGACCTCGGCGACGACGCGACGCGCGCGGACGCGCTCGCGCGCCTCGAGCCGCTGCTGCTGCGCGTGGAGGCGGCGGCGATCGAGGAGCGCCCGGTGGAGGCCGCGCACCTGGCGACCGCCCGCGCCGAGGTGACACGCGCGCACGGCGAGTCCGACCCCGAGCTGTGGGCGGCCGCCGCCGAGGCGTGGGCCCGCGCCCGCAGGCCCTACCAGGGGGCCCAGGCGCGCCGGCGCGAGGCGGAGGCGCGCGTCGCGGCCGGCGACCGCGACGCCGCCGCGGCCGCCGCCGGGATGGCGCTGCGCGCGGCACGCGAGATGGGGTCGGCGTGGCTGGCCGCCGAGGTCGAGGGGCTGGCCGCGCGCGCCCGCCTGCGCCTGCAGCCCGCCGGCGAGCAGGAGGAGCGGGCGCAGGCCGCGCCGTCCGAGGAGGAGCCGTTCGGCCTCACGCCGCGCGAGCGCCAGGTGCTCGCGCTCGTCGCGCGCGGGGCGACGAACAGGGAGATCGGCGCGGAGCTGTACATGGCCGAGAAGACCGCGAGCGTCCACGTCTCGCGGATCCTCGCCAAGCTCGACGTGCGCAGCCGCACGGAGGCCGCGGCCGTGGCGCACCGCCACGGCCTGGCCGACCTCGTGACGTCCTAGCTACGCGCGCAGCGCGACCGGCTTGCGCGCGGGGCGCCCGCCCCACAGCTCCCCGGACGCGAGCTCCGCGCCCTGCGCCATCGCGCGCAGCTTCGCGTAGGTCACCCGCGCGTCGACGGGCGTGAACGACGCCATCGTCGCGAACCCGCAGTCGGTCCCCGCGATGACGTTCTCGCGCCCGGCGACGTTCGCGAAGTCGAGGATCCGCCGGGCGACGAGCTCGGGATGCTCGACGTAGTTCGTGGTCGAGTCGATGACGCCGGGGATGAGGACCTTGCCCTCGGGCAGCGCGACGTCCTCGAACACCTGCCATTCGTGCTCGTGGCGCGGGTTGGCCGCCTCGAAGGAGATGCCGGCCGGCCGCGCGGCGAACACGATGTCGAGGATGTCGGCGAGCGGCACGTCGTGGTCGTGCGGCCCCTCGTAGTTGCCCCAGCAGAGGTGGATCCGCATGTCCTCGGGCGGGATGTCGCGCGTCGCGTCGTTGAGGACCTCGACGTTCTGCATCGCGATGCGCCGCCACTCCTCCAGCGACAGGTCCGGGAACTCGATGTGCCGGCCCATCGCGAGATCGGGGCAGTCGATCTGCAGGACGAACCCCGCCGCGTGGATGGCGTCGTACTCCTCCTTCATCGCCGCGCCGAGCGCGCGGAGATACTCCTCGCGGGTCGGGTAGTGCTGGTTCTCCAGGAACAGCGCGATGACGCCCGGCGACGCCGCCGACATGAAGACGTCGTGCGGCCCGGCCGCCTGGGCCGCGTCGCGCAGGTTGGCGATGTCCGCCTCGAGCGGGCCCCGGTCGACGTAGGCGACGTCGCCGATGCAGGCGGGCGTCGTGACGATGGAGGAGACGTCGTCCAGGCCCGCGGCGTGCGCCCACTCGGGGTAGTCGCGCACGTCCTGGATCGTTCCCATCCTCCCCTGCCCGCCGAATCCGCTGAGGCGCTCGGTCACGTAGGTCGAGTAGGCGACCTTGCTCGCCTCGCCGTCGTTGACGACGTCGACGCCGGCGTCGACCTGGCGGCGGACGATGTCGTGCACCGCGTCGCGGACCTCCGCGGCGAACGTGCCCGGATCGGGCTGTGTGCCCCGTGCGATCCCGTCGAGCATCTGCACGAGCCCAGCGGGCCGCGGCAGGCTCCCCGTGTGCGTGGTGAGCATCCGCTCGGTGGAGCGCTTCATGGATGGACCTCCCTCCGTATCCCCACCGCGCACGATAGCGCTCTTGCGCCAACTGCCACAAGGGCCGCGGCCGCCCGGAGGCGGCGGCCGCGGCCGGGGCGCACTACCCGGCGAACGCCGCCTTGATCGCGGCGCCGGCCTCGGCGATCGCCTTGTTGCCGGTGTCGATGAAGTTCGCCATCGACATGAAGGCGTGCATCTGGTCGTCGTAGCGAGCCACGGACACCTGCACGCCCTCCTCCTCCAGGCGCGCGGCGTACTTCAGCGCGTCCTCCGTGAGCGGGTCGTGCCCGGCGACGACGATGTAGGCGGGCGGCGACCCGGCGAGGCTCTCCGCCCGAAGCGGTGAGAGGTCGGGATTCGAGACGTCGGCGCCCTCGGGCAGGTAGTGGCCGAGGAACCACTCCATCTCCTGCGTGTTGAGGAACAGCCGCGTCTCGCGGTAGCGCTGGTAGTTCTCCGACGAGAGGTCCAGGTCGACGGCGGGGTACACCAGCACCTGCAGCGCGATCTGCGGGCCGCCCTCGCGGGCGTGCAGCGCGACGACCGTGGCGAGGTTGCCGCCCGCGCTGTCGCCGGCCACGACGATCGGGTCGCCGCCCGCGATCTCCGACGCGACCCACCGCGCGGCGGCGTCGGCGTCCTCCACCGCGGCCGGGAAGCGGTGCTCCGGGGCCAGGCGGTAGTCGACGCTCACGATCCGCGCGCCGGACTCGACGGCGAGCATCCGCAGCACCGCGTCCCAGTCGTCGAGCCGGCCGATGACCCAGCCGCCGCCGTGGAAGTAGACGACCGTGCCCACGGGGTCGGGGGTGGGCTCGTAGACGCGGGCGGGGATCGCGCCGGCGGGCCCGGGGATCTCGATGTCGCGCACGGATGCGACCTCGGGCCCCTCGCCCACCAGCTGGCCGAGGAGCGCCGGCATCCCGCGCGCCTGCTCGACGGTCATCTCGGTCAGCGGCGGCCCGCCCGCCTCGGCGGCCATCTGCAGGAACTTCTGGGCCTGGGGATGCAACTCCATGGTTCTCCTCTCGCTCACACGCGTCCGGCGAGCGAGCATCATGCCGCACCCCGCTACGCCACGTCCTGGGTTTCCTGACGCTCCAGGAGCGCGGCCGCGGCGCTCGCGGGGTCCACGCGCCGCGCCACGACCTCGTCGAGCAGCCGCGCGAACTCCGGGTCGGTGTCCAGGCCCTCCTCCAGGCGCCGGCGCAGCCGCG
>Ga0180215_1003716_pt1 | contig 14137 bp, 20 predicted proteins | sample eDN3rd37CBELigBY_FD_128871 | JGI IMG/M metagenome (GOLD analysis project Ga0180215, IMG submission 128871) | Enriched backyard soil microbial communities from Emeryville, California, USA - eDNA 3rd pass 37_C BE-Lig BY (version 2) (version 2) | ecosystem: Environmental > Terrestrial > Soil >...
CATCAGGAATAACCTCATGTATTCCTTTTTTAATAGCCTCAGCTGCTTCAAGAGAAGTCAAACTCCCTTTAAATGAATCTGGTGCGACTACGATTTTCATTCTCATCACCTTATCAAACTATATTTGTGATATTAATTAAAAACAAACTCGTATTCTTTTTTGATTTGTTAGAACATACCGATCTTCTACCTCTAAAATTTCTTCTAGTTTTTCATTTGATGGAAAAATAAAGGTCCATGACATTGAAGTAAATGGTTTAATTTCTAACCTCGGAACTGAGAAGACTGCCTCATGAACAACCTGATCATCGACTACAATTGAAATTTTATGATTCGAAATCGTAAAAACTTCATTCGTTCCATTATGAATAAGGGCCGATAATAACCATTCTTTTTTATAATTTTTAGCTAACCAAAACGGCGAGAGAAGAACTCTATTTTCAAGGGGCATGTCCATTTTAAATATTTCCTTGATGAAGCTTCTATCTTTTTCAGAAATTGTTTTGTCCCAAGCTTCTTCGAATTGTAATTTCTGCATAATAATCCTCCATAAAAAAGCATTTTTATTTAGTTTAACGACTAACATTCAAACTAACAAGTTCTTGTTATTCTCTAAAACGATTTTAATATATTCGATGTAATGGAGAACGTAAATAATCTTTACATTTATTAATAGCAATTCTTGTTAACCATGTAGAATGCTTTGAATTTCCATTAAAGGTTTCATATTTTGGGTACACTGTAATTAAAAACTCTTGAAAAGGAGCATCCGTTACAGAATAACTTTTTACATACGTAAAAATAAGCCTTTTCATTTGTTCCCCATAATCATCGATAATCTGTAAAAGAATTTCTTCTTTTGTCGGCTGGACAATTTTCTCCTCCTTTCTTCTCCCGCCTTCATCACTTATTTACTAATTCAAACAAAACACTTCATTAATACTGTTTAAGTGTTCATTAGACGAGTAAATTTTTCAAAAGGTTCCTTTTTTTGTAACCAATTCAAAATAAAAATAAGGCAACTGGCGTTCATTTTAATACATGAGTTCGCCATGATGCCTTTCAATATATATAGTAAAAATCTATGTAAATAACCATCTTTTTATTTATGCAAAATCAATTTGGTACATACCTTTTTGAAATCTCTTTACACAGCCATTTCTTTCAAAAATACGAATCATCGGTACATTTACCGTATGTGTACTGCCAACATAATACGTGGCATGAAACTTCTGTTTTAATAAATGTAAAGCTATTTTATGCAAATCTTTAGCAATGCCTTTTCCTCTCATGTGTGGCATGATTCCAAAATAAAACATTCTACCTTCGCCTACAGTCCCTGGTTCAATTTGTAAAACAGCAATACCAATAATCTCATCCCCGCTCGTAAAATAATAACAATGTTTCCTCCAATCTTCACCAAACTCTGATTGGATGATTTGTAGAATCTCGTCAATCGTTTGGTTCAAACCTTTATTGGCTGAACCAGATCGACATTGGTCATAGAAATATGCATACTCGTTATCCGTTATTTTTTGTTCGGCTAATGAATGTGCTTTATACTTTGAATAATTTTCCAATATTTCATTTAAACTTCGCGTATATTCAACCATACTTGATTTTTTATTGAATCCATTTTCTATCAACCAATTTTCAAACTTTTCCTCTATTAACACCGATAAATAGCCTACATTCTCACTTTTCCAATGGTTGAGAAGGTCTTGAAATTCATTAATGTAATCTTCGTCTGAAACGCTCTCTTTTACAATTTGATCTACAAGCCAATATTCTTTCTTATTTTTAATTGTATTAAATAAAGCCATCACACATCCCCCAATTATTTCAGCTCCTGTCTATTTTATCATGAACTCAAATCTATAGAAAAAAGAAAAAGTCGGGTATACTTCCGACTTTCTTCAATCAAATTCTCTTTGATCAATTCCTAAATAACTACCAGGATGATCTAAATCAAGTTCATTGATTCCCATTGCGGCACGTTCTTGAACATTAAGTAAGATTCGTTTGTCTGAGAATAGCTTCATTTGATAAGGTGTGCCCGATTCTAAATCATTCATGTAAAATGGTCTATTATCTGTACCCATATACCATCACCTCAGATGATAGTATGTGAGAGATAGGAATAAATTATGTAATTGCCAGTTGCTGTATTCGACTTACTGCTTCCATGTATTGTGTTTTTAATTCCTGAACAATTTCTGTAATTGATTGTATTTCTGTAATGGAGCCAACTCCATGTCCTGCACTCCAAATATCTTTCCACGCTTTTGCTTCAGATAATGACATTTTCCCTTTTGAAGGAATCGACTGTAAATCAATTCCAGCTTTTTGAATACTTGGAATCAGATAATTGGCATGTATCCCACTAAAAGCTTGCGTATAAATAATATCTTGCATGCTTGATGTCGTAATCATTTTCTTATATTCTTCTACAGCACTTGACTCTATAGCTGGAATAAATCTTGTTCCCATGTACACAAAATCAGCTCCAACAATTTGAGCAGCGAGTATATCTTCCCCTTTCGAAATACTTCCGCTTAAAATAATTGGTCCATCAAAGAATTGTTTCACTTCATGAATGAAGGCAAATGGGTGATATGTCCCCGCATGGCCTCCTGCACCTGCAGAAACTAAAATAAGACCATCAGCACCTTTTTCAATTGCTTTCTTTGCAAAACGGACATCAATCACATCAGATAAAACAATCCCACCATATTCGTGAACGATTTTAGCAACAGGACTTGGATCTCCTAATGACGTAATAACAATAGGTGGTTCGTGTTTTGCTATTAATTTTAGATCTTCTTCATATCGTTTATTATGGGATTGATGAGCGATGAAGTTTACGGCCCACGGTGCAATTTTCCGATTTGGAAAATTTTTCTTCATTTCATTGATTTCTTCAGTTATTCGTCCCATCCATTCATCTAAAATCTCGCCTGTTCGAGCATTCAATGTCGGAAAAGACCCAATAATTCCATTCCATGAAGCTTGAATAACCGTTTCTGGATTTGAAATTAAAAACATAGGTGCCATAATAATTGGCATGTCCATTTGATTTCGTAATTGACTCGTGATTTCTTTCCCCATAACTTCACCTCGAATAAATATTCTAAACTTTCAATATTATTATAACAAAAAAAGCATGTAGCCACTATTTTTAACTACATGCTTAAGTCCTGTTATCATTTATTATTACCTTCAGTAGAAACTTGCCATAACACCCCAAATTGATCAATAACTTGTCCATACAATGGGCTCCAAAATGTTTCTTGAAGTGGCATCTCTACTTTACCACCTTCTGACAAACCTTCAAAAATGCGCTTTGCCCGCTCAATATCACTTAATACAATGGCAAGAGAAAGTTGATCCCCTATCGTATAAGGTTGCCCTGGATATGTATCAGAGATCATTAATTCGGAATTATCAATTTGTAAATGAGCATGCATAATCTTGTCTTTTGCATCATCCGGAATCGGATCGTTTGGATCTTGATGAGCTTCGCCAAAAGTTTGCATATTCTTAACTTCAGCACCAAAAACCTTTTTATAAAACTCAACTGCCTCACGTCCATTACCATTTGTGATGATATACGGAACTAAACTTAATGTCATTAAACTCTCACACCTTTCCAAATTTATTTATGAAAACAAATGTCCTCTAACATTTATTTCATTTTTATTAGGAATTCATACAATGCTGGATTAATATTTCTTTTGAAAATATTTAGTTAGAGTTTTGGTTTTAACTTAAAAAACGCTTACAAACTAAACTCTAACTCCTTATATATAATTCTCTTCCAAGTTAAAAACTCCTCTGATAATAATAAGTTTTTATTTCTTGGTCGAGAAAAAGGAAGGTAGATTTCTTTTTTCACGGTTGCTGGCTTCTTTGAAAGGACAATGATGCGATCAGATAAAAATAAAGCCTCTTCAATATTATGAGTAATAAAAAATATTGATTTTTTATTTTCTAACCATAGTGATTGGAGCCATAATTGCATTTCCAGTCTCGTAAATTCGTCCAATGCCGAAAAAGGTTCATCTAAACAAATAAAGCTTTGCGGACTAAGTAAACTACGAACAAATGAAACCCGTTGTTTCATACCACCTGATAACTCATGAGGATAATGATTTTCATATCCTTTTAAGCCTGCTTTCTCTAACATCTCCAGTGCGGGGTACTTTTCTACTTTAACTCCTGCAATTTCTTGACCTAAAAGCACGTTTTGTAATACTGTCCGCCATGGAAAAAGAGCTGGGGCTTGCGGAGTATAACTTATTTTTCCTCTTTGACCAATAATATTTTTGCCATTTAAAAAGATTTCACCTTCATCAGGAACGAGTACACCACCAATAAGACTAAATAAAGTACTTTTCCCGCTCCCTGAAGGACCTAATAGTGAAACAAACTCCCCGTCTTGAACAGTTAATGATACTTGATCAAGTATTAGATTTGTTCCAAAAGATTTCCTTACATCCATTACATTAAGTTCGCTCATGTTTCCCCTTCTCCTCTTCTGGTCTCCATTTAACGAATAGTCTCTCCCCTAAAACTATGATTAAAAAAAAGATTAAACTTAATAAAACGATTATAAAAATTGCAACAAATACGCGGTCTGTTTTAAAAGATGAGGAAGCTAAAGTCATATAAACACCGAGTCCTTTACTTGCTCCGAGCCATTCGGAAATTACAGCTCCCATCACACTATATGTGGCAGAAATTTTTAAACCAGAAAATAAAGATGGCAATGCATGAGGCCATTCTAATTTTAGAAAGATTTGCTTTCGTGTTGCTCCAGACATTTCCATGTAATGTAGGAGTTCACTTCCAGTTCTTCTTAACCCATCCATTAAAGCAACTGTAATAGGAAAGAAACAAACTAATGTAATCACGATTAATTTTGGCAAATAGCCAAAACCGAACCATATGACTAAAAGTGGAGCTAACACAATGATAGGGATATTTTGCGAAACAATGAGAAGTGGATATACCGCCTGTCTTAAAAACGGAATTAAATGCAAAAAGACGGCGACTAAAACTCCGATTACCGAGCCCATAAAAAATCCACTAATCGATAGTAATACTGTTGGCATAATATGACCTTGAACAATCGACCAACCCGTTATGAGTTCATCAAAAATTCCAGAAGGTGTTGGCAAGAGCCACTCTGGAATCCTAAACATTTGAACAGCATATTCCCAACTAAATAATAAAAGGAGGAGCACCAGTAAAGGGCCCCACACATTTTTCATTTTAATCATCGGTACTTCTCTGTCAATTGTTCCATTGACACACCTTTCGGCTTAAAGTAAATTTTCACTTGAGAAATAATGCTTGGACATCCGAGTTCCACCATTCTATTATTCATTTTTTCAATAATCACAAGGAGATTTGAAAGTTCTCCTTCCATTGTCGTCTCAAGTGGATTCACTTGATACTTTACGCCTGAATCGATAATCATCTTAATCGCTTCATCAATATATGGAATTGTATCTTCCCCGTTCGGTGTCTTTGGTATTATTTGTATACTTACTAATGCATTTGTCATTATGTAATCCCCCTATTCTTTTATCAAAACAATTTATTCACAGTAAATCTCAGTACTTGCTTTTATTTTTATTTCGGTAAAAATTCATTTGTAAATGCTTTTTCTGCATCTAAAGGTTTAGAAAGCAATCCATGTTCATACATCCATTTTGCATAATTTTCCCAAACTGATTTCTTTTGCTCTCCCCAACGAGGTGCATCATCTTGATATTTTATCGATAACCATTTTTGACTCGCTCTAACTAGTTCAGCATCTAATTCAGGAAGTGTTTGAATTAAAATTTCAGCAGCCTCATCTGGGTTTTCAATCGCAAATTGATAACCTTTTTCAACAGCTGCTAAAAATTTCCGAACCGTCTCAGGATGATCTTGAATCATTTTCTCATTCGTTGCTAAAACCGGAGTGTAATAATCAAGCTTCTCAGAGAAATCTGTTAAGTACACCATATTGATTGGAATCTTTCTTAACTCAGCCTCAATACCAGTCCAACCATAATAAATCCAAGCAAAATCTATATCACCACGGCTCGTTGCTGTAAAGAAATCAGCATCTCCAATATTTAAAAATTCAACCTTTTCCACATCTCCACCATCTACTTGCATTAAAGAAGAGATGACCTCTTTCTCAACAGGTGCTCCCCATCCCCCATACACTTTTCCTTCAAAATCTTTTGGTGAAGTAATATTCTTCTCTTTTAGTGATGCAAAACCAGAAGTATTATGCTGAATAATTGCTGCAATCGAAACAATCGGTACTCCCTCTACTCTAGCGGCCGTAATAGATTCTTGATAGCTTACCCCGAATTCTACACTACCTGATGCTACCATTTGGTCTGCACCAGCCTCTCCTGGTAACATAATTTCAACGTCTAAACCTTGTTCTTCAAAATATCCTTTTTCTTTTGCTACATATAATCCTGTGTGATTTGTATTTGGTGTCCAATCAAGAACGACTTGAACTTTTTCAAGATTTTCTTTACTACCATTTTCAGCTGCATTATGACAACCTGAAAGTATGATAGCAACAATGAATAAAACAATTCGTTTTTTCATACATCTTCTCTCCTTTAACATTTTGATTCGTAAAATGAAAGTTTGCTAGGAGAAAAAAAGCGCCTAGGGAAAGACCCTAGGCGCAAAATAATTGTAATGTTAACTATAGATTACAATTGATTGTTCCCTCCGCTGGTCTTAACCAGATCAGGTTCAAAGGGTCAGTATCTTAAGGATACGATCTCAACCAGCAACACTGGTCCCCCCACAAACTTCATTTTCATATTCAATTTTCCATATATTTACTATTACACAATATTAGTCATTATACAAGTAATAAATTCAAATTATTTTGCCATAATAACGTCTTTAAATTTCTCAACTTTTAATGCTTGAGATAAAATTAATGCACCAATTGCTTGCATTAAAATTTTCGTTAATACTTGACCGATAATGGCATAAGGTACAACTTCCCAAGGTAAGAATCCTGCACCAAGTGGACTTAATCCTAAAATAACGAAAATAACAGAATCTAAAACTCCTCCAACAACTCCACTATATAGAACACGTAATGTCATTGGTAGCTTTAATCTCGTATAGATTTCTGTATCACTTGTTTCTGCGACTAAGAATGATACGGCAGAAGCGAAAACTACAAATAATGTATCTCCTAACATGTAAGAAACAATTGCTGAAATAACTAATGCTAAACTAATAAAGCCATACGTTTTTGCACGACCGTACTTATTTTGGACGATATCACGAAAAATAAATGTTGCCCCAATTAAGAAAGAACCAACTGGAATAATTAACGCCCCTAAAGTAATCGGAGCGAATTTAGCTGTTAGGACATTTGCCATCACGATAGATAGCAAGTAAAATACTACTCTCATTTCAAAACCTCCTCTCCTCTTTCCCTGAATTTAACGATTATCTACTTTTTCAGGGTATAAATCATGATTCATTAAACGGTAATTCGCCATTTCTTCGTATTTTGTACCTGGTTTACCGTAATTACAATATGGATCAATACTAATACCACCACGTGGAGTAAATTTTCCCCATACTTCAATGTAACGCGGATCTAATAGTTTAATTAAATCATTCATAATAATATTGACACAGTCTTCATGGAAGTCTCCATGATTTCGGAAACTGAATAAATAAAGCTTTAATGATTTACTTTCAACTAATTTTTCATTTGGAATGTATGAAATATAAATAGTCGCAAAATCTGGTTGGAACGTAATTGGACAAAGACTTGTAAATTCAGGGCAATTAAATTTAACAAAATAATCACGTTCTGGGTGTTTGTTTTGAACCGCTTCTAATACTTCTGGTGCATATTCATATTTGTATTTCGTACCTTGGTTTCCTAATAAAGTTACTTCATCAGAATTTCTTCCCATAAAAAAACCTCCATATAAGTTTCCACTTACAGGAGGGTTCATCGTCTCAAAACACTTTGGATTGCAAAAAAATAAGCCATTCCTTATGGACATGGCAGCGCGTTATCCATAGTTTTTTATAGAGGGTTTTGCTATGAACCTCTCCCGAAGCGGGTTATTTATTTTTATTTTTAACATATCCATATTACTGTTATTTTAACATAGAGTCAATACAATTTTTTAGTATTTATATTCGCTTTATTAAGTAAACATTTGGTAATAATGGTTTCGTGAATATGACTTCTCAATAGAGGAGAAAATATACATGCATTTGATTACATGAAAATAAGGTGATGAAATGGCAGACTTTACACAAGAAAATTACTTTGAAGGTGAATTACCTGTCCCTTTACAAACTGATGATTTCGGGGTAGGTACTCAAATTCGAACCTTTGATATCGTGCAAATTACACCTTCTTTTGAAGGTCATGAAGTTTTACTTAATCTTGACTTAGATAGTGGATATGAGTTAGAAAATGCAAAATTAACAATTACAGAAGATGATCTAGCAGGATATGAAACAAATGATATTCATCAAGCAGTAAAATATGCATTAGGTTTTTTTGATCATCATGAATTTGATTAAACAGTCTGAGTTCGTTTGCTCCGGCTGTTTTTTTAGTTCAGTAGCATTTTTGTTAATTTCGAAGACTGTGCTTCTCATCACATCAATGTAAAACTTGGTTCGATATGATGGAACTGTTCAAAAATTTATCATTGGAGGTAGTGAGCATGAGCTATGAATTTGCAGTAAAATTACACGCACCAGATATCGAACCAAGAATTCGCCATCAGACTATTTTTGATGTATTTGATAGCCTTGATTCTGGAGAGTATATAGAACTAACGAATGACCATGATCCAAAACCACTTTATTATCAATTCATGATTGAACGCGAAGACACGTTTACTTGGGAATATTTAGAAGAAGGTCCATCTCAATGGAAAGTCGCAATTGGAAAAAAATAATAAGGTTGAGTTAAATTGTAAATAAAACATCCGAACAATAATTCAAAATTTGATTTTACGAATTATCGTTCGGATTTCATTTTTCTATCCTTTTAATACGGGTGGTTTTCGATGCTTTGTTGCTTGTTCATAGCTATATCCAATTTCAATTAAGATTGGCTCTGAATATGCACTTGCTGTAAACGTAATTCCAACGGGCTCTCCATCATCCGTAACTTCTTCTAGCCAATCTGTTTCTAAATGGATATTCAAAACATTCCACCACCCTATCTTTTATTTCATCTCTTTATTTCTATTAATTGTATCACTCCTGAAATTAATTGAACTATAAATATTTTCATTTTCTTTACATCCTGTACGTAAATATTTCAATATGTATGGAAGTTTTATAATAAATTCATTACAATAAGATAGAGCTAAAAAAGCCTAGGGGGATATCATATTGCGAAACACGGCAAGAGAGTTAGTTACTTTACCAAATATGTTATCGTTTTTACGCATTATACTCATTCCCATTTTTATCTACACTTATATCAATGCTGAAACGATTCAAGACTATACATTCGCATCAGTGATTATCATATTATCAGGACTAACTGATTTGCTAGATGGTTGGATAGCTAGAACATTTAAGCAAATAACCGAAATCGGTAAAACATTAGATCCTATTGCTGATAAATTGACACAAGCCGCCATTGCGTTTTGCCTAATGGTGCAGTTTGAAAATATGTGGATTTTAGTTACTTTATTTGTTTTCAAAGAACTTTTTATGGGGATTAATGGGCTGATTTTATTAAAGAGAAAAAATAAGAAACTAGATGGAGCCATGTGGTTCGGTAAAATTTCTACAGCAGTTTTTTATCTTACGATGACATTATTAATTGCATTTCCTAATTTAGATAATCAAACTGCTAATCTATTAATTTTCATTACGGGTCTATTTTTAACTTTATCATTTGTTCTTTATGTTCCATTGTTTTACAAAATGTATAAAGAATAATATTTTCCAGAAGCTGTTTTTCCCTTTATTTATAAGAGAAAAACAACTTCTTTTTTTATTTCCATTATTTTGGTATTTAAAGTCTATGAAACTGTCATTTACAATGTAGTAGAAGCAGGAAAAACAAATTCAAAATAAAGGAGACTAATATGATTAAAAAATTTGTCATAACTGCAGCATTAACTTCTACGATTCTATTAGGTGGAAATTTATTAGCTACTGAAGCAAGTGCAGCTACGTACAAAGTTCAATCTGGTGATAGTCTTTGGTTAATTTCACAAAAATATAATGTTTCCGTTTCAGATTTAATGAACTGGAATGGATTAAATTCTTCTACCATTTATGTTGGACAAACATTAAATATTTCAACTTCAACTTCAACAACAACATCGACAACTGGAACTTATTTGGTGAAAAGTGGCGACTCACTTTCTGTTATTGCAAAAAAATATGGAACAACCGTAACAAATCTTAAACAATTGAACGGATTAAAATCTGACACCATTTATGTTGGTCAAAACTTAAAAGTTCCTCAATCAACAACTACAACAACTACTGCTACTACTGTTCCTGCCACCTACATTGTCAAAAGTGGCGACACATTATCAGGAATTGCTAAACAGTACGGTCTTACTATATCAAACATTAAACAACTTAATGGATTAACTTCTGATGTCATTTATATCGGTCAAACATTGAAATTAAAAAGTACAACTGGAGCAACTGTTCAAAACTTAGCCGATCAAGTGATTGCGGAAGGAAAAAAATATATGGGTGTTCCTTATGTATGGGGCGGCTCAACACCATCTGGATTTGATTGTAGCGGTTTTCTAAACTATATATTTTCAAAACATGGTGTATCGATTCCAAGAACTGTTGAATCAATCTATAAAGTAGGTACTCCTGTGTCAACACCACAAAAAGGTGATATCGTATTCTTCACCACTTATCAAGCTGGACCATCACATGCAGGAATTTATTTAGGAAATGGACAATTCTTGCATGCCAGTTCTTCACAAGGTGTAACGATTAGTGATTTGAGTAATTCTTACTGGGCTCCTCGCTATCTTGGAGCAAAAAAATATTTATAGAATCAAAATTAGGGTTGCTCACAAAGCAACCCTTTATACATAATGATGTTTCAATTTGCTTTTAAAAACTTCAAACTACTTTCGTAATTGAACTTAGAAAAAGGAAATATCTCCAACTTTATTTTCTATACCATGAATAACCATTGAAAAAACTATTAGGTATCGGTTAAAATATAATAATGATTTATAGACTATCGAAATGAGGGTAATATTAATGACTAAAAAATCCATCTACGGATTAACAATAGACCAATTAACTGAATTCATGCTTGAAAATGGTCAAAAGAAATTTAGAGCACAACAAGTATGGGAATGGTTGTACCAAAAGCGGATATCCGATTTTTCACAAATGACGAATGTTAATAAAGAGTGTATCCAATTACTCGAAGAGAATTTTGAAATCCAATCTCTAAATGTACAAATTAAACAAATTTCAAAAGACGGCACCATTAAGTTTTTATTCCAACTAAAAGATGGTAACTTAATTGAGACAGTTTTAATGCGTCAAAAGTACGGCTTATCAGTTTGTGTTACAACTCAGGTTGGCTGTAACATCGGTTGTTCATTCTGTGCAAGTGGGATCTTAAGAAAAATGCGCGACCTACAAGCAGGTGAAATTGTAGAGCAAGTTATTCATGTTCAAAGACATTTAGATGAAGTAGGTCTAGGTGAACGCGTTAGCCATATCGTGGTGATGGGAATCGGAGAGCCATTCGATAACTTCACAAATTTAGTAAGTTTCTTACGTGTTATTAATCATCCAAAAGGATTAGCAATTGGTGCAAGACATATTACCGTATCTACAAGTGGATTAGCACCAAAAATTTATGAATTTGCAGATCTTGATTTACAAGTAAACTTAGCGATTTCATTACATGCGCCTAATAATGAATTACGTACACAAATTATGAAAATTAACCGGGCTTATCCAATAGAAAAATTATTCCCGGCAATTAAATATTATATTGAGAAAACAAACCGCCGAATCACTTTTGAATATATTCTTTTAAAAGATGTCAACGACCATAAAGAAGAAGCTTTACAATTAGCTGAGTTATTAAAAGATATCCGTCATTTATCTTACGTGAATTTAATCCCGTATAATCCAGTAAGTGAACATATTCAATACGAACGTAGTACTAAAGAATCGATTTTAGGTTTCTATGATACGTTAAAGAAAAACGGAATCAACTGTGTTGTACGTCAAGAACATGGTACAGATATCGATGCTGCTTGCGGACAATTACGTAGTAAACAATTGAAAAAAGCAAATTAATGACATAAATAAAAATGACCTTCCAAAAAAGAAGGTCATTTTTATTACTTTTGAATGTATTTATAAATTTCATTAACAATTCTATTTCTCGTTACAATTTGTTTTCTTGGATATAATTTTAATGAATTTACATTAATTGTTCCTAAATACTTTCTTAAATCTTCTTTTTCCAAGATAATTTTTCGTAATTCAGGACTTTCAAAAAGCTCTTGGAACCATGGAAAATGCATGAGCTTAGTTATATTTTCATTAATTTCCTCTTCATTAGGATCAGAGTTTCTAAAAAAAGACGAAAAATAATCTGCAAAAAACCCGATGATAATCCCCTCCTAATCTACTAACATTCATTCCTATTAATATAGTATTAAATAATAGGGAAATCGTAAATGAATATTTTTAAAATTGTTTAAGAGTTCCTTCTTCTTTTTCAATATATCTCAATATCCCTTCTGAAATAAGAGTGGCAAAATGCTTTAACTCTGATTCACTTTTTAACCGACTTGCATCATTTGCATTGGTTAAAAAAGCCACTTCAACAAGAACACTTGGAACAGAATTTTTCCGAAGCACTCGATATGTACCTTCTTTTACTCCCATAGGGTTTAAATTAGCTCCCTCAGTTAATGAATCATGTATGAATTGAGCTAATTCTTTACTTTCTCGAGGGAACGGGTTTTGATCCCCTTCAGACTGTGTTTCATTATAATACACTTCTGTTCCACTTATATAGGAATAATCATTTGTATTATGGTGTATTGAAACAAATAAATCTGCATCTATTTGTGAGGCAAATGCAGCTCTATCATCTAGCGGAATTTTCACATCATTTTCTCTAGTTAATTTTACCTGTATTCCTGAATCTTCTAGATTTTCTTTCAAAAAAATGGAAAGAAGTAGATTAATATCTTTTTCGATAATATTATTCGCTATCGCTCCTGTATCATTTCCCCCATGACCAGGGTCTACCACTACAGTAAATGCTTTTTGTTCTAAATTATTTTTTTCATCTTGTAATTTTCCAGCTTGTTCCTTTACGTTAGAAATCTCTGTTATATTTTGCACTTTCTGTTCTTCTATAGTTGTTGAGGAGATGATTGAGCATCCCGATAACAATAATAGACCGATTAATAGTACTACTAGCTTTTTCATCTCATCACCATACCTATATTGAATTTGGTACAGTTTATTATAGTCTATTATTATGAATCTATAAATATAAAATTGTCCACAATTTTCGATATATTATTACAATTTACCCTGCTATTTACTTTGATAATTTTTGTTTCACAACCATTTCAATTATAGACCACGGTATGAAACGTTTTGCTAGTGATAAAGACCTTGCACCTTTTCCTACGGGATATCGAAATTTAGGTTTCTTTTTATTACTTATCTGAACGATTAGATTTGCAACTTGGTTAGGATCTCCACTTGATTTCATTGAATTTAAAGCCGACCTATACACATTTTTTTGATAATCTGAATGTTTCTCTTGTATTTGAACATCTTTAAAACTTTTTTCCCATATGCTAGTTTGAAAAGATGCAGGTTCGATTAAGATAACTGAAATTTTTTCATTCATTAACTCTAGTCTTAAACTCTCACTTAAACCTTCTAATGCAAATTTACTTGTAGTATATGCTGATAACCCAGGAAATCCGAAAATACCGCTCACACTTGAAAGATTAATAATTTTGGCAGAATCACTTTTTCGCAATAATGGGAGAAATGTTTTCGATACTCGTATTACTCCTAATAGATTTGTATTTAATTGATTATGCCAATTTTCTTC
>Ga0180215_1003717_pt1 | contig 14136 bp, 10 predicted proteins | sample eDN3rd37CBELigBY_FD_128871 | JGI IMG/M metagenome (GOLD analysis project Ga0180215, IMG submission 128871) | Enriched backyard soil microbial communities from Emeryville, California, USA - eDNA 3rd pass 37_C BE-Lig BY (version 2) (version 2) | ecosystem: Environmental > Terrestrial > Soil >...
AGAATCTACTTGTCTCCACACATCGTTGATACCAATGGAGATTGAAACAATGTCGGGATGATACGAAATAACATCTTGCTCCCACCGCTCAGCTAGGTCCGTTACCCGATTTCCGCTAATCCCTTTGTTTATGATGTCAAAATCTCGATGTGGGAAGCTAACCTTTAAATAATCATGAAGCAATCGCACATATCCGGTTCCAATACTATCACTCTCGTTAATCCCCCACCATGTAATGCTGTCACCGATAAAAACAAGTCGTTGTTTCATTCTTTTCCCCTCCATGTACGTAAGAGATCATCTAGCTTTTCACACACATGATCCATGTAAAATGATATCAGGCTATTGGGATCTTTTATTTCTGTTGTTGAATCGACTTTAAAAGGTACAAGTTCTCTTTTCCATTTTGTTAAATCAGTGATAATCTCACTTATTGCTTCATGTTGAACTACTTTTTCAGGATCAATTACACGGGATGGAAACAGAGGTACATTCCATTTGGATACTTCAGAAAGTACAGATTCCAATTTTACAAGCAATTGTTTTGTACTTATTTGATGATCGTCAAAGATGGAGTAGAAATCTGCTTCAATCTCATGAAAGTCATCCCCCCAAGTTAACCGTGCAAAATAATAACTGTTCATTAACTGTAACGATTCCCATGGAAAATGCTGATCCAATGATTTCTCATCTTCTTTAGTTATGTAGGGGACAATTAGATTAACCATTGATTTGATTCCTAACTTAGCGTAAACGTCAATGTCCTCATGAATTCTGTGAAATAAAGGAGGAAATAAATCCCCTAACATGTAATGGTCACTATAGTATTCAAAAATAGTGATATCCTGCTGATTTACTTTAGTTTTTTGACACCATTTTTGTAAGGCCTCAAATGCTCTTTCTTCCTTCAAAAAAGATTGCTTATAATTTCTTCCCCAAAAAGCAAATAGCGTATTTACTTTACTAGAACCACTTAACCCTTCATGAAGTTCTAACATATTCCAAGATAGACCTGCATTGTAGGCAATATGCTCTACTTCAATGCTAGGAATCTCCCTTTTTATGAGTTCAGTAAATTCTATGTAGCGTGCTAAAAAATCTTGGTTATCATTTATTCCAATATCGGCTGGCCATAAGGATACTCGTTTAATGGATGTTGATTCTTCACAATAGTTTTTTATTTTATCTACAAGTGTAACCTTCCAGCTATCATTTGAAAAATCAATCTGTTTTTTCTCAGAAACCGAGGATTCCATTAATAAATAGTGCATACTATGTCCGCCAATTGTAATCGATAGGCCTCGTTTATTAATCTCTTCTTCTATTACATGTTTCACTTTATCCCATAGCATAAAAGTAAAAAACAGTTCATTTATATAATGTTTAGCAGCCCAATCGATGAGTTTTGTTAGGAATGGAATATCACTGTAATTTTCAATTACGAGCCCTCTTCTTACCATACTTCCGCTATGGATTTCAGAAGATATAAATTGAACGTCTTTGTATCCTATTTTTTCTTTAGATAAAAAATGAACCCATTTATACCCAAACATGTTTTTACAAAGATGATAAACCCCATAAAGTACTGATCTGGTATTGCTTCCAATAATATAAATTTCTCGTTCTTTTTGTATAAAATGAAATGCATCAACAGCAGGATCATTATTAAATAAAGACTGTTCAATCAACCCATTTTCTATAAAATCTTGATCCAATCCTAAAACAAATGAATAAGTTATCGGCTCTTGAACCTGTTGTGTATACTTAAGCAACTCTTCTTTAGCAAACATAATTGCTGGATTACTAGTTAGAGTTGTACATCTAATCGACATTTGGACACCTTCCCATATTAATCTAATAGAGATTGATCTAATTCTTTTAAGATGAGGCCAGATAAGATGATCGCATTTGTCCATCCACTTTCTATTACATATGCACCCCAACCTGTGTCACCATTGTTACCGAAATACTCTCCACTGTCTAAATGATAGGAACGCATCCAGCCACCATCAAATTCCTTTCTTTGAGAAGTAATTTGAATGTTTGATAAAAAATGGGCTAGCTTCTCATGAATTTTTTTTATTTTAGTGTCTCCTGTTGCTTTCCATGCTTCCCAAACATTCATGAGTAAGAAATTGTTAGTGTACAATTGATCTGCAATCCCTTCACCATTCATTCGGAACACACCCGTATCCTCTGTACCATATCTTTCAGGATCCGGATTATCACTTTCTTCAATTCCGCCTTGTTTATGCTGGTTCTCAGTTAAATAATCAAGTACTTCATATAAACCTTCCAGAATGGTATCGCTCTTTGTAACGGCGTACATGTCAGCTAATGATAATAAGAATCTGCTGTATCCAGCCGTTTTGCTATACATGAATTTCAAATCACTTTTATTATCAAGCATCGTTAACGTACCTTTGAATGCGGTTTCTAAAAACTTTTCATCCTTGGTCACATAATACGCTTGGATAAAGGCAACATGGGCAATTGCCTCAAAGTGAGGATTCATACTTGCGATTATGGAATTCTGGAAGTATGCAGGTCCTTTCTCTATTAGCTCTTGTTCACGGATACATTCTGGTCGAAGTCCATTTTTATTCTGCGTGTTTAATAGAGCATAAGCTGTTAATAGACCCCTTTCTTTATAGATGGTTTGACCTGTTTTACGGTATAAATATAAGAGAACAAGTGTTACCCAACTATTATCATCAGTGAATATTTGCTCTGGCTTACTCTTTGGACTTTGAAACCATTTCCAAAAACCATATGTAGCTGAATTCGGATCTGTATCCTGATAGCCTGCTTTAAATAAGTAGTTCAATAATCGATGTGATCTCTCGGTCCATTCAGGGTCTTTTGCATATTCTCCATACAGATAAAATAAAAGGGCAGTATGGGAATGACAATCTGGACGACGATCCTTACTTACATCGCTTCGAATTGAATGGATATTTTCATAAACTCCGAGACTTCCATCTTCCTTCGGTAAGATTCCAGATTTTAAAAACCAGTCCATTCCATTGTCAATTGTTTGTTTAGTATCAGATTTCTCACGTTTTTGAATAATTGGTTGGATTGATTGTAGTGGTAGGTGATACTCCATTTGCAGCCATTTTACAACTGCATTCCATAACCAATTAGGTCGTAACGTCCAATTCTGTTCATTACCTAAAAAAGAAAACGTTGAAAAAATGGTTTTTCCCTTCCCATGCTTTTTCACAATAATTCCAGGGTATTGCCCTTCATCCGAAGTTTGATGAGTCTCTTTGAAATGACCGATATCTAAAAGCCGTTCCGTGTCAAAGGTAAAGCCTGTTAAAAAGGCACCTTGCCATTCGAGTAACTGACCTTTTTTACAATATTGGGTATCATGAGAAATTACTAGCTTTTCTAGACGTCGATTCGTTACTGTGAAATCCTGCTTGAAACCAAAAAGACGAGATGAAGGAAAATCCTCACAGTTTATAAGCTCACCGTATAGAAATCCACCATAATCAATAAAATCCCAAAGTTTTTCAAGTATGTCGTACGATACTTTCATTGGATTACCATTGTCATACCCATTGATAAAAATAACTGAGTATTGATGAAGGTTCTCCTTTAAAAGTAGATTAATATCCGAAAAATAATGAGTATAGCTTACAACACGTTTCATATACATGCTTTTGTCAACTAAAGCGATCAAAGTTTATCCACTCCACTCTTTGTCTTCATTTAAATTTTGTGGATTTTGGGCCAATCAAGTTCTATTCCAGCTTTGGCGATACGCGATTGAAAATCTGATAGTTTATCATCTTGATTTCTTACCTCAAGGGGGATGATTTCATGATCAATACAATAAGCCGCTAAATGGCCAGCTACCTCACCGATATTCCATTCCACTGGATGTAATCGATAACAACCATTTGTAATATGAGTAGTACCAATATTTTTACAAGCGGGTAACAAATTTTGAACGCGTATTGGCAGTAAACTCCCGAGAGGAATTTGAAATGGGTGGGACGAAATATCAATATACGTGTCCAATCCTGTGCTCGGATGAAGGTCTATCCGATAACTTCCAATCCCTACACTATCTTGAAAGAACGTTGCACTCTCTTTTCCATCGATTTCACCGCTGATATCTTGTTCCTTTACGGTATATTGAGCTTTAATTCGTCTTGATTCACGGATATAAGGGTACATGGCCAAGCCGTCCTCTGTTCCTAAAACATCTTTCCTTAGGCGTATACCAGGATAGCCTGTTCCTCCATCTGGGCGGGGTGCTTCCGTTTGCATCCAATAAAGCAGCGATAAACTTAATTGCTTGGCATTATATAAATGTTTTTCTTTTTCTTCATCCGTTACATCAATAATAGGACCTAACCAATAATCGTTTTGTGGCCAATTAACGATGGTTACATCACTTTGAAACATTCCTAGTTCAAAATTATTTTTATCGAGTATCCTCCGGTAATTCCATAATGAAAAGTGTTCTGGTTCGTAAAAAAAGGAATACTCTATCGGTTCTAATGTGTGAGGCACAAGTCCCCACCAACTTAATTGTTTGGCTGGCCAAAACTCTGCCTGATAGTTCTTCCAAAATTCATATTGAACAGGTTTCTCAATTGTGTGATCTTCCCCATCAATATGATCAATCGCAAAACAATACGTAAAAGCCTGCATATTGAAAGGTTGATTTTCCTTAGGTGCATGGGCTTCCCCTGTTACCCCTTGAGATTCAGCACCAATTACATATTCAACATTGGCGAGTGGTAAAACATCTCCCATTTCAGTTGCATCCAAAAAATACTTCCCTCTTAATTGGTATGTATGGCCTGTTTTTGTATGTCCAACGGTAACTGATTGAACTTGATCATTTTCGGATTCAGCTTTAAGGATTTTATACTCTGTTAATAGCGTCAGCCTACCGCTACTTATATAGGGCGAAAGCAAATCGTAAAGAACACGTAATGCAACTCGCGGTTCATGACTTATGTTACTAACAATGGCATTACCAGGATTGAATTGATCATTCATCCGTTCTTTGGTCTTTACTGGATAATTGGAAAGATAGTATTCTCTGATTTTTTTTCGGAAAGTCTGATAGGTTTTCGTCCCTCCAAATTGTTCAATCCATGGATGCTCATCCGGTGGTACACCTTGGCTTGTAATTTGACCACCAATCCATTTCGTCTCCTCGGTCAAGACCACTTTTTTCCCAGATTGTAAGGCGGAAAGTGCAGCCGCACATCCTCCGAGTCCACCCCCGATAATCACAATATCCGTTTGCAATTTTTCAGAGACTTTCATTGTGAGCCCCCTTTCGTTATCAAGAGCTCGAATCAAATCGAGCTCTAAGATTCAGAAATTTTTTCAAATTCTTTTTTACTTATTTTAGTTTTACTGGTGTTCCCTTTTCAGAAGACTGATAGGCTGCCAGAGCTACCTCTACTGCTTTTAGCCCTGAATGTCCTGATGCTAATGGAGACTTTCCTTCTTTAACGCTTGCAACAAAGTCCTCGATTAGACCGGCATCCATATCATCGCCCCAGTTAATCCATTTGAGCCCATCGTGATTTGAATAATAATCCATTTTTTGCGAAAAAGCGTCTATCTTTAAGGTGCCATTTGTTCCGATAATTTCCATGGTTACATCGCCCCACGTTGGATAAGAGCTGTTTCTTGACCAACTGCAATCAAGTGTAGCAAACATTCCATTTGTAAATTCCATTGTCAAAATTCCACAATCATCAATGGGATGATCAATATATACGTTACCGATTTCTGCGTACACTTCCTGCACTTCGGCTCCAGTGAACCATCTCATGATATCAACTACGTGTACTGTATGATCAAGGACCGCTCCACCGCCAGATTTTTCCTTGTCAATAAACCAGCCTCCAGGATTGGTTCCCCTGTTTGTTCCCTTTATTGCTAAAATTTCTCCTAGTCTACCTTCTTCTATCACTTTTTTAGCATGTTGAATGGGTGTGTTAAATCGAACAGGAAAAGCTGTACCTAACAAAACTTGATGTTGCTCACATTCGCTTATCATTTCTTCAATATCTTTTAAATTGGTGGCTAACGGCTTTTCACATAAGACATGTTTTCCTGCTTTCGCCGCAGCAAGTACGTGTTGATGGTGAAGATAGTTTTCAGAAGTTACAATGACAGCATCAATATCAGATCCAAGTAATTCATGATAATTTTGAAAATATACTGTATCGTATAATTGAGAATTCTTCATTCCTCTTTCTTCATTTTCATCGGAAATACCAGCTAATGTGATACCTTCCATATTTTTAATGACGGATGCATAACTATGGGCGTGCATATGAGCAAAGCTTATGATTCCAATCTTCATATCAGTTCTCCCCTTTCTTACTTAGTGATACAGGTACACCTGTTTTTAAAGATTCAAGGGCAGCAACTGATATCTCCATTGCTTTATATGCATCTTCAGCTGTAACAATTGGCGTTTTATTCGATTTCAAACATGATAAGAAATGTTCTAGTTCTATATGATACGGTGACTTTTTCATAGGACTTTGAGGTACCTCAACACCGTTTTGTTCCTCGCTCGATTGTCTAATCGAAAGTAAAACAGGCTCCTCTTTTAAACTATCATATTCGATGATTCCAGTTTTTCCGGCAAATTCAAATTGCGAAGAAAAAGTTTGATGGGCCCACGTACCTTCCACATGAGCAATAACACCGGATTCAAAAACCAATGTAACGATCGCATAATCGAGATGTTCCAGTCCTTTTTCAGATAGCCCTTTCGCAAAAACTCGATCCACTTCGCCGAATGTCCACCGAAGAAAATCAAAGTCGTGAATGATTAAATCAAGGATCACGCCACCACTTTTCGATTGGTCTGCATACCAATCACTCCATCCCAAAGGAAAACTTCCGCCTCTTCTTGTACGAACGATACCAATCTCACCAATTGCTTCTTTTTTTACTAGCTCTTTTGCTTTTGAATATTGTGGGAAAAAACGTACCACGTGTCCGACAAATAATTTCACATCTTTTTCTTTACAATAATCAATCATTTCTTTGGCATCCTGAAGGGAATATGCTAGTGGTTTTTCACATATCACATTGATTCCTAAATCTGCTGCTTTTATCACATACTCTTTATGCAGAAAAGTTGGAGCACAAATATCGATCACATCAATACGTTCGATATTTTCTACAGCTTCTTCTAAGGTTTGAAATATCTTTGTATCATGTTCACCTCTGATTTGCTCTGCCTGCTCTTTTCTGATATCAACAATTCCAACGACCTTGACATCTTCCATTGCATAATAGGCACTTGCATGTACCATTCCCATTGTTCCGGCACCTATCAATAATACGTTCTGCATACAATCAACCTCTCTTCTCAAATTCCGAAAATTACTTTAAGGTTATATATTTCCAAGCATCCATTGGAAATAACTCTTTTTGTACCAGTGGTAGCTTTCTTTCTTAATGAATACGCCTTCCCTCCTAATCAACCTTACCAATTAAAATTACCCGCTGTAGCAATTCGATTGTAGAAGTGATTACCTAACGAACCGTCAGGTATCCCGTTCGGACCATCATGAACTAATCTCTTTTCCTCTAATTCTTCAATACTTTCGATTGAACCTTCTAGCCAATGTAAAATTCGGAGTTTAGACGTTTCCATTCTGGCAAGTAATCCCCCATAGCGGAATTCAATTATTTCCCAGCCGAAAGGTTTATATAAGGAAAACCAAACTTCTCTATGTTTGTTATGGAGAAGACTTATTTCTTTCGTCAATTCGTGTAAATCGGTTAAAAGAAGTTTCATCGTTTCTTTATCACCGTTGTCATAAGCTGTTTTTAAATGAATTCCCATTTCCGACTTCATACTAAGTACAGTTGCAAGCTGTTCATAGAATTCAAATAGTAAAGCTGAATTAGGGTTTCTATCCTTAGCTGCCCTTAATTGAGGAATTAACATTTGATAATGTGCATTCATTTCAAATCCACGGATATTTTCATCAAATAAACCAATAAGGAGATCCTGCCATAATAAAAATTTAGAAGCATTTGAGGAGTTCAGATTATTTTCCATTACACCTGGAGTTTCATCTAATTGATTGAGTGTAAGGAAATCCTCCAAATGGTTTCCCGTGCAGAAATGGAAACGTTCAGCTAAATGCTCCATAGTTACTGATTGCTTATAGGTATGTTCCGCATAGAGCTGGATTACTGGTAATGCAGTTGTAAGTGGAGTTTCTCCTCCATTGTCGCCCCATAATGTCGTAATCACTTCATGTAATCCATCTTTTTTACAAGCTGATAAAGCAGCTTCAGTCGTTACAAATGCGCGCCCATAGTTGGGAGAAATCCCATTCCATGTCCAAGCCCCACCAGCAAAAAGAGTATCTCTTCCTAATTCTTTATGCTTCTGAATATAAGTCCGATAAAACTCTTCATCTGCATGATAATAATCCCAATACACAAGTTCCACATTCTTTGGTATTGAAGCAATCGCTTCTTCTGGAATATGTACATCTTCATCGTAATATTCGCCATGTTTTGAACCTAAGCGGAAATACATATCACTCCAAATCATTGGTTTTAGCCCATGACGCTCTGCAATTGATACAACCTGTTCTAAATGCTTATTCATAATCTCAAAACGATTTTCATATCCATTTAAATCTAAATAGCGGCCAAGTCCAAGTTGATGCGCTTCATCCATTCCAATATGAATGCGATTTGATTTAAATGGTTTCGAAGCAGCCTTAATCATGCTTTCTATAAATTGGTATGTTTTGGACTCACCTACTAATAGAATGTCAGCTGTGTCCCTAATTTCCTTCGCATAGCCCCATTTCAATGCCATTGTTAAATGAGCGAGAGTTTGGATACAAGGTATCATCTCAATTCCTAAAGCGTCTGCATATTGATCACAGGTCTTTAGTTCGTCTTCTGTGTATCTACCACGCATATAGCCGAAATACGGGTACTCTGGTACTTCATAAGTATCCTCTGTATAGAGCATGACAACGTTTAATCCCATAATGGATAGTTTTCTAAGCAATGCCTGAACCTCATCTACTTTTAAGACAGCATTTCTAGAAACATCCAGCATGACACCGCTTGTTTGAAAATTGGGCTGTTCAGTTATCTCAAATTCACCATTCTTTTGATAATTCTCTAACCACACACCGATTGCCCGATAGAAATGAATTTTTTCCTGATAATAGATTTCACCTTTTCCATCCTTATTGGTAACACGGATCGGACCTTCCCTTTGAATCACGGAAATTGGGTAGCCACTTTCATTCAACTTAATCCCCAAGTCTTCAATTAATAACTTTAATCCATTTATAATTGAATTTGTTTCACCCAATAAATTAATTTTCATCTTTTATACCTCTTTTCAGTTATCATAAAAATTTAATCTCTAATCATTTCGTCTGAAAACAAAATTCCCATCTATAATTGTGCTTTCTACCTCTAAATCATTTGTTAACATAACAACATCTGCATCAAATCCAACGGCTATCCTACCTTTATGTTCACTAACTCCACAGACGACAGCTGGGTTATAGCTCGCCATTTGTACTGCTTCTTCAATCGGAATACGAGATTTCTGAATGATGTATTGAACTGCCTTGTCTAGCGTTAAAGAACTTCCCGCAAGGCTTCCGTTCGCTAATGATACTTTTCCACCACTTTTATAGACGGTCTTCCCACCGATTTGATGACACCCATCTGGTAATTGGTTGGTCCCAGTACAATCAGAAATTAAGGTAAGATGATCCACCCCTTTCATTCTGTAAAGGAGTTCAATTATTTTTGAATGCACATGAATGCCATCTGCGATAAGTTCGCAGTGTAATTCTTGTAAATCAAGTGCTGCAAACGCAGCTGTTAAATTGCGATGTGTAAGCGGGCCCATTCCATTGAAACAATGAGTCACTCTTGATAGGCCGTATTGAATCGCCATTTCCATTTCCTCATATGATGCATCTGTATGTCCGGCAGAAATGGCAACCTTTTTTTCCTTCAATAGCTGTATGACATCGGTTGAGTTAGGAAGTTCAGGGGCTAATGTTACAATTTTTATCAATTTCCCAGCCATTTGAAGTAACGATTTTACTTCTTCTATAGCAGGATCCAGTATGTATTCTGCTTTTTGAGCACCTTTATATTTTTGATTAATCCATGGGCCTTCTAAATGAATACCCAAAAGGCGAGCACCACCACGATTTTCAGCAACTATGAGTTTATTTAATAAAAGGAAGGTTTTAATATCTTCTAATGTGGCTGCCCTTGATGTTGACAAGAAACTTGTCACACCAAAGGATGGGAGCCCATTTTGAATGCGATAAAAACCTTCCTTTGAACAATCCATAAAATCTTGACCATTTAGACCGTGTATATGTGTATCTATAAAACCAGGACAGATCCACCCTTCTACTTGGTAGCAGGGCAGATCCTCCTTTTCTTTCTTACCAACGAAAATGATTTTTCCATCTTTGATTTCAATGATCATATTTTTATCTATTCTCTTATCTGTAACAACATTTCCTTGTAAGTAAAAGTGGTTACACATCATTTAACTTCAAAATCCTTTCCGTTGTTATGCCCAATTCAGCGTATTTACGTAAACTTTATGATTTTTGTAAGAGTTGAAGATTCTTTGTTTAACAGTTTTTCAAATTCTTGTGGTGCATCATCAAATTCAACTGTTTCTGAAAGAAACGCTCTGACATCAATCTTTTTTTCGTTAACAAGTCGAATATATTCTTCAAGGTTCCTACCTTCTGTCCAGCGGACATATTCATAAGGATAATCAATTGCTTCCTTCTCATAGACGGTGTCGTATCTTCCTGGACCGCCAGCCCGAGAAATGAGTAACTGAGCCTCCTTACCAAACATTAAGTCTCTTGGAAAGTCGGGTTCGATATCACCTACGATGACTGCCTTTCCTTTGGTACGAATCCATTTCAAACATTCATGTGTAAGTGGTGAACGCTTTCCTCCCGCACAAAGTAGTACGGCATCAGCTCCACGTGATTTCGTATCAATCCGAAGGGCTTCTTCCATCTCATCAACCGTCGCAAATGATTTAATATTGTCTTCCTTTAACATGTCTACTCGACTTTCGTGAAGATCATATGCAATCACATTATAGGCTGCTGCATGGGCAATTTTTGCAATTAATTGCCCTAAAACTCCTAAACCTATGATTACGACTGTTTCACCAAATTGAAGATTTGCGATACGAAGGGCATGAATGGCAATCGCACCAAGTCCACCTAGAGCTGCTTCTTTTGGTTCAACCGTATCGGGGACTTTCGCATACAAGGTTTTAGGAACTAGAAGATATTCATCATGATGAACATATGGTGCACCGTAACAAGCAACAAGATCTCCTTTTTTCACATCGGTAATGTCACTGCCACAATCAACGACTTCGCCCATTGCACTATATCCAAGATGAACCTGTCTTTTTTCACTAACGGCTAGCAACGATAGTTCAGTGCCCGGTGAAATGACCGAATATAATGTTTTAACTAAGATATAGGAAGGCTTTCCTTCTATACTTGGTACTTCATCTTCAATGATTTCAACTTTCTTGTTGTTAGCTACAATTCTTTTCATATGAAATCCTTCTTCCGTCAATTATTTAGACAGCCACTTTGATAAATTCGCTTTAACAAATTCATCATCATTTAGGTGTGGGTAGCTCGTATAAATTCGGTCTAACTCTTCTGATTGACCCGGACTTAAAACTTCACGATCAACTAAACACCAATTTCCTTGAAGTAGTCCTTGTCTAGCTAAGATTTCATTAATGCCAGCTATACTTCCCTTAAAGCTATTTCGAGAATCAAATATCGCGGCATTCGCATCTGTTATTTGTTGTCCAAGTGTTAATAAACCATTTGGTACTGACTTTTGACCTCTTACTACTTTAATTTCTTCAAATGTTTCGACAACTCGTTTTGTCCAAACAGACCAGTGTCCAAGTAAACCACCGACAATTCTCTTTTCTACCTTCTGTCCTTCGACTGTGAATTCAAAGGCTGTTAACAAATCATTTATTATATTATCATCATTACCCGTGTATAGCGCTATTTCCACATTACGAGGCGAATGGCAAACAGCACGGACAACATCAATTGAACAATATCGATCAAAAGGAGCAATTTTTATCGCGTATACATTTGGAATGGAAGCGAATCGTTCCCAAAACTCATACGAAAAAATACGTCCACCTACTGCAGGTTGTAAATAAAATCCGAATACTGGAATAACCTCTGCAACTTTTTCAGCGCGCTCAAGTAATTCATCTTCTGATAAATGATTCAAGCCACCCATACTCAATAGTCCTAAGTCGTAGCCGACCTCTTTACTAAACGCCGCTTCTTTTAGTGCCTGTTCAGTAGGTCCACAAATTCCTGCCACTTTAATAAAATCATCAGGAACATTGGCGCGCTTTGTTTCTTCAATTGCAATTGATAGTACTCTTTCATAAAGATTAAACTCAGAATCACGAATTTCAAATTGTGTTGTATGCACTCCTACCGCGATACCACCTACACCTGCATCGATATAGTATCGTGTTAAGGCACGTTGCCCTGTTTCGTCAAGTTCTCTTTCTTCAGTTAGCGCTAGTGGATGAGCTGGAATCACTGTGCCCTCATGAAGCTTTTTCTTAACAGCCTCTTTCAGCATTAGAATGCACCTTCTCTTTCTTGGAAGTGGGTTGGTTTATTGATTGTGTGTCCATCGTTTACAACCCAATCAGCAATCATATCAATCATTTGTTGTACGGTAACTTTTGGATAACCAAATAATTTATGTGCTTGGGAAGCATTATTTAGTAAGGCAGTTGGACTTTCATTATTTACAAATACCGGTTCCTTTTTTATTCGTTTACCGAATTCCTTTGCGAGCCATCTGACTGACAATGTTTCAGGTCCTGTTACATTGATGATTTTTGGTGGATAATTTGTATGTAATAAGGAACGAATCGCATATTCATTTGCATCCCCCTGCCAAATCACATTAACATTTCCCATTGTTAAATCAATCGGTTTCTCTTGATGTACTGATCTTGCAATTTCAAGTAACACACCATAACGTAGGTCAATCGCATAGTTTAAACGAAAGTGAACAATGGGTGTTTGGTTTTTATGCGAAAAATAAGTTAAAACTCGTTCTCGACCTAAGCAGGATTGTGCATATTCACCAACAGGATTAGGTGTCACATCCTCTGTACAACCATTGCTTAACACAGAAGTGAGTGGGTATACATTTCCTGTTGAAAAAGACACAATTCGAGAATCTTTAAACTTTTCTGCGACACGTCCTGGAAGATAGGCGTTCATGGCCCATGTCCGATGCTCATTTCCAACTGTTCCAAATTTCGTACCTGCCATAAAGATAATATTCTTAACATTTGGTAGGTTTTGGAGATCTTCTTCCCTCAAAAAATCCGCTTTAATTGTTTCAATTCCATTCACTTCTAATTCATCTATTAAACTCTCATCTGAGAATCTCGCAACACCAATCACTTTCTTAGGTACACCTGACTGATCAACAGCTCTCTTCGCAAGTTTCGCTAAAGTCGGTCCCATCTTCCCACTAACACCTAAAATCATAATATCTCCATCTAGTTGTTGGATGTCCTTTATTAAATTTGTGCTAGGTGTTGACATAAAATCCTCTAATTCAGCAATCGTTTTCATTTAAATCCTCCTAGAATATATTTGATTTTCTTTAGGAAAAACATGGTTATTTACTATTTACCTACATTGTATATTCGGGGTTATTAAAAGACAAGTCACTTAAAGGTCTTTTAATAAATGATGATTATTGATTGACATTTCGAAAAAATCCTCTTAATCTAGTAGTAAGATTATTAAAAGACATATTAAAGAAATGTCTTTAAATGGAGATGACATGATGAAAACAAACCAATTATCAGATCATGGTACTGAAATTATTATTGGCATTGTTAGTCCTGAAGCACTTGAAAAGGAAATAATGAAAGCGCTTGAAGCATTTCCTAATTTCCAGCCAATTTTTCTACATGCAACCCCCTCTTCGATTGAAACGGAGGTTATGACTACTTTGATCAATAAAGTGGAAGTACTTTTGTTTACGGAA
>Ga0180215_1003723_pt1 | contig 14130 bp, 13 predicted proteins | sample eDN3rd37CBELigBY_FD_128871 | JGI IMG/M metagenome (GOLD analysis project Ga0180215, IMG submission 128871) | Enriched backyard soil microbial communities from Emeryville, California, USA - eDNA 3rd pass 37_C BE-Lig BY (version 2) (version 2) | ecosystem: Environmental > Terrestrial > Soil >...
AAAAGCTGTCGAAGAAACTTCTAAGTTAAGTAAGGGAAATCCAATTGTAGTTAATGAAGAAGAAAAAACAGTACAGGTTTATGCAACAGTAAACGGTAAATATCTTGTAACGCCAACTCGTCATGGTGCAAACTGGGTTGATGGAAAATATGGAGATCAAGCAGTATTTAAGACATATGCGGATCCGCTGCTTTTTAATGAAGCATTAACAAAGTTAGGCGGTACGCCAGCCGTTGAAAAAGGCGGAGATGCTAGCAAGGAATTTAAAGAAACAGCAGAAGGAAAATTTATTAAAGGTGATACAGTAAATGTTAGCATCACATGGGAAGGTGCTGACAAAGACTTTGATATCAATGATGTAATGGTTGATAGTACTGGTAAAAAGCTTGAGTACCATTTCGGCGGCAACTATGATGCAGCTGCAGCAAAGGTTACTGGATGTTTCATGTGTTTTGATAGCTGCCCAGTAGGGATTACAAGCAATGCAAATCAGCCAGTTGGAGCATTTGAAAGCGGTGCAGCGGAATTCCACGGTAATGCAGATGTACTTCCAGAGGACGGAACTGGTGTTATTCTTACTTATAATTTTCAGTAATCGGGTGATATAATGAAAATTTTATTTCAAGCAATCATACATCTCATAGCAGCGCTATTTCTATACCTGATCATGGGTACAGCGGTCACAGCCTTGCTTATTCAAAGTAAGTTTGTCGATATGCGCTTTGATAGCGAAGTGATCATCACAGTTGCTGTACTTGCTGGTTTATGGCATTTCTTTGCGAGAGTATTTATGAATGCGAAGAGCTTATCCTTATGGGAGAAAAAGCTGGTCAGTACGATTGCGGCCATCCTAAGTCTAGCTATTATCCTGATCATCCATGTTCTAAATGGCAGTCTTTCGATCATGCCTGCTTTTATGGTGCGAAAGGGTTTGCTTATTGAAAATGTAGTTTCACTAAGCGGAATGAATATGGTTTTAGTAGTAGGTTTAGTTGTTGGCTTAATTGCCCTGTTTGCAGCGCAAAGAACTCCTTTAACTATTAAAAGTAACCCAAATATGGACTGGAATAGGCTTTCTAAGTCCAGTAGATTTGGAATGATATCATTTTTCGGGCTGCTGGGAGTTTTTCTTGTCCTTTATTTAGGACAAGGTGCAATCCATGATCTTGTTAACAGTTCAGTTGTGTATTTAAAGAATGCAGATGTTGAAGGATTTCGTGATTTCTTACTATCCTTTGGTCCATTAGCAGCCGTTATCTCAGCTCTATTAATGGTGTTCCAATCTGTCATGGCTCCACTTCCGGCATTTGTCATTACCTTTGCAAACGGACTTTTATTTGGTTGGTTTTATGGAGCCATTCTTTCATGGAGCAGTGCCATGCTCGGAGCTGTTATTTGTTTCTATCTGGCGAAGTTCCTAGGACGACCAGTGGTGGAAAAAATCGTTTCGAAAAGGGCTTTGGAGTGGTGGGATCTATTCTTTGAAAAGTACGGGAAACATTCAATATTTTTAGCAAGGATTCTACCGATAGTCTCCTTCGATTTAGTCAGCTACGCGGGCGGTGTGACATCTGTACGCTTTTGGTCTTTTTTCTGGGCTACAGGTCTAGGTCAATTACCGGCTACCATTCTCTATTCGTATTTAGGAGAAAATGCTTCAGGTACAGTGCAAATTTTATTTACTCTGTTTACGGTTGTCATTGCACTAGCAGTACTTGGAGTGATTTTTAAACCAAAGCTAAATTCAATATTGAAGGGGAAAAAAGGGGCTAAGGTCCAATGAGTACTACAACAGAAGAACGAGCTAAATCTCGATTTCAATTAATCTTTAGAATGGCTGTAAGCGCGGGATTAATGATTTGGTTAATGCTGATGATTGAGTGGGATGAAGCCCTTCGTGTTATGAAGGAGGGCTCACCCCTTTTTCTTTGGGCGGCCTTTCTTGCCATTCAAATAACGGTTGCAACAAGTATCTGGAAGTGGAAGATGCTTGTGGACAGCTCAGATACTAGTAAACAAAGCGACTATTCTACAATGACTCAACTAGGTAAGCTTTATTATATCGGCTTATTTTTTAATAATTTTATGCCTGGAAGTGTCGGTGGTGATGTAATTCGTATTTATTACTTGGGTAAAAATACAAGTGCAGCAACAGCAGCTGCATCTGTATTATTTGAACGGATTACAAGTGGCATTGTCCTTGTAGGAATCGTTCTAATCTCAGCTCTGTTCATGGATCAATCAAGACCGTATTTAATCTCATTACTTGTTTTATTGGCTATATCGGCGGCCGTTTATTTATTGATTAAGCTTTTGCTGAAAAAAGATCATTCTAATCCATTTGATAAAACGTCCTCCGGGAAAATAAACGGTTATGTAATGAAAGGAAAGCAAGCGATTAGAAAATTCGGGGAGACAGCAAAAAATTATCAAAATAAAGGCTGGAAATGGTGGAGTATGATTATGCTGCTTTCCCTTCTCTTTCAGGCTGGGATGGCATGGATTAATGATTTATTATTTTTAAGCTTTGGAATCGATGTGCCCTTTCTTCATCTATTAGTCATTATCACCTTAATATCCGTAATCACGATGCTGCCTGTTTCTCTAAATGGCCTTGGTGTTCGTGAAGCGGGGTATATCTTTTTCTTTCAAGGTCTTGGTGTTCCAGATGAAATTGCATTATCTGTTTCATTATTGTTTTTCGTTCTTGTCACAATCTCTAGTTCGATTGGAGGGTTATTCTGGCTTGTAGAAAGGAGGAGAGTCCATCATGAAATTATCGGGCAACAAGCTGATTGAGTCTGTTGTTGGGATGAAAGCACAAAACATGGTCCATTCTATTAAAGGAGAAATTCCTTTTACTCTATATAAAAAACCACTGAAGGATTCTGTCGTTGCTCTCGTAACAACGGCTGGCGTTCATTTGAAAACACAGAATATATTTGATGTGGAGGCGGGAGATGCAACCGTCAGATTTCTTTCTTCTGACTGTAGGGAAGAGGAACTCATGATAAGCCACACACACTATGATCGTTCTGATGCAGATCAGGATATCAATTGTGTTTTTCCAATAACAAGATTAAACGAGTTAGCAGCAGAAGGCCAAATTGGCAAAGCAGCACCAACCCATTACGGATTAATGGGATATATACCAGATACAAAACCGTTAATCGAAGAAACGATTCCCTTGATCATCAAACAGCTGCAGGAGGAAAAGGTAGACGCTGTCATATTAAATCCTGGCTGATATATATGCCATCAATCCGTGGGGTTGATTCAATATGCGATTGAGAAAGCTGGGATTCCATCGATTTCAATTTCGCATTTAGGTCATTTGACGAAGAAGGTTCGAGTTCCAAGGGCCCTACAAACGAAATTCCCGCTTGGTCGAAGTTTTGGAAGAGCGGGTGAAATCACGATGCAAAAGCAAATACTATTAGATTGTATGAACTATTTAATAGAAATAGAGGAGCCCGAAACAATTGTTAAGCTTCCTTATAAATGGAAGGGGCGCGGGTAAGAGTGAAAAAGAATCCGGCGCGAAAAATTCAAAAGGTCATCTGGCATATTAGGTGGATGCTGCTTTGTATAATAATACTATTTAATATGGTTGGATTAATTTGCAGCTTATCGCTGGTTGTAGTATTAGCGACAGACAGTATTAGCTTTTCTATTTATTTTCTGCTGGGTCAACTGGACGGGTATTTTGATTGTAAATCAAACTGCCATATATAATTTGGAGGGAATAGATGTTGAAAAAATTGAAAAAAAGTGGGTTTGCATTATTCATGGTTTTCTTGCTCATAGTAGCTGGATGCTCTGCTAAAGAAGAAAGCAAGGATACAACTGACAAAAAAGGTAAGAGTACAGCTGATGTATCCGTGTTGGATAAGGACTGGAAAGAAATTGTGTCAGATGCAAAAGGTAGTACAGTTAATTTTTATCTTTGGGGCGGTGATGAGGGAATCAATCGCTATATTGACGAGTATATCGCTCCACAATTGAAGAAAGAGTATGATATTACGCTTAAGAGACAGCCGATGGATGCAGTTGAATTCATCAACAAGCTTGTCGTTGAAAAACAGGCAAAAAATAATGAGGGCGTCATGGATGTTCTGTGGATTAACGGTGAAAACTTTAAAACAGCTAAAGAAAAGGATCTGTTACTTGGACCGATTACAAACGTTTTACCTAACTTTCAAGAATATGTGGATGCCGACAGTCCTGATGTACAGTATGATTTTGGTTTTCCAACTGAAGGCTATGAAGCTCCATGGGGGAAAGTGCAATTTGTTTTTACCTATGATTCAAGTAAAATAGAAAATCCTCCAAGATCATTAGCGGAGCTTGAACAATGGGTGAAGGAAAATCCCGGTAAGTTTACGTATCCTGCGCCGCCTGATTTTACGGGAAGTGCGTTTATCCGCCATATTTTAAATGAAACAAGTGACGATTATTCTGCCTACTTAAATGGATTTGATCAGAAGCTCATTGAAAAAGAAGCAAAGGACGTATGGGCTGCTTTGAACCGGATGAAGCCCTATTTATGGAGAGAAGGTACCTCATATCCACAATCCATTGCCCAGCTTGACCAGCTATACAAAAATGGAGAAGTATGGATGACGATGGGATATGATGAAGCAGGTACTTCAAATTATATAAAGAGTGGAGAGTTTCCTGAAAGCTCAAAAACGTTTGTCCTTGAAAAAGGGACATTAGCAAATACACATTTCTTAGCCATTCCATATAATGCGCCGAACAAGGATGCTGCTATGGTCGTTGTGAATCATTTCTTATCAACTGATGCACAATTGAAGAAGATGGAACTGCAGTATTGGGGAGAAAATACAACACTAACAATTGATCGTTTGCCGGAAGAAGCGAAACAAAGGTTAGAAAAAATAGATAGAGGCCCGGCAACTTTAACACAGGAAGAACTTTCAGAGCACCGGTTACCAGAGTTAAGTGCAGAATATGTTGAATGGCTTGAACGGGGCTGGATTGAGAATGTTGGTAATCTATAAGATGACAAAATCTATTCATAAGCATAAAGGGCTTTTTGGGGTTCTCCCAGCCCTTTTGTTTGTGATTTTCTTTTTTATTGGCGGATTTATTTACTCCTTCAGGATCAGTCTTGGGGAGTATGAGGAGATATACGGGGTAAATGAGATAGGCTGGGCCTATAAAGAGCTATTTGATGGTTCCTTTTTAGCTTCACTTGGCGTAACAGTTGGTATAGCAGGGGCTGTATCGCTTTTGTCAGGCATCATGGGGCTGTTGATTGCACTGCTTTTAGCCACGTATACGTATAACAAAACATGGACACATCTCATTTTTCAGCTTCCATTTGGTGTTCCTCATTTATTGGCGGCTTATATGCTGACACAGGTCTTTATGCAAACAGGCTGGTACTCTCGCATTGCCTATCATTTGGGCTGGATTGATTCGTTCGAAGCCTTTCCGGTATTGATTCATGATCAGTGGGGGATAGGAGTGCTGCTGGCGTATTCCTGGAAGGAGATTCCGTTCATTGTGTTACTGCTTTATCCTTTTGTTACAAAGCTTCTGCATGAGTGGAGGGATACTGTGAACATGCTTGGCGCCAATAATTCACAAATGATTCGTTGGGTTTTAATTCCGATTCTTTTACCTATATGGGTTGGCGGCATGTGGATCGTGTTCTCCTTTGTATTAGGTTCTTATGAAATCCCAGCATTGATGGCTAGAACCTCGTTTGGATTTATTCCTGTGATGGCCTGGCAGGAATACACTCAGTTTGGATTGAGTAGACAACCGTTGGCCATTGCGATGAATATTGTGCTTGCGTTCGTATCATTGCTTATCGGAATTGTTTTATTGGCATGCCAGAAGAAATGGTATGAAAGTGGGAGAAGAGTATGGAAAGGTTAATTCTAGTGAAAAGAATGCTTATCTGGCTTTTCCTTATTGGCATGAGTTTGTTTATTATTCTTCCCCTCATCTCGCTAATCTTATGGAGCTTTACAAAACTTTGGCCGTGGCCTGAATTGCTTCCGAAGGTATGGAGTCTTGACTCATGGAGCTATTTATTTTCTCCGTCAGGCAGAGCCTTTGAGGCACTGACAAATAGTATGGTGATTGCAGGTATCACAGTGTTATTAAACATTCTATTAGGCTTTCCAGCGGCAAAAACATTGAGTCAAAGGCAATTTTCGGGGAAAGGAATGGTCTTTATTCTTCTCCTTTCCCCATTATTCATCCCGTTAACTGTATCTGTGATGGGGTTACACCATCTATCCGTTCAACTTGGCTTTTTACCTGATTATTTCAGTACTGCTTTTGTGCATACATTAGTCACAATGCCTTATTTTATTACTATGCTTTGGTATCAGTTCAATCTTCTTGGTGTAAAAGTGCAGGAGGCAGCTTCTAGTCTTGGTGCCAGTGGATGGAAGATTTTTTTATGGATTGAATTACCGTTATTGACTCCTGCTTTGCTGCTCTCATGCCTGCTGGTGGTAGTCATATCAATGAGTCAATATTTGCCGACGTGGATTATGAGCGGAGGGACATTAATGACGATGCCATTAATTATTTTCCCATTTGCCAGCAGCGGGAATGCATCGATTGTGGCAGTTTATTCGATATGGTTTTTTGTTCCGGTCATCCTGTTAGTCTTGATTTATTATGTTCTATTGAAATGGTGTAATAAGAAGGTCTTTGGATTAAGGGGGTGAAGGAAATGCTAAAAATAAAGGATGCTGGAATTCGCTATGGGAATCAACAAATTCTCGATGCTATTTCACTTGAAATAGGTGAAGCGGAAATCTATGTGTTAATGGGGCCGTCAGGAAGTGGGAAAACAACCCTATTAAGAGGAATCGCCGGTCTCACTCCCCTTTCAGAAGGAACTATATCCTGGAGGGAGGATAGAAAAGGCCAAACGGGTCTTGTTTTTCAGGAGCCGAGGTTATTCCCACATATGACGGTACTAGAAAATTTAGCATTCGGCTTACGGGCCCGTGGGATTCCTGCCAAGAAACGGTACCAACAGGTGAAGCAGTATTTAAGTATTTTACAACTAGAAGGGTTGGAAGACCGTTTCCCGCACCAACTCTCTGGTGGACAGCAACAGCGTGTGTCTCTCGGCAGAGTTCTTGTGCTAGAACCGGATTTACTTTTATTGGACGAGCCGTTTGCCTCCCTTGATGCCCCTTTGCGAATACAATTGACTGAGTGGCTGTATAGTCTCCAGAGACAGCAGGGATTTTCTATTCTATGGATTACCCATTACATGGATGAAGCTTTTTCCGTTGCTGACCGAGTGGGATTATTAATGCAGGGCAGGATTATTCAGGAAGGGAAGCCGCTTGATTTTTACCAAAAACCAATAAGTGAAGAAGCAGCGGCATTTTTTTCATTAAAGAATCGTTTTTCACGTGAGCAATGGGAAAAGTGGGTAGGGAAGCTGCCTAAAGAGCAGGATGTTCACGAAATGGGCTGGCTTCCTGCTGAATCTGTGAAGTTGTCAATTGAGGGTTCAAATATAGAAAATGAGGACGGTTATCGTTTATTAGATGGAAGAGTGATAAGGGTAAAATATGAACCGAGAATGCAAACAATTCTAGTAGAGGTACAGAGCGGTGAGATAGAGGTACAGCTTCCTGTTTGGGGAACTGCCCCGCCTGTGGATACAAGGGTTAAGGTTGGAATTCCGGTAGGAAAAATAGTTTGGTATCCTAAGGGGAACTGACTGGAAGCTTTAGTGCAAAAGATAGAACTAGATTGCTGAGAGGAAGATGGATGTGCTCGATACACATGGACGTACGTATGTACAACCTATAATAGAACGAACGGCGAAAGGGCTGCTGGGTCTTGGGTTAACACCAAATCAAATTACGGTGACGGCCTTTATTGTGGGTGTTGCGGCAAGTGTTGTTACCTATTATGATCAACCTTATTTAGGTGTCACAATTCTTTGGCTTTCAGGCTTTCTAGATGCAGTTGACGGAAGTATGGCAAGGTTAAGTCATTCATCCTCAAGCTGGGGAACGGTGCTGGATGTGACCTTCGATCGGATTGTAGAGGTGGGGATTATAATTGCTCTATCTCTTCGCCACCCCGAACCGAATATATTATTTTTACTCATGCTGCTGGCGATTTCAATTATCATAACGATGACCATCTTTCTAACAGTCGGTGCCGTGTCAGATAAGCAAAGTGAAAAATCCTTTTATTATCAGCCAGGCCTTGCCGAACGAACGGAAGGATTCATTCTATTCTCTCTAATGGTACTACTGCAATCCCATCTTGCCATCGTTACCATTCTCTTCATTGCTGTTGAACTATTCACAGGAATGCAAAGACTGCTTGAGGCTAGGCGAATATTAAAGGAATAGAAGAAGGGGACCACTTTCTTCCTAAGAGTAAAAATTCATTCAATCAAACATTTGTTTAAGAAAAGCAGCAGGGCTCCCTGCTGCTTTTAAAATTGCTCAAACCGTTTGAAATTCAGCGCAGCGACAGCAATAAGAAGCAATGAAAGGCCAAGCGTTGTCCAAATAACAAGCCAGCCGTTTTCCAATAGCCCACCTTCTAGGAGAACTGCAGATGCCTGTGACCGCAAGTTAGCCGGGCTCCACTTTGTGTATTTCGTAAACAGGCTGGATGCTAGTGAAAGACCGCCTAGGATGAGAATACTTACACCTGCAATTCCGCCTGCAGACTTAAGTAAGGTACCAAGCAGAATCGTGACGGATATGATAAAGACAATCCATAAACTGTAGATGGCTAAGCTGGTAAGCATCGTGTCCCATTTAACGGGGTTGAATAGTAAATTTGTATAATACCAGGTCAAACCGTAGCTGAGGAAAAGTGACACAATGGAAATGAGTATTTGTGAGAACCATTTACTTGTAATATATTGAAATGGACTCACAGGGCGGACCATCACAAGTGTTAAGGAACCGTTTTGTCGTTCATTAGCGATAACACCCATTGCTGCAAGGACAAATAGGAGCGTTCCTATTGATCCGAACTGGCTGAGCGTCGATGATAAGACTTCTTCTCCTGTTGGTGTCGGAATTTCAATGACTGTTCCTTCAGGCATATTACCGGCGCTTTCGAGGATTTGCGGCATATAGTAGTTTGCCAGCGGCTGTGAGATGCCAATGATGATGAAGGCGATCGGCAGCCAAATCCATTTACCGTTTCGCAGGCTTTCCACTAGTTCTTTATAGAATAAGGTCATTAAAGTTTTCATTGGTTCATCACCTTCATATAGGCATCCTCCAGGGAATCTTGAAGCTGTTCAAAGTTTAGAAGGGTTAGATTCTTTTCTAGGATTACTTTTAGTAAAAGATCGGTATTGATTGACCTATTAATAAAATAGAGAACGGCTGTTTTAGCATCCTCATATTCGATATGCTCTAAGCCTGGAATATCGTTAAAGCAATGCTCTATCCTTTGTGCTGTCTTTATTCTAATGGCTGGAGATGTATGATTTTTCTTTAAAGAGAGCAGGCTGCCATTCCACTTGATGATTCCTTCCTTTAACATCATGACTGAATCACAGACCTGTTCCGCATCGTGTAAGACATGGGTGGAGAAAAGGATCGTCATGTGGTCCTTCAGACGTAGTAATAGCTGCAGCACATCCCGTCTCCCGTTCGGATCAAGAGCAGAGACCGGTTCATCGAGAATTAAAAGCTCGGGCTCATCTAAAAGGGCCTGCGCTAAACCAAGTCTTTGCTTCATACCGCCGGAAAAACCCCCAATCCGTTTATTTTTCACATCTAAAAGACCAACAAATTCAAGGGTTTCATTGATCTTAGAGGTAAGCTTTGATTTCGGCATCTGTGACAGCTTTCCAGCAAGAAGTAGGAATTCCTTGGCAGTCATCCAGGAAAAGAAGGCAGGATGCTGTGGTAAAAAGCCAATGAGATAACGATAATCCTTCTTCTGCTCTCCAGGAAACTGAATGGTGCCGGAAGTCGGTGTCAGGAGTCCGGCAAGCATTTTTAATGTTGTTGTTTTGCCAGCACCATTTGGTCCAATTAATGCAACACAGGTACCTTCTTCAATGTCAAAGGAAAGATTCTTTACCGCTTGATGATGTTTAAAGCTTTTGGATAGATCGCGAACCTCGAGCAGCATATTTCCACCCCCTACTGATTTTTTCTTCCAATTACGAAATAGAGAATCGGCCCAATCATATTGACGAACAGGATAATCAAAATCCATAACCATTTTGGACCGTTTGTTTCCTCATGTCTCAAACAGCTCACCAACGCAGAAACCATCAAAATAATCTGAAGCACCAAAATAGGCGCCACCAGTGCCCAATTGATCTCCATGGCTCACACAACTCCTTTTTCGGAAGCGGGGGGACGGTTCTCTTGCTTCCTCCGCAACGGCATGATTTAGTTGTATCTAATTAAATTATATATGATAGCAGAAGGGTAGAATGTGAAAACTCTGAAAACTAGTTTGAGCAGAGGATATGATGGGGTGAATTGACTTAATTAAAAACTGGAGTTTTACGGAGAATATTATAGAAAAGGAAGCAGAAGATAGGTGGGTTAATATGACACTGTGTCACAAAAAAGTTGACAAGTGACACGGCGTCATATTAATATAAGAACATGAAAGTGACAAGGTGTCATTTACTCGTAATGACTTGGAGGTAGAGTCGTGCCGAAACCAACGTTTTTTAATCTAGCAGAGTCGAAAAGAAAAACATTAATCGAAGCAGCAGAAAAGGAATTTTCCAAATCCCCTCTATATGAAGCATCCATTGCCAATATTGTAAAAATGGCTTGTATTCCACGGGGGAGCTTTTATCAATATTTTGAAGATAAAGAAGATCTCTATTTCTATTTGTTGGACGAGAAATTGAAGGAAAACAAAGTGCACTTGATTACCTTATTGAGAGAACATAACGGGGATATTATCGAGACGATAATGGAATTGTACCATCGTTTTCTTGTCATGATTCCTGATGAGGAGGAAAGGGATTTTTTAAAGAATGCCATGCTGTATGCGACACACAAGGTTGAAAACTCCTTTGCCAATATGTTTCATGCGTCACATGATAACGATTATTTCAAAGAAATATTAGAGGTAGTTGACCTGAAGCGGTTAAATATTAAGGAAGAGAAAGAATTGACCCATATTTTACAAATCATTTCGGCAGTCGCCTTTCACAATTTCATTGAGAAGCTCTCGAAGGAGCTGTCTGATGAAGAGGCGATGAAACAATTTACAATGCGGATGGATTTAATCAAGCATGGAATTTATAAATCAAAATAAACCTTGCCGTCATACATATGCGGAAGCAAACTAAGAAATGTTAAATAGAAGGAGAATGGCAAATGAATGTGAAACTTTATGGATTAGATTGTAGTTCGACAAAGAAAACAAGACAGTGGTTCGAAAAGAATGGAATCCCATATGAAGAACGTAATATGTTAAAGGAACCGCTGACAGTAAGTGAACTTCAAGGTATTCTGCGCCTGTCAATGGACGGTACAGAAGGAATTATTGCTACAAGGTCAAAGGCATATAAGGATTTAAAATTAGATTTAGAGGACCTTTCATTACAGGAACTGCTTGAATTCATTCATGAGCATCCAAGAATGCTTAGAAGTCCCATTATTTTCGATGAAAAGAGACTTCTGGCTGGCTTTCATAAGGATGAGATTCGTCAGTTTCTTCCGAGACAAACGCGGAAAAAACAGTGGTTAAATTGGCGAATGAATAACCTCAACTTGGCATAAGTCAAGCCCAATAGGAAAAATCAATTAGTGATTTACAGCTCTTAGACAAGGCTATCAAGAATGCGGAGGAAGCGATATGAAGGAAGTTAAATCACCCAAAAAGCCGATTGTCTTTTACTATGCAATAACCATTATTGTCATCTTGCTATTAAATTCATTTATTTTCCCCGCTATCTTTGGTCAATCGGTTAAAGAAGTCGATTATGGATCTTTTTTAGATATGGTTGAGAACGGGAAAGTAAAAGAGGTTGAAATTGAAAACAATTATATTGTCTTTAAATCAAATGAAGGCGAGGAAGGTCAGCTTTATAAGACAGGGACGATTGAAGACCCTAAGCTAGTCGATCGCTTATATAAGGCGGATGTTGAATTTACAAGGGTTATACCAAGGGAGACTTCTCCTATCCTAAGCTTTATTTTGTCATGGGTTCTACCGCTGCTTATTTTTATTGCCATTGGACAATGGCTCTTTAAGAGAATGCAGAGTAAGCTTGGAGGAGGAAACGCTCTTTCCTTTGGAAAAAGTAATGCTAAAGTTTTTGTGGAAGCACAGACAGGCATTACTTTTGAGGATGTAGCGGGACAGGATGAAGCAAAAGAAGCGTTACAGGAAATTGTCGATTATCTCCACAATCCGAATAAATACCGTGACATTGGAGCGAACATTCCAAAAGGTGCGCTGCTAGTTGGTCCTCCAGGAACCGGTAAAACGTTATTGGCAAAGGCAGTAGCAGGTGAATCAAAAGTACCCTTCTTCTCAATCTCGGGGTCTGAGTTTGTTGAAATGTTTGTCGGGATGGGTGCGGCCAGGGTAAGGGACTTATTCAAACAAGCACAGGAAAAAGCGCCATGTATTGTTTTTATCGATGAAATTGATGCAATTGGAAAAAGCAGAAATTCCGGACCAATGGGTGGGAATGATGAAAGAGAACAAACATTAAATCAGCTTTTAACGGAAATGGATGGCTTTGATGCTGATAAAGGGGTTGTTATTTTAGCAGCAAGTAATAGACCGGAAACACTTGATAAAGCCTTGTTACGACCAGGACGATTCGATCGCAGAGTCCCTGTTGAATTACCGGACTTAAAGGGCCGTGAAGCCATTCTTAGTGTGCACGCAAAGGATGTAAAGCTTGAGGATGGTATTGATTTTAATGTTATCGCAAGGGCCACTTCAGGCGCTTCTGGTGCGGATTTAGCCAATATTATTAATGAGGCTGCCTTAAGGGCCGTAAGAATGGGAAGAAATCTTGTTTCGCAAAGCGATTTAGAGGAATCGGTTGAGGTGGTTATTGCCGGGTATCAAAGAAAGAATGCGGTTATTTCGATGAAGGATAAATTAACGATTGCCTATCACGAAATTGGACATGCCCTAGTGGCTGCCAAGCAAAACCATTCGGCTCCTGTTCATAAAATTACAATTATCCCTAGAACCTCTGGTGCGCTAGGCTATACGATGCAGGTCGATGAGGCTGAGCAGATTCTGATGTCAAAGGAACAGGCATTAGATAAAATCACAACGTACATGGGCGGCCGTGCTGCTGAAGAAGTGATTTTCCAAACCATAACGTCTGGAGCGTCTAATGATATTGAACAGGCCACCAAAATTGCAAGAGCTATGGTAACAAGATTCGGGATGTCAGAGGAATTTGATATGATGGCGTTAGAGACGGTCAATAATCAATACTTAGGCGGAGATACATCGCTTATCGTCTCAGGCGAAACGGCCTCAAGAATCGATGATGTAGTCTTAACTATCATTAAAAGCTGTCATCAAAGGGCCATTCAAATTCTAGAAGAAAATAAAGCTCAATTACACGAATTAACGAAGTATTTAGTTGAAAAAGAAACCATTACCGGTGAAGAATTCATGAATATCTTAAATGCGGAGTAGGAAGCATGGCACGATAGTGTGCTCTCTATGAAATGGATATGGGCGGGTTGTTAAGAAAAAAGGTGTTGTCATCTAAAGGTATAAAACAGTAAATCGCAATGCGAATAGGGTGCGAAATCACAGTGATTTCGCACCCTATTCGCATTGGATTTTCAACAAATCACATGGGAAAATATCGGCAATTAAAAACTTGCGAATAGGCATTATCCATTCGTGTATTTCTTTGCTAGATGATAGGCTAAAAAACATGTTCATATATCGATAAAATAAAGGAATTGTTAAATAACGAATTGAATCTTCGGACAGAAGAAAGCAAAATATGCATTGTAAAAAACAAGATTTGACAGAAGAAGAGCGATCATGAGACAGAGTTGTATTATAGAAAGCAAGATGTGTCAGAAGAAGAGCAATCATGAGACAGAGTTGCAGTATAGAAAGCCCAATTTGTCTGAAGAAGAGCAATCATGAGACAGAGTTGTA
>Ga0180215_1003725_pt1 | contig 14122 bp, 8 predicted proteins | sample eDN3rd37CBELigBY_FD_128871 | JGI IMG/M metagenome (GOLD analysis project Ga0180215, IMG submission 128871) | Enriched backyard soil microbial communities from Emeryville, California, USA - eDNA 3rd pass 37_C BE-Lig BY (version 2) (version 2) | ecosystem: Environmental > Terrestrial > Soil >...
ACTGCGCCAATGTGATAACTTTCTCCTCCACCTATGGTGATATTGATATCCTTTCCGCAAAAAACGGCGGTTGCTTCCACGATATATTTCCCGGTACCTACACTTGCTTTAATGCTTTTCATTTAAGGTCAGCGCCTTTCCATGCAACAAATTTTGAAATGAATGATGGTAATTGTTGCATCCATGTTCTTATTATTGTGCACAAAATTCGCCAATGCTTCAACTTCTGATAGATTTTAAATCGGTTTCAGGATGAGGGTTATTTTTTTCCCTGATAGAAAGGGAGAATGCTCACAAGACTACAAATAAAGAGGAGCACCAATGCCTCCTAACCCCTAACCGGCAGAGCAGTATTCTACAAAGGCTATATTTTTATGATTTTAATGGTGCTAATATTCCGATAATGGCCAACTAACTTGTGACTTTAGTCACGGCAAAAGAAATGATCTAATTATAGTATTATTTGCGTAGAAAGTGCTTTTTTCTATTTGAAGGTGGGTGTTATTTTGGGTCACGTAATGGAGCTTTTGGTCAATGTCTTATTCCTAATCTTTCCTCTTTTTATTTATAAAGTACTTTGGGTGGATCGAGGAAAACTAGAGTCACAATGGAATAAAGTGGTGGTCACGTTCATCGCCATAATCGCTGCTGTTCTCTGTATGAGTTACCCGGTAGAGTTTTTTCCAGGGTTCTTTTTTGATTTAAGGCAAATCTCTTTGATTTTGGCCGCACTATATGGAGGGCACTGGGTCAGTGCTTGGCTGTATATTGGTGTTTTCACCTACCGTTTCTTGCTGGGGGGGGACGGGGTCTATATTAGCTTTATCACCGTTACTTTAATCTTTTTGATTCTTCCATTCCTGTCTCCCTGGTACTCAAAGCTTACTATGGTACAAAAAATGATTACAGCAGTAAGTTTTTCGGTCATTTTTTCTTCGATGACTGCAAGCCTTTCCGAAATGTTTACCGCCACATACTTAGACGAAATGATCTTCCAATTCGTCCTTGTTCAGGCACTCGGGATCTTATTGATCACCTATTTTATTGAATTTATGCGAAAGCGTGCAGAGGTGGGAGAAAAAATGAATAGTAGGTAGTCGGGATAGAATACTCTCTTTTTCGTTAGAGAAAAAGGTTCCTTCCCTGCCGAAGCTGTGTTTCAATAGAGTAATATAAAAAGAGGCTGTCCTTAAAGGCAGCCTTTTATTTACGTTCCAGATCGATATCCATGATCAAAAAAAATCAAACCTGTACCCTTCACATCATGATAAAATTCGGTTATTATCAGAATTCACGATAAATAAAACGATAGGGGAATTTTAAATGGGAGCAGCCTTAATTCATGGAATCATTCTAGCTTTTGGACTGATTCTTCCGCTTGGTGTGCAAAATGTTTTTGTCTTTAATCAAGGTGCCAACCAGCCAAGATTTATTAGCGCTCTACCAGTTGTAATTACAGCTTCTATTTGTGATACGATCTTAATCTCATTGGCTGTGTTGGGGGTTTCTGTCATTGTTTTGAATCATTATTGGATTGAAATGGGTATAATGCTGGTCGGAATCATCTTCTTGGTATATATGGGATGGGTCACCTGGAACAGTAAAACAAGTTCTAACGCATCGGAGGTAAATACACTTACACCTAGAAAACAAATTGCTTTTTCCGCTTCGGTTTCTTTACTCAATCCCCATGCCATCATGGACACGATTGGAGTGATTGGGACGAGTTCATTATCTTATTCCGGAGTAGAAAAAGTTTGTTTTGCATTGGCATGTATTTTAGTTTCATGGATCTGGTTTTTTTCTTTGGCATTAGCTGGAAGAAGGATGGGAAAGCTTGATCAATCGGGGAAATTCATGAATTACTTAAACAAAATATCATCTCTCATTATGTGGGGGACAGCCATTTATCTTTTATCGAGATGGGCTGCCTGAGTATATAATCGGCATATCTGGAAGAGCGGGAAAAACGAAAGAAATGTTCAAGCATGAATTGGAAGAGTTCCCAATGAGATTGACACTAACGTAGTTCATGAGTTCCTCGATGAAGTGGAGTGGATAGAGTTAGTAACCAACTGTTCTTAATTCCTTCACTTTACTCTGAAATTGCTAGGGATAATAATTAAACTAAGGGGGTGGAATGCGTGACTCAGAAAGACAAGCAATTTTACACTTTAGATTCCTCGGATGTCCTTAACAACCTTCACACCACTGAAAAAGGGCTGACAGAGGAGGAAGTACAAAAGCGGATTCAGACATATGGTCCGAATCAGATGGTTGAGGGGAAAAAGCAGACCCTACTTCAGAAGTTTATCGAACAATTTAAGAATTTGATGATCATTATACTCTTGATTGCAGCTTTGATTTCAGGATTAACCCATGAAATAACTGATTCGATTATCATTTTAGTGGTCGTATTCTTAAATGCTATTTTGGGAGTTGTTCAGGAGAATCGGGCTGAAAAAGCTCTCGAGGCGTTAAAACAGATGTCTTCTCCCCATGCCAAAGTGCGAAGAAATGGAAATGTAGAGCAAGTGGAATCTTCATCACTTGTACCCGGAGATATTGTATTGTTGGATGCAGGGGATCTTGTTCCGGCCGACCTGCGGCTTTTGGAATGTTCCAGTTTAAAAGTGGAGGAAGCTGCATTAACGGGAGAATCCCTACCTGTAGAGAAATTTACCGACAGAATTGATCAGCTTAATTTGGTTATTGGGGATCGAAAAAACATGGCGTTTGCCGGAAGTAGTGTTTCTTATGGCAGAGGTCTGGGAGTGGTTACTGCTACCGGGATGAGTACTGAAGTCGGGAAAATTGCCGAGCATCTCGCAAGCAACCCGAATCAATCAACACCTCTGCAAATTAAACTTGCTGAACTAAGTAAATATCTTACCATTGCTGTTCTTGTTATCTCTCTTATTATTTTTGTTACCGGGGTCTACCAAGGAAGAGATTACTTGGACATGCTCTTAACTTCGATCAGTTTGGCTGTAGCCGCCATTCCAGAAGGGTTGCCAGCTGTCATCACGATCGTCCTAGCCTTGGGCGTTCAGAAGATGGCAAGCAAGAATGCCATCATTCGCAAGTTATCCGCTGTGGAGACACTGGGAAGTACAGAGATTATTTGTTCCGATAAAACAGGGACCTTGACGCAAAACCGGATGACAGTTCAGGAAGTTTTCATTGATGGTTCAATCGAAAAAAGAGAGCAGTATGATCCTAAGATTGGTGGCAGCAAGGAGTTATTTGTTAACGCCTTGATCTTGTGTAATGATTCGAAACTAAGCAAAGCAGAGGATCAGACTATCTCCTTCATTGGAGATCCAACTGAAACAGCTCTCACGATGTTTGCAATGGATCGTGGGGTAGATATAGAAGAAGTCCAAGCGAAACTTCCGCGAATGAACGAGATACCATTTGACTCCGAGCGGAAATTAATGACGACGGTCCATCATGATTCAAATGGATACCTGATCATGACAAAAGGGGCACCTGATATGCTTCTTACCAGATGTACTCATCATTTGGTAGGTGAAGAAGTAGAATCGCTAAACGAATTGACCGATGCGAAGATTCGTTCTGCGAACAAACAAATGGCCGACCGGGCATTACGTGTTCTTGCTGTGGCTTACCGAAGGATGAATGTCCTGCCAGATACCTTAACCTCTGAAGAGGTTGAGAATCAATTGATTTTTGTCGGATTGGTCGGAATGATCGATCCCCCAAGGGACGAGGCGAAGAAAGCCGTCGAGAAATGTATCGGTGCGGGGATTCGAACGATCATGATTACAGGGGACCATAAAGATACTGCTCTTGCTATTGCTAAGCAGCTGCATATTTACCAAGAAGGCGATATCGCAGTTACCGGAAGTGAGCTGGATCAGATGAGTGAACAGGAGCTAGCCTCACAAATCGAGAGATGTTCCGTTTATGCGCGCGTATCTCCGGAACATAAGGTTCGCATTGTTAAGGCTTGGAAAAGGCGAGGGAAAGTGATCGCAATGACAGGAGACGGTGTCAATGATGCCCCCGCCCTAAAAGCCTCAGATATTGGAATTGGCATGGGGATCACCGGCACAGATGTGGCCAAAGGGGCTTCGAACATGGTTTTGGCAGATGATAATTTTGCTACGATTGTTGTTGCCGTGGAAGAGGGACGGAAAATTTATCGCAATATACAAAAGTCGATCCAATTTCTGCTTTCTTCGAACTTAGGCGAGATCCTTACCCTATTTGTAGGAACCTTGTTGGGGTGGACAGTGCTCTTTCCAATTCATATCTTGTGGATCAACCTGGTTACGGATACGTTGCCAGCACTCGCTTTAGGTTTGGAAAAAGAAGAAAAAGGAATTATGAAGCAAAAACCACGAAAAGCGAACAGTAGCTTTTTCTCAGATGGGGTAGGAGGAAGTATTATCTATCAAGGGATTTTGCAAGGATTGCTCACATTACTTTCCTACTATCTCGGTTTACGCTTTTATTCGGTGGAAATTGCCGTAACGATGGCCTTTGCAACGCTCGGATTTATTCAATTATTCCATTCATTGAATATCCGCTCGAATCGTCAATCCCTCTTCTCCATCGGTTTCTTTAAAAACAAGTTATTAATTGGAGCAATTTGCATCTCGGCGTTTTTGCAAAGCATCGTAATCCTGATCCCGGGACTGAATCCTATCTTTAAGGTTAGTCATTTAAATTTGCAGCAGTGGGGGATCGTCTTGCTTATCTCTTTCTCGATCATACCCATCATCGAGATCATCAAACTATTTTATAAACCTAGTATGGAAACAGCAAAACCCTCCGAATAAGGAGGGTTTACCTTTTGATATGGGCCAATTTTTTTCGGTCAATCGCCTCTGGTTGCATCTCCAACCATTTGTTTTTGGTCATTAGTGTCATCCACTCATTCCCAATTTCCATAATATCAATGATTGTTTCGCTATAGGCTTTGATAATATCTACCCGCAAAGTAGAAGCCATCCCCACCCCATAATAGGCAATGGCTGAATTGATCAAAAAACCAATGTGATACATAATTAGTTTGTCTGAAAAGGGACTAACCGTAGAATTCGTGATTTCATTATCCCAAAGGTGTGGGGAAGGGAGATTGTCCTTTTCAAGGTATGTATGGAATATTTTGATGTGCTTTTCGGTCGTTTCGGAAACCTTGACGAGAAAATGCCGGACTTCTTCGGAATGCGCGACTTGACTAAAGGCTAATGAAATTCCCTTCCCGAAAATGCTTTTCTTTAAATTGAAAAATATATTATTGATTTCGGTCGCGTTTAGTGGTCTGGGATCTCCAAAAAAGGAGGAAATGATTCCCTTGTTTTCTACAAATTCAATCTTTTTAAGCGATGGAATTTGGGGTGAAGCGGCATATATTCCTCTCGCCTGAAAGAGATCTACCGTTTTATTGAATAACTTTGTAGCATTTGTGGCAGATCTGAAAAAATGATCGCGAATTTCTTTCCGACCAGAGGTCGTGATAGCCAAACTGTAAGCGACCATCCCATGAATGGACATGATTTCGGTGTAATACAGCAAAAAATTATCCGAAAAAAGCCGTGGTGTATTTGGATGAACGTCCTTTTCTGTAAGCCCTAAAGGAAGTTTGAAATTGGCATTCTTAAAGATCTCTGTAATTTGCGAGATATGGTTTTGTGACTCCTCTAAGGCTATTTGCATAATTTCTTTAATTTCTTGATCTTGTACGAAATTCAGGAAATAAGTATAGACACAGATGGACAAGCTGTCCCCTATGTATTGCGTCCACAGATTCGATATTTCACCTGCAGACAATCCTGTTTCTGAATCCTCAGGATTTTTCGAGCCTTTTCCTATTCCTTCAAGGACTTGTATTAGGAGCATGGATATTTCCTCTGCGGATAAGGAAGTTTTATTCTTTTCTTTCATTATTTTTTCTATAATTTGAGTTATTTCTGAAGCCGTCCATTCCAACTGCATTGGTTGTCACCCCGAAAGTAGTATTAGCCATAGTTTTCGTTTATTCGTAAACATTATTCCTTTAAGGAGAATAGTTTGTCAGTAGATTGTCTGAACGTTGTGCATTTTTCCAAAAATACCCTTCCATTCTTTTGCAGAGTCATGTATACTTGAGATACAATTTAATATTGCAATAACTAGGGGAGTCCAACGAGTTGGGCTGAGAAAAAAACACGATGAAGTTTTTTGACCCTTTGGACCTGATCTGGATCATGCCAGCGTAGGGAAGTTAGAATTTCCAATAGTATGTATAGACATTTATATGCATATCAAACTGGGTCCATTTATAAAAAATGGACCCAGTTTTTTTTTGGTACAGGATAATACAAGCTTCTTCGAATGGACTTCAATAGATGCTTTTCTTATGTGCTTTCTTCGTTGGGTGTTCTAGATCTTGTCCTTTTAAAATCATAATGCAAAAAAAGGAGAGATTTCAACTATGTCTACAAACCAATTAGGCGAAAAGGGCATTTCCATCAAGTCCAACTTTTCAGGTAGTAAAAAGGTCTATGTTGAAGGATCAAGACCAGACATCCGGGTTCCGATGCGGGAAATTGAGTTAACTCCAACGACTGGAAGCTTTGGAGAAGAAGAAAATCTGCCTGTTCGTGTTTATGACACAAGTGGTCCTTACACAGATCTGGAATACTCAGTTGATATTAGAAAAGGTCTTCCTGCTCTACGAAGTGCCTGGATTCAAGAACGGATGGATGTTGAGGATTATGAAGGCAGAGAAATCAAACCGGAGGATAATGGGTATCAAGACAAGAATGACCCACGGGCTAACCATAAAGTGTTCCCCGGCCTGAAGCGAAATCCTTTTCGGGCAAAACAAGGTAAGAATGTAACACAGCTTCATTATGCCAAAAAGGGGATCATCACTCCGGAAATGGAGTTTATCGCCATTCGCGAAAATATGGATCCGGAATTTGTCCGAAGTGAAGTAGCAAAAGGGAGAGCCATTATTCCAGCGAATATCAATCATCCCGAATCAGAACCGATGATTATTGGACGTCATTTTCATGTGAAAATTAATGCCAATATTGGGAATTCCGCTGTGTCTTCTTCTATTGAAGAAGAAGTGGAAAAGATGACATGGGCCACTCGCTGGGGAGCCGATACGATTATGGATCTTTCTACAGGGAAGAACATCCATACGACAAGGGAATGGATTATTCGTAATTCCGCTGTTCCTGTTGGGACTGTCCCCATTTATCAGGCATTGGAAAAAGTAAATGGGGTTGCTGAGGATTTAACCTGGGAAGTTTATCGCGATACTTTAATCGAACAGGCGGAGCAAGGAGTGGATTACTTCACCATCCATGCGGGCGTTCTGCTACGTTATGTTCCATTAACAGCGAAGCGATTAACCGGCATTGTATCCCGTGGGGGTTCAATCATGGCACAATGGTGTCTATATCATCACCAGGAAAACTTTTTATACACACACTTTGAAGAAATCTGTGAAATTATGAAAACGTATGATGTGGCTTTCTCATTAGGGGATGGCCTGCGTCCAGGTTCGATTGCAGATGCCAATGATGAAGCTCAGTTTGCTGAGTTGGAAACCCTGGGTGAGTTAACAAAAATCGCCTGGAAGCATGATGTCCAGGTGATGGTGGAAGGACCGGGGCACGTACCGATGCATCTAATTAAAGAGAACATGGATAAGCAGTTGGAGGTATGTCAAGAAGCACCGTTCTATACCCTTGGACCGCTTACAACAGATATCGCTCCCGGTTATGATCACATTACATCGGCGATTGGAGCGGCGATGATCGGCTGGTACGGAACAGCGATGCTTTGCTATGTCACGCCGAAGGAACATTTAGGCCTGCCGAATCGTGATGATGTTCGAGAGGGAGTAATCACTTATAAAATTGCTGCCCATGCGGCGGACTTGGCAAAAGGACACCCTGGAGCTCAGATAAGAGACAACGCCTTATCCAAAGCCCGCTTTGAATTTCGTTGGCGCGATCAGTTCAACTTATCGCTTGATCCAGAGCGAGCTGTCGAATATCACGATGAAACGCTACCTGCGGAAGGGGCAAAAACAGCTCATTTTTGTTCCATGTGTGGACCGAAATTTTGCAGTATGAGAATCTCCCAAGACATTCGTCAATATGCAAAAGAAAACAATCTGAAAACAGCGGATGCGATTGAAAAAGGAATGCAGGAAAAGGCTGCAGAGTTCAAAGAATCTGGTGGCAAGATTTATAAATAAAGCGACCTGCGAGGAGGTTATTTTGCGTGGAGATCCAAGAGATTGAAGAGGAGATTCGTCAGTTGGAGAAACGGCTTGATGAATTAAAACATCAAGTGAACGAAATTCAGAGGAGTTGTGATCACCGTTATCAGAGGAGCCTTCTTTACGAGACTTGTATCAAGTGTCATAAAGTCAATGCGTTGTATTATTAGTTTTTAAAAGAATAAATATATACTCTGATTTCGATCTTTCCTTTTTGAGGAAATTTCAGTCAGAGCATGCTCGAAAAGTCCTTCATCGAGGTTATGAAGGACAAATCTCGGTCGGAACCTGCTGGAAAAGTCCTTCATCGGGGGTTATGAAGGACCTTTCCCGGTAGGAATCTAGACAGGGCTGTTCCAAATTCCTCAGCCTTTGTCTCGATTAGCAGGAATTCGGACTAACCAACGCAAATCCCTGCCATAAGGTGATTTCCCCCTTCCCAACCCCAATCTTAGGGCACATGAAGAGAAGAAAGAATTTCACAGCGACAAGACCCAACTGGAGAAAATAGCCGGCGAATGCGAGGCTATTTACTTTGACGATTAGAGGAATCCCTTGAATAGAGTACAAAAAAAGACCGGGCTATGCCCGGTTTGTATTAGTTCAAATAAACCGTTTGATTTTCAGCATCCCAGTTAACAGTCGCACCAAGTGCCTCGGAAAGTACGCGTAAGGGCAAATATACGCGGCCGTCCTTCATGATAGCAGGACTATCCATTTGTAAAAATACGCCGCCCACGTTCATCACCCAGCCGCCGACTGGAACGGAAATCGCCTTTCCGTCTTTTAGGATACTTACAATTTGGTCATCTGGATCCCATCCAACGATGGCTCCAAACGCTTCGGCTGCTGCACGGACAGGCAGTTGGGTTCGTCCGTTCTGATCAATGAAAGGAGCAGCATCGGAGGTCTTCTCTTGTCCATTGACGGTATAAGACTTTGATCCAATCACAAAAACAGCAGAGTTCATGATATTCCCATTTTTAGGAACCACGACCTTGGCAACAGCTAGGCTGCCTGCTACATCTGTTTCGTCCGTTTGAATCATGGATCCATTGACTTTAACCATCATCTCGCCTTCCGGTACCGTACGGTCCACGGTCACTCTCAACCCTTTAAGGGTAATGACCGAAGGTGTTGTGCTGGCAGATTTCACGGGTATCTGAATAAACCAGTGACCGGAAGCATCCTTATCAATGTTCGCATCGGAAGAAGAAAGCACTAGGTCTCCGTCAACCGCAATTTGGGATGAATCAATGGAAGTCGGTTTGACTCCGGAATCAAAGGTAAAGCGTATCACAGGTTCCTCGCCTGTTGTACCGATGGCACCAGCAACAGACTCTTTGATAACAATATCACTTATTGTTTGATCTTGAACCCCACCTTGAACAGGTTTTAGGAAAGATCCATCTAATCCAAGTGAAACCGGTGGGAGAACTTTGGCAACAACCCCAGCATCACCAGAAACATCAGCCGTCCCGCTGAGGATTGCGTGGACATCAGTTGGCATTGCATCTGCCGGAATATCTACTAGGCCTTTTTCCAGTACCAATTTCGCCCCTTTGGTTCCACTGGAGACGGTTTTGATTGTGGCTTTAATCGTGTTACCGGAACCTCCAACAAGTTCCCAACCGTTTTTTCCAATAGTTTGATCAAGTTCAAGTCCTTGCAAGTTCGATAAATTGGCTGCAATTTGTGGAGGACCCACCAATTGACCTTGTTCATCGACTGCCCATTTTACGCCATCGGTTAATTCAATACGAATCGTACCGCCGGAGCGCATTGAACCAGGTGCATTTTCCTCAATGACCAGCTGACCGATTTCCGTATGTTCAGGATCCTGTGTTCCAGAATGTCCTGAGAGGATAACCTTCGCATTATTGGTAGATACGGTCGTGCTGTAATTTGTATAGTTCCCAACGACTAATGAAGCAGTATCCGTTGAGCTTAACCCAGATACTTCAATACTAACCTCGCCTAATTTTGCTGTGGTTGAATCCACCGCCTGAATTTCCGCTTGATTCATTGTAAAATAGCTAGCCGTCTTAGTTGCAACGGGAACACGAATATTAAGTTCACGGAAGTCATCCGAGCGGATGGCTGTCATTTGCTCAACAGCACCATTGTCCCCATCAACAAAGTTTATCGTGTATTTATCTTTCACCCACTCAAATCCGTAAGGTAATTTCAGTTTGATACTTTCGTTCCCGGTTTTAAAGGCACCAGAGATATCTTCTTTAAAACGAATGGTTTTTAATGTTCCGCTCCCGCTTTCAGGAATGGTGATTCCTGAGTCAATAGAGATGTTCACAAGACCTACACCTTTGTTTGCTACAGTAATGCTTTCATTTTTAAAAGCACTCCCTGTTTTTCCTTCAATCAGAGCATCTATGGTGGAATCTGTATTTCCCGGAACAAAAATACTGCCTAGGCTAATCATTAGGGTCGTATCGGCATCGGCAGCCTGGGTGATCGCTTTTGATGGATTTTTTACAACGATCTTCAGTTCATTGGAGTTTGTCTGGTACACTGAAACATGGTTCGCCGCACCATCGTTCCATGGATCCAAACTTCCTCCAACAACTTGAATCAGAGGCTCGGAAGTACCATCAGGCTTGATCACCATAGCCTCAGCTATATCTGTATTGCTGCTCGTTGCAGCAGGAATGTTTATCTTGAAATCTGTTGGCAAGCGTAAGAAAAAGAAATCCTGTTGTTCCAAATCAGCAATAGCTACTTTTAATTTCACGTCGCCTAGGTCTTTGTAATCTGTGGCAGAAATGCTCGAATCAGTGGTTTGCACACCAATGACACTAAACATAGTTGCTGCATTGGCAGGAATCGGAGCTGCCAAATAGGCTAGCAACGCCGCAGTAGAAAGAACGGAGGCAATTTTTTTAAAATGCAACATTTTCTATTCCTCCATCTATTTAGTTTTGAACAGACAAGAAATAATTTATCACAGATAGAGGGGGTATTTCATTAGTGGAAAAATGGGAAGACCCTTATGAAAAAGATTTCTTTCGGATGATACGATAGGCCAATAGCTTTTGAAAGAGGATGGGTAGATCTGATATCCGATCGGTTGAATGTGATTTTTAAATCAAGTGAGAAAATCAATGAATCACTTGAAAATGTCGTGGCAATTGCAGAAGAATCCTCAAAGCGAAATAGGGTCTTTTGGGTCCGGATCCCCCTTGAATGTAGGGATTAAATGAGAAATAGAGGCTCTACAGTCCGCTTGATTTGACGACCGGACTGAGGAGACCTTATTCGGGTAAAATTGCCCTTTTCGTGGGGTATGGCGGACTCAGAAGACCTTATTTGCTTTAAATCCTTGGATATTTGATAATTAACGGCGGAATAGGGTCTTTTGGGTCCGGATCCCCCTTGAATATAGGGATTAAATGAGAAATAGAGGCTCTACGGTCCGCTTGTTTTGACGACCGGACTGAGGAGACCCTATTTGGGTAAAATTGCCCTTTTCGTGGGGTCTTCATAAAAATCGCCTTTTGACTTATCTGCCATAATCCTGCAGATATTTCCCTTTCTAAAAGGAGGACCCAACTACAAAATCCTCCTAAAGCCGCCCTCCTTTTACAGCACTCCAGCCAAACTTCCGCCTTCTACGAAAAACCGTTCAATCCGCTTTTCTACCTCTGGGTCTGGAATTAATGGCGGTGCATGATGTGGTTTGCTGCGAGCATCGACGATTAGCTGATCACAGGACCAATGTTTGTTTTCATAGTAACTGTTGACCCCGTATATATCGTGCGATGGGTTGCTGCGTGTAAAGGTGACCCACAGGAAGTTTTTCAAACTAGCACTAACAAACTGACTGTCATCACACAAAATGATCATCGGACACGAGGCCACCACCCCTTTTTCACGAAGCGCCTCACACAGTTTCTTCATTTCCTCCTGGGCATGATCGTAATCTTTAAATTTAGCCCCTTGCAGAGCCACCACACCAGGCATTACCAGACCAGCAGGCCCAAATTCGCGGAGCTCACGAAAAACCTCAGGTACCTCTCGGCACAACTCCCTCTGTTTATCCCCATAAGCAGCTAAAACTACTTTGCTTCCACTATTTAATCCTGTTCCGGAATAATCTAATGTATCAATCGTCGTGTTGGTATAAAAGTGGATATCCCGATGCAAATCAATGCGTTCCAAAATATAACCAAGAAACTCCTCTTCCCGATGGGTATCCAATGGCTGACCTTCCTCAGCTGTAATAAATAAGTACTTCGCTAGGCTAAGTTGTCCAGTACCGAGAATTCGATTGGTAATCGTCAAGATTTCAGCAGGTTGTTTCACCTGTTGGTAAGGGGTATAACGTTCACTGCCTATCGCGAACAATAAAGGATGTACACCCGCCGCGTCAACGGCATGGACTTCTTTGACCCCGGGAATTTCCTGTTTTATGGCGTCTCCCGTTAATTGATGAATCAGCTCACCGAAGGAAGTATCTTCCTGTGGTGGTCGACCGACAACAGTAAACGGCCAGATCGCGTTTGGTCTCGCATACACTTTATGTACTTTCATCAAAGGAAAAGGGTGTGTTAAGCTGTAGTAACCAAGATGGTCTCCAAAAGGTCCTTCCGGTTTCGTTTCCCCTGGATGGATTTCTCCTGTGATCACAAAATCGGCATCATGACTAATACAATATCCATCAATATAGCTGTAACGAAAACGTCTTCCAGAAAGCAACCCAGCAAAAGTCATTTCGCTAAGACCTTCCGGCAGAGGCATGACAGCAGACAACGTATGCGCAGGGGGGCCGCCGATAAAAATACTTACTTTAAGAGGCACGCCCAACTTATTTGCTTTAGCTTGATGGATCCCGATCCCACGATGAATCTGATAATGCAGTCCAATCTCTTCATTTATCTTGTATTCATTCCCATTCAACTGAACCCGGTACATCCCAAGATTGGAGTTCATAATTCCGGGCTTTTCCGGATCTTCAGTATACACTTGTGGCAGGGTAATAAAAGCCCCGCCATCCATCGGCCAATGCTGAATTAATGGAAGATCTGTAATCTGGATTTGATTTGCTGCTAAAGAAGAACCTCCAGACTTTTTCATAGGCAGTGCCTTGGTTACAGCAATTCCCGTACGAAAATGTTTCAGCGGATTTTTCAAGGCTTTGATCGGATCATTACGCAGGGCCATAACATCATGAACGTCTTTCCAAGTGCTTCGGAACATAAATTTGCTTCGTTCAATCGTGCCAAAAAGATTCGATACCGCCCGAAACTTTGAGCCTTTAACATTTTCAAATAATAAGGCAGGGCCACCGGCTTCATAGACTTTCAGATGTATAGCAGCCATTTCCAAATGGGGATCGACCTCTTCGCGGATCCGAACAAGGTGTCCATGTTTTTCCAAATCAACAACACATTCCTCTAGATTTCGATACATTTCCAAGCAGCCTCCAACTCAAACATCTTTATTTTAAAGTATATCAAAAGCTAAAAATATTGCATGCAAAGGATCTGTTTGTACGAATTTCCTGAAGGAAATATAGTTATAATCTGTTAAGATAGATAGGGAATGAAAAAAGTGCACGGAGGAAGAAAAGGAAAAAATGACGAAAATGACGTTAACCAATACACGCAGTACCTCAATTTTATTGTCAGATTTAAGGTACCTTTTTAAAGCGCCTGTCCTAATCGCAAATGTACTCCCTGTCTTAAGTGGATTCTGGTTGGCGATTTATTTTACCAATGCTTCTTTTATGGATCATTTAAATCTCTTTTTATTGACCATAATAGGCAGTACCATTGTAATGGCAGGTGCTTTGGTTATAAATAACTGGTACGACGTAGATATAGATACCATTATGGAAAGAACAAAAAAGCG
>Ga0180215_1003727_pt1 | contig 14118 bp, 5 predicted proteins | sample eDN3rd37CBELigBY_FD_128871 | JGI IMG/M metagenome (GOLD analysis project Ga0180215, IMG submission 128871) | Enriched backyard soil microbial communities from Emeryville, California, USA - eDNA 3rd pass 37_C BE-Lig BY (version 2) (version 2) | ecosystem: Environmental > Terrestrial > Soil >...
CACGCTCGGCGTGAAGCGGCGCTGGCCGGCGGCCGCGCCGACGGATTCGGGCAGGCGGATCACCTCCAGGGCGCGGGCGCGGTTCGGCAGGCGGCGGATGAAGCCGCGTTCCTCCAGCGCCGTGATGAGGCGGTGGATGCCGGATTTCGACTTGAGGTCGAGCGCGTCCTTCATCTCGTCGAAGGAGGGCGGAACCCCGGTTTCACGCAACCGCTCGTGAATGAAGCGGAGCAATTCGTGCTGCTTGCGCGTGAGCATGACAGACCCCTACTGCCCCGAAGCGGAGCGATTCTGGAAAACAAAGCGAGAACATGGTAGCTGTTCCCGCTGTGTTCCGCAAGTCCATGCTTAAGGTGGGATTTTCGTCCGGCGCGGTTCCATGCCGGAGATGCGACGGAACAGCTTCACGCCGCTTCCTGCGCGGGGCACCGTGGCGCCCGGAACCAAGGCGCGCAACAGCCCTACTGCCGTTCATCTTAAGAATTGAATCCGTCATCCGTTCCGGATTCGCGGCCCTCAGGCGAGATTGGCGTCATCTTGGACGAAGACTTGCACCATTGCAAAAGCAATTTGCGTGTTCGCCGCCACGCTCGCCAGGAATGATCGCCCGTCCGAAGCGAACCCGACGCCGGACTGCGTGCGCGACCGGTCACGTGGTCAAGGCTTGAATCTGAGGAATCCCATGCGTCTTCGCCTGTTCTCCAGCGAACGGCATCGCTTGGCCGAGCGCGAGACCCGCTCTCATCCGTGAAGATATGGCGAAGCTTCCCAGGGGTGATTGGCGGTCCGTGTGCAACCCTGGGTGATAAAAATGGCCGGTATTGTCCGATGATGCAATGTTGAGTGGTGCAGAGCCGTCGCGTGTGCTGTTGCAACACAATCCCCGTTTGTTATGCTATGTTACGACGTAACGGTCATGCGTACTAAGGGGGAAGCCATGACGAAGCCGGTTGCCGCTCGCGAAGTAGAGGCTCTCATGCAGGTGGCGTCTGCATCAGGTTCGGAACTGCTGCCATTGATGGATGGCTCGCTCTTCGCCGTCCTCCTGAATTCGCGCAAGAGCGACACCGGAAAATCCGTCAGGCAGATCATCGGACAGGTCGTCGGCGCCGACGGTTCCCCGATGCCGGGCCACAAGCCGTTCCTCATCGCCGAGGAAAAAGCCCGCTCCGTCGCCTATGCCGGCGCAACCCAACTGGACGACGGGCGCATCGTCGCCGCCTGGTCCATGCCGGGCAAGAAGGGCGCTCCGGTTCTGAAGGCGCGGGCACTGGATGCTCGCGGGGAGACCTTGAGCCCGGTCGTCACGGTGGAGAAGGGGGATGCTTCGTCGAAGGCGCCCATCGAGCTCGCCGTGGATGCCCTAGTGGCGATGAATCTTCCGGGCGATGATCCGGCAGCGTCCGCCTGGACTTCTCCACGCGCCGGCCATGTGGAAGTCCCTAGGTCGCCGGGCGCGACCGACTGGTCTGCCGTCGAAGCAGGCAGGGACGCCTTCCAATCTGTATTCAGCCGCAATGATCACAATGACAGCGCGCATGCGCTGCCCGGCGAATCCGCCAATTGGGAATCAGGCGCGAACCAGACAAAGGACACGTTGTCTGATCCGGGCGAACGCGTTCAGCTGCGGACATCCTCGGCACCATCTGGGGCGCTGCAGCCCGCCAGTCCCGTAATGCTCACGACCGGCGACGATGTGGCTTCCGAGCCGGACATCGAGCCCCAGACCGTGACCGGCGTCACGCTGAACGGCATCACCACACAAGCCCGGACCATGGCGGAGATCCCGTACAACAATCAGGTGAACGTCTACCTCGGTACCCTGGGTGCGCTTGGTCGGGTTAACGGTGACGTGAGTTTCACTGTCACCGGAAGCGGATCGCAGAATTTCCAGATTTTACAAAACGAATCCGGCGACTGGGAGCTTTGGACGAAGAATCCCGCTGCCTTCGACTACGAGGTGCAAAGAGGGCAGCCTCTCAATGTCACGATTACCGTTTCCGATCAGGACAACTCGGCCCAGAGGCAATTCTCCTTTACCCTGATCAATGTTCTGGAGGCCCCCTACAACCTGTCGATCACCAATACGCAAGTTCAGGAAAACCCGGAAAACGGCCAGCTAATCGGGCGCTTGAATGCAGTCAGTCCCGAAGGAACGGCTGCGTGGTGGTCGGTGGATACACCGAATTCAGGGGTGAAAGTAGGGCAAGATACCTTCGGATATTACCTGTATGTCGATACCCCAGGCTTGTTCGACTACGAGAATCCGGTTCCACACAATCTGACTCTGAGCGCGCATGCCACCGCAAGCGATGGGCCGACGGATATATCCACGCCGATGAATATCGCGCTGACCGTCACGAATGTGAATGAGCGCCCGCATATTATCGCTCAAAACCGGATTGTTAGTGCTCAGACCGCAATCCCGGTCACCCCTTTTTCGGCGGTGGACTTCACCGATCCGGATATCCATACGCCCAGCTTCAATAGCTTTACGGTCAAGGTCAGGCTCGACAACCCGATTAAGGGGGTCTTGGCCCCCGCGGCGGGAACGAGAGGCTCTTATGATGCGGAACACGGCGAGTTCACGGTAACCGGGACGCTTGCGGAGGTGATGACAAGCATTCACGGGTTGCGCTTCGACCCAAGGGAACGCTTGGGCGATGCCGTCAACACGACGGAGACGACGTCGTTCACTATTACCATCGTGGACAATGGGGGCCTGGCAGCATCCGAAAGCCCCGACATCCGGGTGACGGCGGCGCAATCGAACTATGCTCCTACGAATATCGTGCTGACGAGCAGGGTGGCAGGGCAGCTTCCGGAGATCGCCGAAAACACGGTCTATAATGGCGCGAATTATTTCGGGACATTGAGTGCGACGGACCCGAACGGGCCAGACAACGGCTCGCTGACATTCTCCATTACCAGCACCGGCAACCCGAACAATTACTTCTCCATCGAAGGAAACAAACTTCGGCTGAACGACAATATCAGGCTCGATTACGAAGCGAATGATCCGCTTCTCCAAAGAGATGGAGCATTGCATTGGTACGAGGTCGTGGTCGTAGCGGCTGATCAACGTGGAGAGACATCCGCGCCGCAAATTGTCAAGGTCTATGTCAGCAACCAGAACGAAGCGCCGACTGTACCGAACGTCGTGTCGTCAAGCGGTGCCGTGGCTGAAAATTCCCCTGGCAACATTGTCATCCGCCAGGTGCAATCCACCGATGTCGACGAAGGCGATGCGTGGAGCTACCGCTTCGTGGGCGGCGGAACGACGCATGCAAGCGGCAAGTTCACGATCGACCCTGGTACGGGCGAGATTAAAGTCGTCCCCAATCCCAACATCAATTTCGAGGCAACGGCGGAGGAGGATCAATGGCTCCAGCCGGCCGATGCCGCCCATAGCGGCAACCGGTACTATGTTCTTCAGGTCGAAGCGGTCGATCGGGGTGGGGCTGTCTCCGCCCCGCGGACGATCGAAATCCAGGTCGTGAACGTCAACGAGGCGCCGAACGCACCGACATGGAGCAATGACAGGACGAGTCTGCCGTCGGTTATCGAAAACACGGCGTTCTCGGCTCAGGTCAGGGCCACCGATCCCGACGGGCCAACGACATTCACCTATGAATTCGACGGGAGCCGGAGCGACGGCGGCAACGCCAACGGCCGCTTCCGGATCGACCCCGACACGGGCGCCGTCAGCCTCGCACCGGGTATGTCTTTGGATTACGAGGCGTCCAGCAACGGGCAATACAAGATCTATGTCCGCGTCAAAGACGGCAGTCTCTTCAGCGCCGTCCAGGAACTGATCATCAACGTCACGGACGTTAACGAGGCGCCGACAGCGCCCAAATGGGAGCAGAACAACACGGCAAGGATCGAAGTCGAAGAGAACTCGAATTTTTCCGCCTGGGTACGGGCGAGCGATCCGGATCTTTTGAACACGGTCACTTATCGGTTCGACCCGGCACGAGGCGGCGACGGCGACAATGGCGCTGCGAGCGCCAACGGCCTCTTCCGGATCACGGATGACGGCAGGGTCTATCTGGCGCCGGGCAGGGAACTCGACCACGAGACGGCGCCGAACGGACAATACACGATCTACGTTCAGGCGGTCGACAATCACGGCCTGCCGGGTCCCGTACAGGCGCTGACGATTGTCGTCAATGACATGCCCGAGGCGCCGAACGCCCCGAGCTATGATATGGCCGGTGAGATCAGCGAGAACACGCCCGGACAGGACGTCGCATATCTCTTCGATTCCTTCGATCCCGAAGAGGGCGCGGTCACTTTCGATTTCGCCGAGGACGTTCCCCAGGCGTTGCGCGATATGTTCACGATCGAGTCGTTCGGGGACGGCACGGGCACGTTGCGCGTGTCGGATATCCGCGGCCTCGACTACGAGGCCATGGACCCATACATCCATCGGGTCGACGGGAACGTCTATTACACGGTCAAGATCGTCGCCAAGGATCCGGAGGGCAATGCATCGTCTGCGGTGAGCATCAACGTCTATTTCAACGACGTGAACGAGGCTCCCACGGGGGCGCTCTATAACGTCAATGTCATGAACGAGAACGCCGCACCCGGTTCGGTCATCGCCTCTGTCGACAGGGTGCTCGATCCCGACATCAGGAGCGAGAACAGGGACTTCCGCTTCACGCTGGTGACAGACGAGAGCGGCAGCACGGAATATAACGGCAATGTCTTCTGGATTGATGAACTGACGGGTCAGATCAGGGTTGGCGCTGGCGGCCTCCCGGACGTTGCCTCGCCAAGTATCATGCCGATCTACGTGAGGATCACCGATCAGGGCGGCAACGGATATTCCGTCGTCACTCCTCTCAACATCACCGTCAATCCCTCCAGCGTGAACTCGCCTCCCGGCACCCCCCAGATCGTCGACGATTTCGTCGTCGGACTGGTCGAGAACGGCGATGCGGTCCCCACGGTCGCCACGATGCACTCGGAGGACGACAATGTGGGCGGCTCGCACGTGGAGTACGAGCTTTTCGTGAACCCCGGCAACCTGTTCACGATCGATCCGATGACGGGCGTGATCTCGTTCCAGGGCGGCGTCAACTACGAGGCGACCAATATTGCTGGCCTTCGTACCGAGTTCCCGGGAACGGAAGCGGAGCGCAAGTATTTCGAAGTGGTGGTCATCGCCCGTGAAGTCGGAATAACCAACGGGCAGGTGTCGGGCCAGAAGACCGTCAAGGTCTATCTCAACGACGTGAACGAAGCCGCGACGGTGTCGGTCGGTTCCTTGACCCCAGTGCTCGTCGGCTCCGAGGCCGACATGGTGGTCGTCACCGCCGATGCGGTTGATCCGGATACGAGGCTGGCCTTCCAGAACAACGTGTTCAAGTTTCTCTGGTCAGACGGCGTCACGCTGGAGACCACGAGCGAGGACGGCTTCTTCACGATCGACCCGGACGGGACGGTGAGGCTGGCCGCCGATGTGACGCCCGCGCAGGCTGGAACCCAGCACAGCTTCACCATCGTTGCGCACGACGCCAACGATCCGAGCATCATGAGCGCGCCCCAGCAGCGCACAATCACGGTGCAGGATCCCGGCGACAGGCCGCCGGTCGTGGAGCATCAGGAAATTCACGACATCCCCGAGGATATCGGCGCGTACCAGACTTTCGGCGATCCCCTGATAGTCTCCGATCCCGACGGCGATACCATCACGAGCGTCGATGTCGCCGATCCGAGCATGCCCTTCACGGTTCAGCAGGTCGGCGGAAACTGGTACCTGATGGCAATTGGGCCGCTGGATTACGATGATGCTCCGGGCACTGACGAAATCCCGGACGGTACGCGCTGGTACGATGTTCCGGTGACGGCGACAGCCGGCGGCGTCACGTCGGAACCTCAAATCATCAGGGTCTATATCCTGGATGTGGGACCGCCAGGGAACACGGCCCCGGTCATCACGGTCGACGGCCCGTTGAACTGGGTCGTGGGCGACGATGCTGTGGTCGATCCGTTCCAGCACCTCAGCTTCTTCGACGCGGAGGATGGCTTGGATGACGACGACCCGGACACCTTCATCACGGTCATGATCATCTTCCTGGCCGGTCGGGGCACTTTCGAAAACCAGCCGGGCGAAGACGATCTTCAGGGCGCGACGTTCGAATACACGGACGGCCAGGTGACGGTGACCGGCACGGCCGAGCAGGTGACAAATATCGTCCAGGGTCTGCGCTTCCACACAAGATCGCGCCCCGATGATGATGACGGCGACTCCGAGATAACCGACTTCACCGTGGTCCTGCTCGACACCCGAGGTTCATGGACCCCACGCACAGTAACCGTCGATGCCGTGGCCGGCGATGACCAGAACAACGCGGCGCCGACGGAGATCCGCCTCGATGGCGGCACCACCGGCACCGTGGCGGAGAGCCTGGGCGTGGGCGAGCTGGTGGGTATCCTGTCCGCCTCGGACGAGAGCCCCTCGGCGCTGACCTATGCCTTCGTCGACGGCTTCGATGGGGCCGGCCACTTCAGGATCGTGGGCAACCGGATCGAGGTCCTCACCGGTCTCAACTACGAAGACCCGATCACGCCCGGAGGGCTCGAGGAGGACGGGAACGGCAACAGGTTCTACCGCCTCCAGGTCGAGGCCAGCGATAGCGTGAACGAGCCTACCCGCCAGGAGATCCTGGTCTATGTCACGGATGTGAATGAGACCCCGACATTTGAGAGGATGACGGGCGGCAACATCGCCGAAACCCTCGGAGAAGGTGAGCAGGTCGCCGAACTTATTGCGAGCGATCCCGACATTGGCGACACCGTCTCGTTCACTTTCGCGAACGGGGAATTGGTCAGTGCCGACAATGCCTTCCGCATCGAAGGCACCAGGATTGTCGTGAACAATCCTGAGGCGATCCAGGTCGATCCGGGCGGTGCGGACCGTGATTACGACATCATCGTCTCCGACCAGGACGGAGCATCGTCGACGGCCACCATCAGGATCCATATCGATGACGTGCCGTCGGACAATCAGGAGCCCGGCGAGATTGTGTTCCAGGGCGGTGTCGTTTCTGTTCTCGAGCATTTGGGGACTAATCTGACAATCGGGTTCCTGCAGGAAACGGATGAAGATGGAGACCAACTCACCTACACGCTGCTGACGGATGGAGGCGGCCGCATCGACCTGCGCAATGGCAACGAGATCGTCGTGAAGGATAACACCAAGATCGACTTCGAGCAGATGGACGTGCCGGAATTCTCGTTCACGGTGCGGGTGGACGACGGACACGGCCACGTGGTGGATCGGACGATTACGCTCGGGGTGGAAAACAGGCTTCTGGAACGGGTCAGTGGTACCGGGAACGGTGACGTGCTCAGAGGAGGCAGCCGAAACGATCAGCTTAATGGCCTGGGCGGCGACGACACGCTGAGCGGCGGCACGGGCACCGACCAATTGTCCGGCGGCGCAGGAGCCGACGTCTTCCTGTTCGACTCGCGCCTTTCGGCCACGAACTGGGACCTGATCGACTTTAAGCTCGCGGACAATGACCGGATCTGGCTCAAGCAGTCCATCTTCACGGAGTTGGGAATTGGCAGCATCAACCAGCCGTTGAGTTCTACCGCATTCGCCTTGCTGGATGGTGCCATCACGGACCAAACTCTGATCATCTATGACCAGACGACGGGCGACATCTATTACGACGCGAATGGGTCCGGCGCCGGTCAGCGCGTGAAGTTCGCTCAGATCGCCGGTGCAACGCATCCTCTGATTGGCGCTGAACACTTCTTCGTCGTGTGAGGAAAAGAGCGAGAGCCCCCTTTACCAATGGGGGCTCTCTCCCTATTATCGACATAATATAACATACCAGTGAGGGCTATCATGGCATTTCAATTGACACTCACTCCTGCCACCACGAACGGCGGAAGCGGCCTCTCAAGCACGGAGGTCATGGTCAACGAGAATGTTCCCGAGGGAACCATTCTGGCCAGAATCGAAGGACTTCCCGAGGAAACAACGCCCGCCAACTTCAATATCGTGGTGGAAGAGGATGCCGGAGGCCGTTTCGAGATCTGGTACGGCAATGGCAGCCTGGACGGCATCAACTTTCAAACTGCTTGGTGGTTCAGGGTCAAGCCCGGCGGCGGGGGTGCACAACAACTCGACTACGAGGACGAGGAATGGGGTATCTTCGGCGCGTTCTACACCGACCTGACATTCAAGTTCTATCCGGCTGGCGGCGGGCCCCTGCAGCATCAGGGCGTTTTCGGGGTCGGGCTTAACGACGACGCAGTGGAGACCATTTCCAACATTTCCATTGCGGCTACGGCACAATCAGTCCAACCGGAAGGCAATGCTGGGACGAAGGAATATATCTTCACAGTCACCCGCGACGACGGCACCGACGCGGCGAGTGTCAACTGGTCGGTGGCGGGCACCGGCGTGAGTCCAGCGAGCGCAAGCGATTTCTTGAATGGGGTCTTTCCAAGCGGCCGTGTCGATTTCGACGCTGGTGAGACCACCAAGGAGATTAGGGTAACGGTAGTCGGCGATACTATGCCGGAGGCGAACGAGACCTTTATCGTAACCCTGTCCAACCCCACGAACGCCAACATCGCCATCGGGACCGCTCAAGGTACGATACAGGATGATGATGGACCGGCTAACACGCCGCCTGCGGCGCCGGCGGGCACCTTCCAGATCGACGAGCGTTCGGCGGAGAACGCGCTGGTGGCGACGCTGCCGGCGACGGATGATGACGGGCAGGCGGTGACCTACACCTTCCAGGGCGGCGGCACGACCAGTGCCGACGGCCGGTTCAAGATCGTGGGCAACACGATCCAGACCAACGGCACGGTGGCGGATGTGGCGGCCGATACGCCTTTGACCTATGCGGTGGTGGCCGATGACGGCAGCGGCGGGGCGAATGCCACCGCAGCCGGCAACGTCACCATCACCATCACCAACGATGACGCGGCGGCGCTGCCGGTGGTGGCGTTCACCGGCACCACGGCGATCACCCAGGCCGAGGGCACCTCGGCGGCGGGCTTTACCGAGTACGTCTACACCCTGACCCGCACGGGCGACGACCTGAGCGAGACCTCGACGGTGGACTGGACGCTGTCCGGCACCGGGATCACGGCGGCCGACGTGGAGAGCCTGACCGGCACGGCGACCTTCGCGGCCAACGCACCGACCGCGGAGATCCGGGTCCGGGTGCGCCAGGACGCGAGCTTCGAGGGCGACGAGACCTTCACGATCAACCTGACGGCGGGCACGAACGCCGAGATCAGCCCGGTCAACAACACCGCCACCGGCACCATCACCGACGATGACGCGGAGGACGTGCCGGGCAACGAGGCGCCGACAATCACCGTCGATCTGGAGCATGCAACGACGAATACGTGGGATACGGCCCCGAGCGTGTCGCCATTCAAGGATATCGTGACAATCGCCGATGCGGATAGCACGAACCTGACATTGAGGATTTCGTTCAACGGCACCCATGGCACGCTGGAAAACGCCGATATGGCGACAGACGTGAGCGCCCCTGATGTCTTCGACGTGATTACTTACACCTTCGTCGGGAATGCCGATCAGCTGAACGCCATCCTCCGTGGACTGAAATTCAACCCGCGGGACGGCTATCCCAACGTTGGTGAGGATCTCGAAACTGGCTTCAGAATTGAAGTCAGCGATGGCGAGAACACCGACACCGACGAGGCGGTGCATGTTCTCGCACATGTCAGCGATAACGCTTTCCCCATCATCAATCTGGATAACGGCACCGGATCGTGGACAGTCCTCGACACTCAAGGCGGCGTGTTCGCCTTCAAGGGCCTGACCTTTGTCGACAGTGACGACCTCACGGTCGAGATCAGGTTCCGCGAAGCCAATGGAACTCTCATTGTTCCAGACGGGTTGGGTGACTTCTTCGATCCTGACCAGGTCCTTCGGACGGCCGGCGGAGACATCATCTATACCTTTGCAGGGACTGCCGCCGAGCTCCGGGTCGTGATGGATCTCCTGAGGTTCGATGCCGCGACGCACGCGAATGCGACGGCCGGCTCCGTTGAGGATACGATCCTGACGGTGAAGGTCATGGACGGCCAGCATGGTACGGATGGCACGACTGAGACGATTCATGTCCATTCGATTGCCGCGAAGGCCGGATTCACGACCTTCATTGCCCCTCGGGAACTCAGCACGCTCCCCGGGACCAAGGTCGGCGATCTTACCGCCGAGGATACGGAGCATCATGCCTTCTCGTACGAGATCGTGCTCGCCAACGGCACGGTGACCGACACCGACGGGCGCTTCAAGATCGGCGCCGACGGCAAGTCCATCGAGGTGGCCAATGGCTTCCTGCTGGATTACGAGCAGGCGCGCAGCCACACGGTGAAGCTGAAAGTCACGGTCGCGGACGGGGATGACGATCCCACAAATAACCTGACATTCCTGCAGGATGTTACCATCAACGTAGCGGACTGGTCGGCCGAGAAGACGAGTGGATCGACCGCCAACGATTACTTTGTCGGCGGAGCCGGCAAGGACACGCTCTATGGCGGAGCCGGCAACGACAAGCTCAATGGTGGCGCCGGCAAGGACGTGCTGAAGGGCGGCGCCGGCAAGGACATCTTCATCTTCAAGACCAAGCTGAAGAGCAGCAACGTCGACAAGATTTCGGACTTCAGCGTGAAGGACGACTCGATCTGGCTCGACAACAAGATCTTCACCAAGCTCGGCAAGGGTTCGGCGACGAAACCCGGCAAGCTCAAGAAGGACTTCTTCGTCATCGGCAACAAGGCCAAGGACGCGAACGACTACCTCATCTACGACAGCAAGACGGGCACCCTGTACTACGACAAGGACGGCTCGGGGGCGGCCAAGGCGGTTGCGTTCGCCACCTTGAGCAAGAACCTCAAGCTGACCGAGAAGGACTTCTTCGTCATCTGAGCGCAACGCTCGTCTCACCCCCGGCCGCCTGGCGGCCGGGGGTCCCGCGACAGACACAAGCTCAAGGCTGCGCGCCGTATCTCGTCGCAGTACCGGCGGAGCGACGTGCGTCCGGCGAGGCAACCATCCTCGTGGGCGCCATCACCGACGATATGCAAGCCGCACTCACGCCACTCAGGTGGCCAAGACCAGTCTCGCCGGAGAGGGATGATACCAGTCCAGCGCATAGGGGTGAGGCGGACATCCAGGTCGATAGACAGGCGGGCCATGTCGGGCAAACGTGCCTCGCGCCCTCCGCTCACGCGGGCGTCGGTCCCGATCTGAACGATATGAGGATGGTGAGCATCCGCTGAACGGCGAAGAAGCGGATTCCAGTCGTTAGGTCGATGCATCCTCGTGTCGTAGAGCCTGACGCGACGGGCTTCGTCCCCCTGACCATGGTCCGTCGCCGTCGCGCCGTCCCGGTCGGGGTAGCCTATGGCCTGTTCAGCAAAACCGCTGCAGGCGGATGATCCGGCAAGCCTCGCCCGCTTGGGCGGGCGGCGCGTGGGGCGGCCTGACGAGCAGGGCCTGCGAACGCTCCAGAATGCTCAGCATGGACGAATCCTGGATCATATGCGGCGTTGCCACCGGGAGCGACATGCGTTCCGTGCGCTGCGAGAGGGCGATCTCGAAGTCCTTGCATGCAAGCGAGGCGCGCATGTAATCCTGCCTCGGGCCATTGGCTGGCAGGTCGGCCCCGAGAATGGCGGCTTCGGTGGGATCCGCATCAGGCTGGGCGTCGCCGAGCAGGGCGCGAATGGCAGGGATGAGGAAGAGCACCGCGCAGACAAGGGACGAGACCGGGTTGCCGGGCAGGCCGAGCAGGAGCATCTTCCCGAGCTTGCCGTGCATCAGCGGCTTGCCCGGGCGCAAAGCCACGCGCCAGAAGCCGAGATCCATGCCCTGGCGCTGCAATGCCTTCTGAACGAGGTCATGCTCTCCCACGGACGCGCCGCCGAGCGTCACGAGGATGTCGGCACCCGCATTGCGCGCCGCCTGGATCCGCTCTTCCAGGGACTCGAGAGTGTCACGCGCGATCCCGAGATCGATCGCCTCGGCCCCGGCCTTCTCCACCATCATGGCGGTCGCGGGCAGGCTCGATGCGACGATCTGATCGGGGCCTGCCGCTTCGCCAGCCCTCACCAGTTCATCGCCGGTTGCAAGGATGGCGACACGGGGCCTGCGCCGCACGGGGAGCGTTCCGTGCCCCATCGCCGCCGCCAGGGCGATATGGCGCGAGTCGAGGCAGAGCCCCGCCTGCAGCAGCACGTCCCCTGCGGTGAAATCAAGACCTGCCCGGCGGATGTGCTGGCCGGGGCGTGGGTGTTCTTTCACGGTCACACGGTCGCCCGAGGCCTCGGTATCCTCCTGGATCACGATCGTATCCGCGCCGTCGGGCAGGGGCGCCCCGGTGAAGATCCGGACGGCCTGCCCCGGCCCGACCGGGCCGGCAAAGCGCTGCCCCGCGGCGCTCGTGCCGATCACCTGAAACGTCGCGGGCACCTGCGCCGCATCGGCCCCGCGCAAGGCATAGCCGTCCATGGCAGAAGCCGGGAAGGGCGGCTGACTGCGAAGGGCGCTCATGTCATCGGCCAAAGAGCGCCCGGCGCAGGCGGAGAGCGGCACATGTTCGATCGACATCGGCCGTTCGACGCTTGCCAGCACGAGGGACAGGGCATCTTCGACCGAGATCAAGCTCATGGTGCCTCGTACAAACCTGAACGTCCGCCGCTCTTCATGCGAAGCCGCACGTTGTCGATCCGCATGCCTTTATCGGCGGCCTTGACCATGTCGTAGATCGTCAGGCATGCGACAGATACCGCCGTGAGCGCTTCCATCTCGACGCCGGTCTGTCCGGCGACTTTCACCTCCGCGGTCACCCGGATCCCGGGGAGGGCGTCATCGACGGCACAATCCACCGTCACCTTGGAAATGAGAAGCGGATGGCAGAGCGGGATCAGTTCGTGGGTACGTTTCGACGCCATGATGCCCGCAAGGCGCGCGGTACCGAGCACATCGCCCTTCTTGGCATCTCCCTGGCGGATCAGCGCGAGGGTTTCGGGCTGCATCAGCACGCAACCTTCGGCGATCGCGGTGCGGCTGGTGACGTCCTTTTCGGAGACATCCACCATATTCGCCGCGCCGGTCGCATCCAGATGCGTGAGCCTGGTCATGCTGCTTCGCCGAACAGAAGACGCTTGGTGGCCGCCGCTACATCGGCCTGACGCATCAGGCTCTCCCCGACCAGGAAGGTGCGGATGTTCGCCTTTCCGAGACGTTCAATATCCTGAAACGTGAAGATGCCGCTCTCCCCAACGACGATACGGTCAGAGGGAATGACCGGCGCAAGCTCCTCGCTGACGGAAAGCGAAACCTCGAAGGTGCGGAGGTTCCGGTTGTTGATGCCGATCAGCTTCGTTCCGAGGGGGATGGCCCGGTCCAGTTCCGCACGGTCATGCACCTCGACCAGCACGTCCATTCCGAGTTCGTGCGCGGTATCGATCAGTGCGCGGGCCTCATCGTCAGAGACGCTCGCCATGATGACGAGGATGCAATCCGCCCCCCAGGCGCGGGCCTGATAGACCTGGTAAGGCTCGAACAGGAAGTCCTTGCGGAGCACGGGCAACCCGGAGGCTTCGCGGGCCTGGTTCAGGTATTCGGGCCTGCCCTGGAACGACGGTTCGTCCGTCAGGACCGAGAGGCATGTCGCGCCGCCCTCCGCATAGGCATTGGCAAGGCTCGGCGGGTCGAAGTCGGCGCGGATGAGCCCCTTCGAGGGACTTGCCTTCTTCACTTCGGCGATCAGCGCGGGGCGGTTCTCCGCGAGGTGACGGTCGATGGCTTTCGCAAAACCGCGCACAGGCGAGGCTTGAAGCGCGCGCCGCTTCATCTCGTTCAGAGGAATGGCCGCTTTCGCTGCCGCAATTTCCCGGCGCTTATAGGCTTCGATCCTGCTGAGTACATCGGACATCATGATGCCTCACGCGTTCGAGACTTTGACGAGGCGCTCGAGAGTGCCCTTGGCGGCGCCGCTGTCGAGGGCCTGCGAGGCGCGATCCAGGCCGTCACGCAGGTTCGCGGCTGCATCCGCAATCACGAGGGCGGCGGCGGCATTGAGCAGGGCCACGTCGCGA
>Ga0180215_1003728_pt1 | contig 14118 bp, 14 predicted proteins | sample eDN3rd37CBELigBY_FD_128871 | JGI IMG/M metagenome (GOLD analysis project Ga0180215, IMG submission 128871) | Enriched backyard soil microbial communities from Emeryville, California, USA - eDNA 3rd pass 37_C BE-Lig BY (version 2) (version 2) | ecosystem: Environmental > Terrestrial > Soil >...
CGGACGATGATTTTTTCCAAAGTATTCCCCTCCGCGTCCATTATCTCTATATTAATATTCAACCGTTATGATTGGTGTGCCAACTACAAGGGTAGTCTTGCCGCCCAATCCTTGAGTTCTTACTCCAAGTTGTAGGTTCATCTCTTCTGATTGCCCTTTAATCGATTCTGAGAAAAATTTCGAATATGCTGTTGTCGATATAAAGGAGTCCTCTTCAAGTGTCTCGACTTCTTTTGCCTCAAATGCCTGCATCAGGTCGTTTACATGACTCGGCAAAGACTTATTCATCTTATCACCGAACTCACTATATATACAAGAGAAAATAATGGCTTTTTCATGAAATATGCCGCTAATTTTTTCGACAACCGCTTTCTTTATAAATTCCCTCGTATCCTTTTTCCAGCCTTCACCAGTAACCTCATAAATTAAATAGCTTTGCAGATGGTCACCTTCGCCGGTGGATAGAATTCGCAGTGTTTCCTTCAAGCCATTGCCACTTGCCATAACGGCCTTCGCTTCCCATTTTTCATTCACATCAGAAATTTTCCATTTCAGATCGGGATACTGCTGGCTTAACTCATTCATCTTCTCCTGTGCTTGGACATTTTCCAAATCTTGTCTTGCATGTAACGACCATTTATTGATGATAATATTCTGGCCTTGTAACACAGAAGCCATTTTAAAGAGATCCAGTTCTCCTTTACCCTTTGCACTGGCCATGTTCAATAGAATCATTCCAACCGCTGTTAAAGTGACAACTACATATATTATCTTTTTCATGTGCCGTACTCCTCCCCTAACCCTTATTACCATTGTTACCAAGAGGGGAAGTTACATACCCATGAAATACCGTCACTTTTTGACAATGACTTTGTAAAAAAATGCACAAAATGATGTCTATGTACGCATGAGTTAGGTTTACAACATACCAAATTGAATTGTACCAATAATCTTCACATTGGAAACGTGTATGAAGACCTATCTTTTTCCAAAATTCTATTCCAATAAAAGTGGAAGCTGCTGTGACCATGCTAGATAGTCGAGGAAAAAGTTGCTAACGATTGAACCGATTGCAATCGATAATAATATATAGAGCAATCTCGCTTGAAACACCCGATTGGGACGCAGAAACTTTTCAAAGTTAATGGCCATCAGAGCCCACCACGATACCGCGATAAAGACAAGATGCGAAAGAATGCTCAATATCGCTTGAGGTCCATACTCCGTTATCACTAACATCAGCTCCTTTTTTTACAATCCAACCACTATTTTACCACACTTTTCCATCACCCTCACATAAAAATGCTTATTATGCTATTGGAGTATTCTTTAAAAAGCAGAAACTTAGCAGTCCCCATATTAAACGAATCAATCCATCAAAAGGTTTCAAATATTACAAAAATATTTCTAAAATATTTCAGAAGATCCCCAAAAAGCCATGACCTACCAATACTATTCGAAGCAAACAATCATTTTATAGGGGTACTATGAAAAAAATTTTGAAGCATGGGGACGGTTCTTTCGCTTCCTTCGTCTCCCGAAGGAAGCAGGAGAACCGTCCCCATGCTCCTCTGTTTCCAATAAAAAAAGCGCCAAACTAGGCGCTTTTCAGGTATTTATTGATTAACAAATGCTGAAAACTAAGACTGCTGCTTTACAGCTTCCATTTTGGAAAGTCTTCGCTCTTTTGTTTTTCATAATCCTGCATCCTGGAAAACGAGTTTCCTAGATTTCGCACAATGTAACCTTGAGGGCTTAATGTCTCGACCTTCCCATTTATCTCTTCAATATTAATTTGTGCAAACATTTTTGCGATGGAAGCTAAGCTTGCAATCGTGTCCATTAGCTCAGGATTGTCATGATTGTGCTTTTTAGAAATGGAGTAAATATAATCAAGTCTATTTCTAATATGCATAAGCGTCTCGATCTCAAACTGTTCCTGTCCATTTTTCATAGCTTTCACTCCTCATACTTAAGCATATGAACGAAAAATGAAATGTTGACCCAAAAAGGAAAATAAAGCAGGGGGACGGTTCTTCCGCTTCCTTCGTCTCTCGAAGGAAGCAGGAGAACCGTCCCCCTGCTTCCTGCTTCTCCAAAAAAAGGAGCTGAAATCTCGATGATCTCAGCTCCTTCTTTTATCACTTTAATTTATTGTAGAAAGTCGCCAAATTCGTAGAACTGGTTTTGTAGGAAGTCGAATGCCAGGTTCGGGAAGATACCGAATAGGACGCTTGCTACCACACAGATGAGGATGACGATTCCGGTTGTGACTGGAATTTTGATGCGCTCATTTTCTTTTCCCTCAGGAGCTGGTTTGAAGAAGACCTGAGCCAAAATTCTGAAGTAGTACACATAAGATACCACAGTTGTGGCTATCATAATTCCAACTAAGACATAGTTAGCCTGCTCGCGGACGAGTGCGCCTGTGATGATATTCAGCTTTCCGATAAAACCGGCAGTACCCGGGATTCCAGCAAGAGACAGAACCAAGACGCCCATTGCCACCGCAAGCCACGGTGCGCGCTTATACAGGCCGGCAAAGTGACTCAAGTCCTCCGAATCGGACTTTTCCGTTACCACCTGAATAATCGCAAAGGCACCCATGTTCATGAACAGATAGGCCACCAAATAGAACCATAAGGAATCAAACATAAATAGTGATAACGCTGCGACGGCTACCAGCAGATAACCGGCATGCGCAACGCTTGAGTATGCAAATAAACGCTTGATGTTTTTCTGACGCAATGCCACCACGTTTCCAATAATCATCGTTGCGGCTGCGATAAACGCGATGTAATGCTCCATATCCACCAGAATGGACGGTGAGCCTGGACCATTTGTAGCTGTACTCGCAAATATAGAAAGAATGATTCGGACAATCAATGCAAAGCCTGCTGCCTTTGACACAACGCTTAAAAATGCGGTAACAGGTGTTGGTGCCCCTTGGTATACATCCGGTGCCCACATATGGTACGGTGCAGCGGCAATTTTAAACGATAAGCCAACAAAGATCATTAAGAAGGCAATCACGAGTAAGTATACCTGCTGCGAATCATTAATCGCCATTAGTACATTTCGCATTTCAGCCAAATTGGTTGTGCCCGTTAACCCGAACACATAGCTCATACCGAACAATGTAATGGCAGAGGATAAGCTTCCGTTTACCACATATTTCATCGCAGATTCATTGGACTGCAGATTTGTTTTGCGAATACCTGCTAATATATAGGAAGAAATAGATAAGAGTTCAAGGCCTATATATAGCGTAATCAGGTCACCGCTTGACGTCATAATCATGGCGCCCAGCAATGCTGCTAAGAACAGATAGAAAAATTCTCCTCGATATTCCTTCATGCCTTCCTTCGGCTCATAACTGATAGCCAGCAGCATAACAAACCCAGCGCCACAAAGCAGGATCAGCTTGAAGGCCTTCGCAAACGCATCAAGTCTGAAGGTATCATATAAAATCGCTGTAACATCCTTATCCAGTAAACCAGCCAAGGATACAATTGCAGCCAAAATGCCGACAAAACCAATCCAGCCGAGGATTTTGCGGTTCTGCTTTCTTGGCATGAATAAATCTAAAAGGGTAATAACCGTCAAGACCCCAAGGATGATGAACTCAGGCATCATGATACCCCATTCAAATGATAACAATGTTTCGAGATCCATCCTTCATCACCCTCCGATCCTAAGCATAATAGTTTCTAATGTTGACTGCAGCGGCTCGCTCAGTATAGTTGGGTACACACCAATTAACACAATCAAAGCAAGTAACACAATGGCTGGTACGAACTCAACCGCACGTAGGTCCTTTGCTCCGTACCACTCCCAGTTTGCAGTTCCATACGTAATGCCAAGCACTGCGCGAAGCAAATAGACAGCCGTCATAATGATTCCAAGTGCCCCAACAGCGGCAAGCACCGGCATTTCTTTAAACAAGCCTAAGAATGCCATAAATTCGCTGACAAAGCCGGACATCCCCGGTAATCCAAGTGATGCCATCCCGCCAGCAAGTAAGAATCCTGCTGTAATCGGCATCGCCTTTGCCATTCCGCCAAGCTTTTCGAACTCGGTTGTTTGTGTTCTTTCGTAAAAAACACCGACTAAGAAGAAGAGCAAGGCTGAAATTAATCCGTGTGAAACGACCTGGAAAACCGCTCCCTGTATACCCGCTTCATTTAAGGCACCTAATCCGATTAACACAATTCCCATATGAGAAATCGAAGAATAAGCTAACACCATTTTGAAATCCTTTTGTACAAAAGCAAGGAATGCCCCGTACAACAGGTTGATCACGCCAAGTACCGCCAAGAGTACAGCTAGCTCTTTAAACTGCTCTGGGAAAATTCCCATACCAAAGCGGATTAAACCGTAAGCACCAATTTTTAAAAGAATACCAGAGTGAATCATAACAATTGATGGCGGTGCTTGAACGTGCACGCGTACCATCCAGCTATGCAATGGAAAAATTGGAAGCTTCACGCCGAAAGCTATTAGTAGGGCAATGAACAAGCCAAGCTTCAGGTCTTCAGACATACTGCTCAAAAGCTGCGGATTGTCTGATGTCATGATCGCCTGTAATGCCTCGATATTCGTTGTCCCTGTACGAGCAAAGAACACGATAATGACAATCAAAAGAATCGCGGAACCAAGCCCGTTATAAATCAAGAAGCTATATGCAGCTTTTTCCTTTTCCTGATAACCCCATTTTCCAATTAAGAAGAAGGTTGGGATCAGTGTCATTTCGAAGAATAGGAAGAATAGCACTAAGTTCTCAGCGGCAAATACACCGAGCATGCCTGCTTCCAGCAAGAGGAACAGCATGAAATAGCCCTTCCATTCTTCTTTTATATGAACCGAAGCAATGCTAGCAAGTGTAGCCACGACTGCTGTTAACACGAGCAGTACGAGCTGGAAGCCGTCAACGCCAAGCTCATATTTAATCGTAAATAAATCACCGTATTGAATCGCATTTTTAAACGCAATCCAGTCCAGCTTTTCGCTCAAACTCGCCAAATCAAGCCCTGAGCGGTATTGGAAAAATAAACTTAACGAAATCACAAGAGCTGGAATCGTTGCTAAAAAACCGATACCCTTCAGCAGCTTTTCCTGCGTTTTTGGAATAAATAATAGCACTAACACTCCAATAAGAGGGGAGAAAATCAAGAACGATAATAGACTCATTTAAAATACCCCCCTGTTACGGCATAGATGACAACCAGGATAGCCAACCCGATGAAGGCGAAGGCTCCATACATTTGGATTTGTCCGTTTTGCACCTTTGATCCAACATTCGAAAGTGAAGTAATTATTCCCTGTACGAGTTTGACTAACCCTTCAACAATGAACCATTCAATGTATTGCAGAAATAAGCTGAATACCTTTGCTAGATTAACAAAAATGAATTCATAAAGCTCATCAATAAACCATTTGTTATACGAAACACTGTAGGCAAGCGGAAATCTTCTTGATAACCAATCGCGGTAAATGGATTTTTTTCCATAAATTAACCATGCAAGATAAATTCCTAAAAGTGAAACGATGGTCGCTACGAGCATAATCCAGATCGGCGCTTCCTCATGACCATGGTGGCCAAGCAGCTCGTTGCCTTCTGTTAACCAATCGCCTAAAAAGGTGCCAAACCATGGTGTGTTCATATAGCCGGCCACAACCGCTAAGACACCAAGGATCATCATTGGCAACGTCATCGCTGACGGTGATTCGTGAACATTTTCCACCTTTTCTCTTGCTTCGCCTGAAAAGACCATAAAGAATAAACGGAACATATAAAAAGCGGTTAAAAATGCTGTAATGACTGCTAAAGTGAACAGGACTGGATGGCCTGCATTCCAGGTTGCTACGAGAATTTCATCCTTACTGAAGAAACCTGAAAGTAACGGCACACCACTGATAGCCATTGTACCGATTAAAAACAGCATGCTTGTTTTCGGAATTTTTTTCCAAAGGCCGCCCATTTTTTCAATATCCTGCGTATGAACAGCGTGAATCACGCTACCTGCCGCTAAGAATAATAACGCTTTAAAGAACGCGTGTGTTGTTAAATGGAACACACCTGCTACATAGCCCGCAGAACCAAGCGCAAGCATCATATAGCCCAGCTGGCTGACGGTTGAGTAAGCTAGCACTCTCTTAATATCCTTTTGCGTAAGGGCAATGGTAGCGGCAAAAATCGCTGTAATGCCCCCGATTACCGCAACAGTCATCAAGGCTGTTTCACTTGCCATGAATAACGGGAACAAGGATGCGACTAAATACACACCGGCAGCAACCATTGTTGCGGCGTGGATAAGTGCAGATACCGGCGTCGGACCTTCCATTGCATCCGGCAGCCATGTGTGAAGCGGGAACTGACCTGATTTTCCGACTGCTCCGATAAAAATAAGGATGGCTGTCAGTGTAATCATCCCCTGACTGATAGCATCATTTGATACGGCATCAAAAATCCGATCATATTCAAAGCTGCCAACCTGCCAGAATAAGAGAATCATCCCGATCAACAGACCAACGTCACCAATACGGGTCATAATGAAGGCTTTTTTTGCAGCAGCCTTCGCTTCTTCTTTGTAAAAATAAAATCCGATTAACAGGAATGAACCTAAACCGACTAATTCCCAGAAAATATAGGTTTGCAGTAAATTGGGTGAAAGTACAAGTCCGAGCATTGAAAATGTAAACAAACCTAAATAGGAATAAAATACAGAAAATCGGTCGTCACCTTTCATATACCCTGCTGAATATGTATGTACAAGAAAGCTGACAAGTGAGACGATGACTAACATTAATGCATTTAATTGATTGACTTCAAATCCCACTGTAAGCTCTAATTCCCCGATTTTCAGCCAAACTGCTTCTGATTTAAAGGTTGGGCCCACGATACGGTCAAAAAGCACCAACACTGAATAAATTAACGAGGCGAATGCCAGTAGAATGGCAATATAGGAACTTGCCTCTTTAAGCCGCTTGCCGAAAAGGACGAGAAGTAGAAACGATAGTAGCGGGAAAAGCGGTATGATCCATGCGCTTTCCATCAAATTCAGATCCCCCTTTTTGAGGTACCCAGATGCTGGGCTTTTCCGGAAAAAATGATCCTTCCTTCCGTTCTCCTCATAAACTCTGAAGCTTTGTTTAGTTTAGTGCTTCATCGTGTCCATTTCATCAATATTAACGGTTTTTCTATTACGATAAAGAGCCATCAAAATGGCTAATCCAATTGCCGCTTCGGCAGCCGCTACGGCCATGCTGAATAAGGCGAAAATCTGCCCGTTAATGGACGGAGCCACACCCAGCTTGCTAAAGGCAACTAGATTAATATTAACGGCATTTAACATTAATTCGATTGAGATTAAGACAATGACGGTATTCCGCTTTGTCAATGCACCGTAAAGGCCAATACAGAAAAGGATCAAGGCCAATGCTAGAAATGCCGAAATAGGTACGGAAGAACTCATTTTTCATCGGCCTCCTTTTCATTATCTCTTTTTGCCAGAATAATAGCCCCGATCAGAGCCACTAACAGAACAATCGATGTTAATTCAAAAGGAATAATATATTTTGTGTAAAGGGCCACACCAATTTGCTCTGTGTTATTTACATGAAGCTCCTGATCAAGCAATGGGAAATCCAAATTATAAATTCCTAAATACACAACAGCTGCAAAGGCTACTACACCGAGGAAGAGCGTAATCTTCTTGCCCCAGCCTCCCTTTGGCTCCTCTTGATCATCATGACGCGTTAACATGATTCCAAATAGCATGATAATCGTAATGGCACCAGAATAGATGAGAATTTGAACGACCGCTAGGAATTCTGCTGATAAGAGAATATAGATCCCGGCAATACTGATAAAAGTGGCTACTAATGCTAACACCATATGAACCACCTTTGTCAGATTTAGCAGAAGGACACCGCCTGAAACGGCTATAAAAGCGAGTATGATAAATGCGAGAAATTCTCCACTCATGGTTTATTCACCTGCCGAATATTCTCATCGTTCTCATCAAGCCATTCGAGGTTTTTAAATAAATCATCGCGGCTGTACTCGGATAGCTCAAAGTTATTCGTCATAATAATGGCTTCCGTTGGACAAACCTCGGTACATAAATCGCATAGAATACAAATTTCAAAGTTTATATCATATGTGTCGATCACTTTCCCCTTTTTCGTTGGATCTGGATGCTTCTTCCCTGTCAAGTTAATACAGTCAGTCGGACATATATTGGCACATTGATTACAGACAATACATTTCTCCGGGTAAAACTTCTGTATTCCACGAAAACGATCAGGCAGCGGGATCGATTCATTCGGATAATCATACGTCATCTTCTCACGAGACATATTCTTCAGCGTATACGCCAAACCTTTCATTAATCCAATCATGTGATCACCTCTTAAGTAAATGGGGTGTACTGCTCCCCCTTCGCTTTAGCACGTTAAACTATTGGGGGACAGTCCCCCGCCACTTTAACGCGGTAACGTTCTGGGGGTCTGACCCCCGGTGCTTTAACGTGGTAACGTATAGCTCCCTTAGAATAGATTGATAATTTCTTTGATAAGTGCTGTTAGGAAGATATTAGCCAAGGCGATTGGCAGTAATACTTTCCAGGCAAATTCCATCAGCTGATCTGGGCGGACACGCGGGAATGTTGAGCGCAGCCACAGTAGAACGAATGTGACAACACTAAATTTCAACGCGAACCAGACCGCACCCGGGATAAAGCCGAGGAATGGAAGCGGCAGCCAGCCTCCTAAGAATAAAACAACAATTAACGCAGACATAGCAAACATATACGTATATTCTGTCAGCATGAAAAATGCAAATCGGAAACCGGAATAGTCTACGTGATATCCCGAAACAAGCTCTGACTCTGATTCTGGAAGGTCAAATGGAATCCGGTTTAGTTCAGCAACAGCTGAAATAAAGAATAGGATAAAGCCAATTGGCTGTACAATGACATACCATCCATTTTGCTGTGCAGTGACAATATCCATCAGATTTAGGCTTCCCGTTAATAAAATGACGCCTAAAACGGACATGACCAATGGAATTTCATAGGAAATCATTTGTGCCGCACCGCGCATCGCACCAAGCAAAGCATATTTATTGTTGGATGCCCATCCTGCAGTCACCATTCCAAGCACGGTAATACCGGAAATCGCAATATAATAAAGCAAACCGACGCCAATATCCGCAAAATAAAATTTATCCGTAAACGGAATTACCGCAACCACCATAAACGATGGTGCAAACGCAATCACCGGCGCCAGGATATACAACGGCTTATCAGCAAGCTTTGGAATGATATCTTCTTTTAAAAGAAGCTTCAAAACATCCGCTGCTGTCTGTAACAGTCCCCATTTTCCCCCAAGCTGGTTGGGACCAATCCGAAGCTGCATAAATCCCATTACTTTACGCTCTGCGAGGATAACATAGGTTACGTAACCGAGAACAACAAATAAGAATAACGTTGCTAGTAAAAAGAAAATCCCAAAATTGACGAGACTTGGACTCGAGTTTAACAGATCGGCCATCATCACCCATCAACCTCCCCAAGGATAATATCAGTAGCCCCTAGAATGACGATTAAGTTTGATATATTTTCCCCAACAAGCAGTTTTGGGAGAATTTGAAGGTTATAGAATGATGGACGTCTAAATTTCAAGCGGTACGGTTCCTTTTTCCCGTCACTGGCAATATAGCAGCCGATTTCTCCACGTGGAGACTCAATTCTGACATATGTCTCCCCAACCGGTGCCTTAATAATTTTCGGCACTTTGGCTAATATCGCTCCATCCTTCGGAAATTGCTCAACAGCTTGTTCAATAATTTTCAGCGTTTCTTCAATTTCAGCTAACCGCACCTGATAGCGTGCCCAGCAATCGCCGGTCGTTTGAACGGGAACATCAAATTCAAAGCGGTCATAAATAGAATACGGCTCATTTTTACGTAAGTCCCATTTCACTCCCGTACTGCGAAGATTGGTACCGCTTAATGAATATTGGAGAGCTTCCTCCGGTGTAATCACACCAACGCCTTTTACACGGTTTAGAAAAATTTCATTTCCTGTTACCAGCTGATGGTAGCCCTTCAATTGTTCACGCATATATGGAACAAATTCTCTAACTTTATCAATCCAGCCATCTGGAGCATCCCATTTCACGCCGCCGACACGCATATAGTTAAACGTCATCCGGCCGCCGGAAAGCTCATTCAGCAGATTTAAAATCATTTCGCGATCCCGGAAGGCATAAATGAATGGGCTGGTTGCACCAATATCAAGTAAATAGGTGCCCCACCAAACAAGGTGGCTTGCCACTCGATTTAGCTCCATCGCGATAACCCTTAAATATTCAGCTCGTTCTGGTATTTCAAGCCCCATCATTGTCTCAACGGCATGACAGAGGACATAGTTATTAGTCATAGCCGCAACGTAGTCCATTCTATCTGTATACGGAATGATTTGCGTATACTGCAGATTCTCCGCCAATTTTTCTGTACCGCGATGGAGATAGCCGATGACCGGCTTTGCTTCTTTTATGATTTCACCATCTATTTTCAAAACAATTCGGAATACGCCGTGCGTACTAGGGTGCTGAGGTCCGACATTTAACAACATTTCTTCCGTTCTTAACATTGCTTATACCTCCACATCATATGGCTCATAATCTTTACGGAGAGGGTGACCAATCCATTCCTCTCCCAGCATAATGCGATGGAGATCAGGGTGTCCCAGGAACTTAATCCCCAATAGATCATATGCTTCACATTCAGGCCAGTTTGCGCCAGCCCACAGAGGTACAAGCGACTCAATTTCAGGCTGATCCCGGTCAAGTTTTACCTTGATAGCAATAGGTTGGGAGTTTTTATAAGAATATAAGCTTACGTAAACTTCCATATGTGTTTGAAAATCAGTACCATGGAGCTCTGACAAATAATCAAAGCTTAGCTGTTCATTATATTTGAGATATTCAGTCACTTTATAATAGTACTCTTTACGAAGAATCAGCGTTGGCATGTCTTTGGCCAGCTTGTTAATATAGCTTTCCTCGATTGCCTCTTTTCCGATATGCTCTTCAATCACCTTGACATATTTGTCCAAATAAGGCTGGTTTGGTGACGGCTTAGCCATTTCTACTTCTTCAGCAGGCTCGGAGTCCCCACCTCCAGCGGCTTTCGCTTTTGCAGCTGCTGCGGCGACTGCCTTTGCCTTTGCGGCGGCAATTGCTTTTGCTTTTTCATCGCCGGCATCTCCTCCGCCAGCTGCCGCTTTTGCCTTCGCTGCTGCGGCGGCCTTCGCTTTTGCAACTGCTGCGGCTTTCGCCTTGGCCTTTGCCTCGTCATCATCCGAACCGGAAGACTCACCTGCCTGCTGCTTTGCTTTCGCCTTCGCTAGTGCAGCGGCTTTCGCTTTTGCGGCTGCAGCAGCTTTTTGTTTCGCTAAATCATCTGCCGGGGACGCTTCTCCTGCTGAAGCCTCTGCCTGCTCCTTTGCTTTCGCCTTCGCTAGTGCAGCGGCTTTTGCTTTAGCCGCAGCAGCGGCCTTTTGCTTTGCTAAATCATCTGCTGGGGCGCTTGCCTCAGTCTCTTTTAGTGATTCTGCCTGCTCCTCGGCCTTCAGCTTTGCCTGTGCAGCTGCCTTGGCTTTAGCGGCAGCTGCAGCCTTCGCCTTCGCAGCGGCTTCCTTTTTTAATTGTTCTATGTCCTTTTCTCCACTCATTTGTTACATCACCTTCTTCCCGGTTTTTGCCTCATAGCGGATTTTCTCCTTCAATTTATTAACTCCGTAAATGAGTGCAGCCGGGTTTGGTGGGCAACCTGGTATGTATACATCAACAGGGACAATTTGATCGACCCCTTTGACGACGGAATACGATTTTACATATGGTCCGCCTGCAATTGCACATGATCCCATAGCGATAACCCATTTTGGCTCCGGCATTTGATCGTATAGTCTTTTTAAAATAGGTGCCATTTTTTTCGTTACTGTTCCAGCAACAATCATCACGTCTGCATGACGAGGAGAAGCCCGGAAGATGACACCAAAACGGTCAAAATCATAATGCGCTCCACCTGTTCCCATCATCTCAATCGCACAGCAGGCAAGACCAAACGACAACGGCCACATGGAACTGCTTCTTGCCCAGCCCTTTACATTTTCAAGCGTAGATAAGAAGATATTGCGTTTAATCTCTTCCATTTCATCTGACGAAAAACCATCATATTTTAATTCCACTTTAACACCTTCTTTTTCCATGCGTATATTAGTCCGATGACTAGCATTACAACAAAGATTAGCATTTCAATCAACGCGAAAATGCCAAGCTGTTCATAGGCGACCGCCCACGGATACAAAAATACTGTTTCAACGTCAAAAATAACAAACATGAGTGCGAAAATATAGTACGCGATATTGAATTGAACCCGCGAATCACCATATGGATCGATTCCACTTTCATAGGTGGTATACTTTGCTTCTTCAGGTTTATGCGGTCTTAGTAACTTTCCAAAGAATAACGCTACGATTGGCAAGATTATACCTAGGAGTAAAAATATAAAAACTATTAAATAATTATTTTGGTAAACATTCAATAAATCCATGCCTCAGCTCCTCCTTTTTGTTATCTGAAAAGTTAAAATTGTAACCGATATCATTATAACACCGTTACAATTTGGTGTCGACATAACAGTTTTAGTAGATAAATTTGTATATTTTTCTTGTAAAATATGGAATTGACAAGACTACTATTGAACCACTTTCCATACAAAACCCTTTCTAAACTTAACTTATTCATGAAACAACCTTTCATTCTTATTTTAACTCTAAACAGTATTTTCGACCCTTGTTATTTCCATTGTTAGGTAATTTCAGTTGCTGGATGAGACGATACACTGTATCCGGTGATGATAGATTTATAAAATCTTTACATTGACGATTAGTCATAGAATGATTCAATAAAAGATATTCTTCAATTGTTTTCATATGTGCTGTTTTGGAGGTGGTATGGCAGTTTGGAGAGAGCCATGAATAAGAGATCTACTTTATTTCAAACAGCTGACAGCTTAAGCATTGTACTCCTCTGATTAACTCAGTATTCTAAATACCATATTGTTCAATTATATGAGATAGCACGGGTTGGTTATGTTTAATAAGGAGCTTTTTCAATTTACGGATTTTATTCTTATCTAATGGAGGATTTACGAGGTACAGCTTTTGTTCTGCTTCTAGGCGGATATCTTTTTTGATGAAATAATTCTTTTCCTTTGGTAAAAGTGTAAGAGGGTAGTCAACATGCCTATCATCACGGAATCCCTTCCTTCTTCTTGCGAGTTCCTTTTCCAGTTCCGGAACCTTTGGATAGTTCTTCGGCAGCAGCCTGTTGAATAGTGCCTCCACCTGCCTTAACCGAATGGGTACCTTCCTTACTTGTGTATGATATTTATTTATCGCTCCATTTAGTAGGTACCGTTTCTTTCGCGTTAAGCCGTCCAAGTTCTTTCTTTTTTTATTATTGTAAAAAAGAAATAGTGTTATTTCCCGAGAAATTGATTGATTTTACTTAATTACATTCTTTTTATCTATGGATTCATGTTTCTTCTATATAATATAGATTCTAATACAATGAAAAATAGAGATAAAAGTGAAGGTGTATTGCGTGGATTTTCTGCAAAAGGTGAATATGTGATAAGGCCTACCGAAATTAGGCCTTACCAATTTCGGAAGCAGTAGAACCGTCCGAGCCTGCTAAAAAAGTATTAATATGAATACCAAGTGGTACTATACTGTGGGTATCCTATGATATGACAAGCATAGTATATGTTTGGGGGTATCTATCAGAAGGCAGCCTCTCTTTTGACAAATTGAATGGTTTATATAGCAACTCTGTCACAAGACAGCCCCTCTCTTGACAAACCAAATGGAGAATTAAGGAAGTCTGTCACAAGACAGCCCCTCTTTTGACAAATCGTATGGAGGATTATGGTACTCTGTCACAAGACAGCCTTTCTTTTGACAAATCGTATGGTGGATTATGGTACTCTGTCACAAGACAGCCTTTCTTTTGACAAATCGTATGGTGGATTATGGTACTCTGTCA
>Ga0180215_1003730_pt1 | contig 14109 bp, 15 predicted proteins | sample eDN3rd37CBELigBY_FD_128871 | JGI IMG/M metagenome (GOLD analysis project Ga0180215, IMG submission 128871) | Enriched backyard soil microbial communities from Emeryville, California, USA - eDNA 3rd pass 37_C BE-Lig BY (version 2) (version 2) | ecosystem: Environmental > Terrestrial > Soil >...
AAGAAGAACATCGGAAAGCCGTATGAGGGAGAACCTCACGTACGGTTTGATGAGGGGGAACTGATAGGAGTAAGGCGACCAAACGGTCGCCAGAAAGCGTCAGTTCTCTACTCTACACCTTGATTCACTTCCATGAGACGGCTGCTTTTGGCCGCGGTTCCGCCTTTGGAGTGGAAGCGGCCAGGAATGACCCCCAGCAAAGATCCCAACCCGCCTGAAGCGTTTTCCCTTTTTCCTCCCCCTCCACTATAGCTGGTGGACCACAATAAAAAAGGACAGCTGGTAGACTACTATTGAAAAAAGGGAGCCAGCCACGCCACCCAGTAAGCAGCAGGAATCAGCAGGAACTGAGCCAGAATCGTGCCGAAAAAACGGGAAATCATCAGCCATAGATACATCTGCCGAATCGCCTCATGGGATGCTTGTCCCTGCAAGGCCTTATCCGTCAATAGGGCCACTTGAGGATCGACCAGGATCGTCATGAAGATCGTTGCGAAGCCGTTGATCAGTCCAGAAGACATCAGGACAGTTGCCTTGTAGCTCGGAGCGAGCAAGGAGGCGTACAGCACCGACAGGATACTGGCTGTGTAGATGGCTGTGCCTAGACAGTTGAGCAGCAGCAGGCGCTTCGGGACCCCCTTGATTCGAAAACGGGAGAGAGAAGCAAGCCGGGGCAAACGAACGTGCTGATGGACACGGCGGATGTTTTGGGGAGTGACGGCGGAGCGGATCATTTTCGGAATGGAACCCGCCACCTCAAGGTGGGAGATCAGCCGCTTAGAAAGTTGGACGAACGTCGGAAACAAGAGGATCGCACACAACGTCCCTAGCGAGGCGGCGCCGATGATCAGGTGAAGCTTCCAGCCCGGATCTGTATGAGAAAGCGCAGCTTGATCGATCAAGCCTCCGGTAAATGGAGTTTGAATGAGATTGGAAGTTCTGGATACGAGCAAAACTACCCCGGACAGCGACAAAGCCACCGCCAGTCTGCTGGTTTGAACCCCGGCAAACCGCAGTGCGTATGAAAGCGTTTCTGTCGTATGTATGACAAAGGTCAACGCACAAATAATGATAATCGTGTACATGAGAGCGATCTCCCTCTTCCGTAGTATTCCCATTATACGCGAATAGGGGATAGCAGGAAAATTTCAGCGCTTACATGAAGGAGTTTCCTAATTTTAGGCGAATGGTAAGTAGTTAAGTAATAGCTTTGGTCAGGAGGAGTTTAGTCATGTTTGACAAGCACGACAAAAAAGTGTTAGTTGTCGATGATCAATACGGCATTCGCATTTTGTTGTACGAGGTGCTGGGCAAAGAAGGCTACAAAACGTTTCAGGCTGCAAATGGAAAGATGGCATTGGAAATCGTGGAGAAAGAATCGCCTGACCTGGTCATTCTGGATATGAAAATTCCTGGGATGGACGGCATCGAGATCCTCAAGCATATCAAGAAAATCAACCAGGAGATCAAAGTCATTATGATGACGGCTTACGGTGAGCTGGACATGATCAAGGAAGCGACGCAACTGGGGGCCTTGACCCATTTTACCAAGCCGTTTGATATTGATGAATTGAGGATGGCGGTTCAACAGCAGTTAGCTTGCTAGTCTTGTGCCCGGTAGAGAATCAAAACAAGCGTACCTGTTAACATGTGAGTGTCTGTGGTATAATAAGCGACATTAATGAAGTCTGCTAGAGGAGGATTACCAACCATGCCACTGGTACCAATGACCGCTTTTACCGAGGACGTCAAAAAGCATAAATATGCTGTTGGCCAATTCAACTTGAACAATCTGGAGTTTACTCAAGCAATCACAGAAGCTGCGATGGAAGAAAGGTCTCCTGTGATTTTTGGTGTGTCTGAGGGAGCTCTCAAATACATGGGCATCGACTACACAGTCGCGATTGCGAAAACAGCAGCCGAACGCGCAGGTGTTCCTGTAGCTCTCCACCTGGATCATGGCAGCAATTTTGACATGGTCATGAAGTGCATCCGCGCTGGATTCTCTTCGGTAATGTTCGATGGTTCCCATCATTCCTTTGAAGACAATATCCGCTTGACGAAGCAGGTTGTAGAAGCGGCTCATGCCGTAGGCGTATCCGTCGAGGGTGAGCTTGGTACCATCGGTGGAGTAGAGGACGACCTGTCTGTAGACGAGGAAGATGCAACACTGGCGAATCCGGAAGAAGCGATTCACTTCTGGAATGAAACGAAAGTAGACTACGTGGCGATTGCTGTAGGTACAGCCCATGGCATGTACAAAGGAGTACCGAAAATCCGTTTCGACATTATCGAAAAGGTAGCAAGCCAAATTGAGGCGCCGATCGTCCTGCACGGTGGTTCCGGTGTGCCGGATGAAGCCATTGTGAAATCGATCAGCCTGGGTGTTGGAAAAATCAACGTAAATACGGAAAGCCAAGTCGCATGCACCGAAACGGTTCGCAAAATCCTGGCTGCCAAACCAAACGAGATTGACCCTCGAAAATATCTGGGGCCAGCTCGTGATGCCATCAAGGAAGTTGTCAAAGGGAAAATGCGCCTGTTCGGCAGCAGCAACCGTGCGTAACCAAGGAGGTACATCATGCGCTTTTTAATCGATACAGCAAATGTGGATGAAATTCGCGAGATTCATGAGTGGGGCGTCCTTGCAGGCGTAACTACCAATCCTTCCCTGGTAGCCAAGGAAGGCCGCGACTTTGTGCAAACCTTGAAAGAAATTATCGATATCGTGGATGGCCCGATCAGTGCGGAGGTCATCAGCACTGATGCAGCAGGCATGATTGAAGAAGGGGAAAAGCTGGCTTCCCTGTCCAAAAACATCGTCGTCAAGCTGCCAATGACAGCAGAAGGCTTGAAGGCGACCAAGTATTTTGCCAAGAAAAAAATCAAGACCAATGTTACCTTGGTCTTTTCCGCAAATCAGGCGTTGTTGGCGGCCAGAGCTGGAGCGACCTATGTTTCTCCATTCCTGGGACGACTCGACGACATCAGCCAGGACGGCATGAAACTGATCGAGGATATTGCCGAGATTTTCACTGTTCATGATATTGATACAGAGATCATCGCAGCATCCGTCCGCCACCCTGTCCATGTGACAGAAGCGGCTCGGCTCGGGGCTCATTTTGCGACAATCCCGGCCAAAGTGTTCAAACAGCTTATTGCCCATCCATTGACTTCCAGTGGTTTGGAGAAATTCCTTGCCGATTGGGCTAGTATGCAAAAATAAGATTCACGTGAAAAGACAAGCACCTTTCTCATCGGGGAAGGTGCTTCTTTCCCGATTAAGCCAGAGGAGAGCAAAGCATGGATAAGCTAATCATCAACGGTGGGAAACCACTTGCGGGGACAGTTACCATCAGCGGAGCTAAAAACAGTGCAGTTGCTTTGATTCCTGCCGCATTGCTGGCTGATGGGCCTGTCGTCATTGAGAATCTTCCCCGAATCCAGGATGTAGATATTTATCATGAGCTCCTGAAAGAAATGGGAGCGGATGTGTTGTTTGAAGAAGATTGGATGGAAATCGATGGTCGTGACATGAGGCTGATGCTGATGCCCAACGGACGGATCAAAAAGCTGCGAGCTTCCTACTATTTGTGGGGAGCGTTGCTGGCGAAGTTCGGTGAGGCTCAGGTAGGTTTGCCGGGTGGCTGTGACCTGGGACCGCGTCCGATCGATTTGCATATCAAAGGCTTCGAAGCCATGGGCGCAGAAGTGGAAAACAAAAACGGAGTCATGACGATCAGAGCTCGCGACGGCAAGCTTCGCGGAGCTCGCATTTACCTCGACCTGGTAAGTGTCGGAGCGACCATCAACATCATGCTCGCTGCTGCCAAGGCAGACGGTGTGACGGTGATTGAGAACGCCGCAAGAGAACCGGAGATCGTCGATGTCGCTACGTTGCTCAACAACATGGGTGCCAACATCAAGGGGGCAGGCACCGATGTGATCCGCATTCGCGGGGTAGAGCGCTTGCGCGGCTGTCGCCATACGATCATCCCGGATCGGATCGAGGCTGGCACGTACATGATTGCAGCAGCGGCGACCAACGGCAATGTCATGGTGGAAAACGTGATTCCGAAGCATTTGGAATCTGTCACGGCTAAGCTGCGTGAGATTGGGGTAGAGGTGACAGAGATGGACGATGCCATTCAGGTGATTGGCAAGGAAACCTATCGCTCCATCGATGTCAAAACAAGTCCGTATCCGGGCTTTCCGACTGATTTGCAGCAGCCGATCACGACGCTGTTGACCTTGGCAAAGGGCTCCAGTATCGTGACCGATAATATTTACAGCTCCCGTTTTCGCCATGTAGACGAGCTGCGCCGGATGGGAGCCTCATTAAAAGTAGAGGGCCGTTCGGCCGTGATAGAAGGCGGCAGCCGGTTGAATGGAGCCAAAGTCGTCGCATCCGATCTGCGTGCAGGCGCCGCGCTGTTTATAGCAGGGCTGGCTACGTCGGGAACGACGGAGCTGGAAGGATTGGAACATATCGATCGCGGCTATGAAAATCTCGTAGGCAAATTGCAGGCATTAGGAGCAGAAGTTCAGCGGATTGGCATGCAGCGGACCGAAAATCATCAACGTTAGCCTATCACCAAGGAGGAGTCTTCCAGAATGGAACGGAGCTTAACACTTGAATTGGTACGTGTGACAGAGGCGGCGGCATTGGCTTCTGCCCGTTGGATGGGTCTTGGCAAAAAAGACGAGGCAGACGATGCGGCTACAACAGCCATGCGCAAGGAGTTTGAAAAGGTCCCCATGGACGGAGTCGTCGTGATCGGGGAAGGCGAAATGGATGAAGCGCCGATGCTCTACATCGGGGAACGCCTGGGACAAGGTGTATCACCTGCTGTAGACGTCGCGGTAGATCCCTTGGAGGGAACCAATATTCTTGCCAAAGGAACGTGGGGCGCCATCTCCGTGATCGCCATTGCGGACCGTGGCAATCTTCTGCACGCGCCTGACATGTACATGGAAAAAATGGCAGTCGGTCCGAAGGCGGTCGGCAAAGTGGATATCAACGCGCCGATTCGCGACAACCTCAAGGCGGTCGCCCAGGCGCAGGGAAAAGATATCAGCGACCTCGTGGCGATTGTACTGGACCGTGATCGCCATCAGAAAATTATCCATGAAATCCGTGAAGCAGGTGCGCGTATTCGTTTGATCTCGGACGGGGATGTAGCGGCCGCGATCAACACAGCATTTCCGGATACAGGTGTGGATATTCTGTTCGGCTCTGGCGGTGCCCCTGAAGGTGTTCTCGCCGCTGTTGCACTCAAGTGCCTCGGAGGAGAGATTCAAGGGAAGCTTTTGCCGCAATCCGCAGAGGAGATTGAGCGTTGCAAGCAAATGGGCCTCGTGAATCCGCATCAGGTTTTGTTTATGGACGATTTGGTCAAAGGCGATGACGCGATTTTTGCGGCGACCGGTGTAACCGATGGGGAGTTGCTAAAGGGAGTTCGTTTCCAGGGAATGCGGGCTACGACCCATTCCGTTGTCATGCGGGCAAAAACAGGTACGATTCGTTTTATCGAGGGCAACCATCGTTTGGAGCGCAAGCCGACACTGGTATTGTAATGCCCGGTTCGGACGAGAATAAGTTGAAGAGTATATAAAGAGTGGTGGATGTATGTTACTTTCTGAATTAGAAGAGAAGAAACTGACGGATCTGTACAAACTGGCGAAGGAATATCACATTCCGTATTATTCGCAGCTGAAGAAAAAGGAATTGATATTTGCGATTCTTCGCGCCAGAGCGGAGAAAGACGGGCTGATGTTCATGCAGGGGGTGTTGGAAATCCTGCCAGAGGGATATGGATTTCTGCGTCCCATCAACTATCTCCCGAGCTCCGAGGATATTTATATTTCTCAATCCCAGATCCGCCGCTTTGATCTGCGCATGGGGGATGTCGTCTCCGGCAAAGCAAGGCCTCCGAAGGAAAATGAACGGTATTTTGGGCTTTTGCAAGTCGAAGCTGTAAACGGAGAAGACCCTGAGACGGCAGCGGAACGACTTCATTTCCCCGCATTGACACCGCTCTATCCGCAAAACAAGCTTGTTCTGGAGACAGCGCCGGAACGCATTTCCACTCGCTTGATGGATCTTATCGCCCCTGTCGGACTTGGTCAGCGTGGATTGATCGTGGCTCCGCCCAAAGCGGGGAAAACCATGCTGCTCAAAGAGATTGCCAACAGCATTACGGAAAGCCGCCCCGATATTCATTTATTTGTCTTATTGATTGATGAACGCCCGGAAGAAGTTACCGATATGCAACGCTCTGTAAAAGGTGAAGTGGTGGCGTCCACGTTTGATGAGTTGCCTGAAAATCATATCAAGGTGGCGGAATTGGTTTTGGAACGGGCAAAACGCCTGGTCGAGCATAAGAAGGATGTCGTCATCCTGCTCGATTCCATCACCCGATTGGCAAGAGCGTACAACCTCGTCATTCCACCGAGCGGACGGACCTTATCAGGCGGGATTGATCCTGCGGCCTTCCACCGTCCCAAACGCTTCTTCGGCTCAGCCCGCAACATAGAAGAGGGCGGCAGCCTGACTATTTTGGCTACGGCGCTGGTGGAGACAGGCTCCCGTATGGATGACGTCATTTATGAGGAATTTAAAGGAACCGGAAATATGGAGCTGCACTTGGATCGCAAGCTGTCCGAACGCCGCATTTTTCCAGCCATCGATATTCGACGTTCGGGCACTCGGCGCGAGGAGCTTCTGCTCTCTAAAGAAGAGTTGGAAAAACTGTGGATGATCCGTAAAAATATGAACGAAACGAATGAGTTTGTCGATTCTTTCATTCGGAAATTGGCTGATACCAAAACCAATGAAGAATTTGTGCAATCCCTGGAGGCCAAGCAAGGCCGCAGCAAAGCAGCAAGCACGACGACGGTGAGTTAATCTCGCCGTCATTTTTTTATGCCAATAGGCATACTGTAGGAAGAGTAGCTGCGAAGGAGGAGTGGCAGTGGATTATACGCAAACACCCCCTCCCTTGGTGAGCAGGGAGGAAGCCCAAAAAGCTGTAGTCGAGCAAGCCCTTTTTCAAGCCTTTAACCCTTTTGCAGGATTGGCGCAAACGACGGCTTCGCCAAGCAAGGTGATGGTTTATTCGGTGCAGAAAGGGGAGACGCTGTCCGAGATCGCACATCGATACGGCCTTAGTCTACATAAACTGGTAGAAGCGAACAAAATTAAAAATCCCAACCTTGCAGGGATCGGCTTGAAGCTCGTCATCAGCAATGACGAGGTGCGGCATATGGTCAAACGGGGAGAGACGCTCAATTATATTGCGCAGCGATACGGGGTAAGCAAGGAGCTTTTGGTTGAGCGAAATCCGTTGTTGAAATGGCTGTCGGATAATCTGTACGTAGGACAGGTTGTGTATGTCCCGGTGATGGCAAACAAACAGATGCAGGCAAATGAAGTCCAGCAAAAACGAACTACCGCCCAGGCAGCGAGCAGACAGGTGACAGCAAGAGTACGTGGAGGATTGGAGTGGCCGGTGAAGGAAGCTACCGTTACCAGCGGCTTTGGAGTTCGTTGGGGCAAAGCGCACAAAGGTGTAGACTTGTGGAATCAAGATGAAGCGAAAGCGCCGATCTATGCAGCCAAAGCTGGGGTCGTGGTCGAAGCAGGAGCCAATCGCTCCGGTTACGGGCGGATGGTAGTGCTCGATCACGGGGATGGTCTTCAGACCTTTTACGCCCATATGCGCAGCATCATCGTCACTCCCGGTCAGTCGGTAGAAGTCGGAGAAGTCTTGGGTTTCATGGGAAGAACGGGAGATTCGACAGGATACCATCTGCATTTTGAAGTACGCCAGGATGATGTGCCGATCAACCCACTGCCGTATTTAAGCAGGTAAAACCTTCCCCAATTTACTTTGCATTTTCAATACGATACAATGGGCAAAGCAAAGAAACGAGGAGACTTTTCCCATGTATTTGGTATATGCAGATGAAAAAGGCAATGTTTACGACCACCCCGGTCTGTTGGCGGTGGCGAGAAATGGCGATATATTGACAGAAATTCTGGAAGAAGAGCTGATTCCGCTGCCAGAAGGTGCGACATTGGTCAGTCTGCCGGATACCGTGCCGATTGGAATGGACCCGGATACAGGTGAGATGGTAAAGCTCGACGGCTGTACGGCGGTGGGTGCGTTGGTTCCACAAGGGATCACCCGCTTGCTGCTGCCTGGCTATGTTAAGAGCAAGAAAGACAGCAAACTTCCTCTCTTCGGGTATTCGGCAGTGGTTTGGAAGGATGGGAGATTTTGGGTAGCTGGAAGGGCGAGCGATGACATCTACAAATGGGATCCGCTTAATTTTCCGATGGACGAGCTGCGGCAGCGGGTAGAAAAAACGCTTGAGCTGTTTCCGCAAAACCGCATCCTTCAGCATTTGTCCCATTGTGCCCTGGAATACGAATGCCTGACTGCGTCCAACAACTTTTTCCACCGCTGGGAAGGCAGTCTCCCGGTATCGTATACCTGCAATGCGGGTTGCTACGGCTGTATTTCCGAGCAGCCGGAAGACAGCGGCTTTCCGTCTCCGCAGACCCGGATGAACTTCAAGCCGACAGAGGACGAGCTGGTTGAGGTCATGCTGCACCACTTGCAGACCCCTGAGAGCATCATCAGCTTTGGACAAGGCTGTGAAGGCGAGCCCTCCACGATGGCATCCATCATCGTGCCTGCCATGCGGCGCGTACGTGAGCAGACGGACATGGGTTTTATCAATATCAACACGAATGCAGGACTGACCGACCACATCAAGGGAATTGTGGATGCTGGCCTTGACCTGATGCGCGTCAGCATTATCAGTGCGATCGATGAGCATTACAATGCCTATTACCGCCCGCGCAACTACACGCTGGAGAATGTAGCTAGATCGGCGGAATACGCATCCTCCAAGGGCGTGTATACGTCGATCAACTATCTCTGCTTCCCTGGCGTTTTCGATCGCGAGGAAGAGATGGAAGCGATGATCGACTTTATCCGCCGTACCGGGATCAAGCTGATTCAGCTGCGCAACCTGAACATCGATCCGGAAAGCTATCTGTCGATGATCCCCAAAGCACAGGGAGAAGTCTTCGGCATGAAGCAAGCGATCGAGATCTACCAGGAAGAGCTGCCTGATGTGATCATCGGTTCGTTTACGCATGTACCGCCGGAAGAATTGCGACGCAGGAAAAGCATGGAATAGCTCGGCAGGTTGTTGCAAATCACCGCTGGGCATGCTAATCTGTAATGTGTGTTTAATAACTCTGTTTCGGCAAACGATTCAGGGCAAAAAGAGGTGTAGATGAGATGAAACAAGGTATTCATCCGAAGTACAATACTGTAACAGTTACATGTGCGTGCGGTAACGAATTCGAATCCGGTTCTGTGAAGCCAGCTTTGAAAGTGGAGATCTGCTCCAACTGCCATCCATTCTTCACAGGTAAACAAAAATTCGTAGACGCTGGCGGCCGTGTGGACCGTTTCAAACGCAAATACAATCTTTCCTAATCGGAGAGGATTGGAGCAACCAGGTAGAGCGATCTGCCTGGTTTTGTTTTACTATCAGAATATTCAAGTGCGCTAACGCGCGATAAGAATAGTGGAAGATAGTATAAGCGCAATTACATAGTCTATTCTTCGCAAAGGGAGACAGGAGACGTGGCACAATTATACTTTCGCTATGGGGCGATGAACGCTTCCAAATCGATTCAATTGTTGACAGTTGCCCATAACTACGAGCAATCCGGCAAGAAGGTGATGGTCTTCACCCCGGCCGTCGATGATCGTTTCGGGGTCGGCAAGGTGGCTTCTCGCGTGGGGATCAGCCGTGATGCGATTCCCATCAATGAGGAGACAGATCTGTTCCAAATCGTGGCTGCCGAGGAGACCAGACCTGACTGTGTTCTCGTGGACGAAGCACAGTTTATCGGCAAGCACCACGTGACGCAGTTGGTTCAGATTGTGGATGAATTGGGGATACCTGCCATTGTTTACGGATTGTTGAAAAATTTCAAAAACGAGCTGTTTCCTGGCAGTGCGGCATTGCTCTGCGAGGCGGATAAGGTTGAGGAGATCAAGACAGTCTGCGTCTATTGCAACAAAAAAGCGACACATATCCTGAAGTTTAAAAATGGAAAGCCGGTATACAGCGGCGAGACCATTGAGATTGCAGGCAATGACACCTACAGCAGTGTCTGTCGCCCTCACTACTACCACCCGCCAGTATAGAAATGATAGGCCGCCTCTTTTTGCAGGTGCATGTCCACCAAGGACGCTGCACAGACTAAGGCAAAAAGGAGGTGGCTTTTTTCATGACCCGTTACACCTTTTGGAAACATTCATTGATGATGGCTGGCTGCTTCGCCCTTGCCGCAGCACTGACAGGGGGATGCGGAAACTACGGAACGAAGAGCTACGAACAGAATCGCATGCAAACGCACGGGGTAAACCAGACGGGTGATGTTCTACATCGTCCTGCCCCTCCCAGAGTGGATCGGGATGATTTGATGGGGCGCAATCAGAATCCCAATTTGGTCATCGGGCATTCCAACGTCCAAAATAATTATGTCGATATGAGCAATATGGAAATGATGGCGAAATCTGTACGAGGTGTGGAAAATGCCCGCATCACACTGAATGGCGGCAATGCATATGTTACTCTTGATTTAAAGCACAATATTACAGCCAAAGAGGCGCGGAACATCGAGAAAAAAGTGGTAGCAGCCTTGAAAAAGAAAGTGCCACGCTATGATTTTCACGTAACGTCCAATGAGGGATACCATAAGTGACACGGAGTGAACGCGCAGGCTCGGCTCATGCCGGGCCTATTTCCCCTCCATTGCAGCTGCATTCTGTCATAAATATCCAAGCTAAATAATGTACTTTGACTTATGCACGTTTTCCTCCTATAATTTATCTGTTACAATTGTATTTCAGTATTCTTTGCGATGGGGTGAAGTACAGTGTTTACGCGCTTATCTGCAGTTGAAGAGCGTTTTGAAGAAGTAACCAATCTCCTGTGTGACCCCGACGTCATCAGCGATACAAAGCGCTTGCGAGAGCTGTCCAAGGAGCAGGCTTCTTTGGAAGAAACCGTGACGGTATACCGTGAATATAAATCAGTAGTGACCGAGATGGAAGACGCCAAGGTCATGCTGGAAGACAAACTAGACGATGAAATGCGTGAGATGGTGAAGCTGGAGATTTCTGAGCTGTCCGCACGCAAGGAACAGCTGGAAAACCGTTTGAAAATCCTGCTGCTGCCCAAAGACCCGAATGATGAGAAAAACGTCATTATGGAAATTCGCGGTGCGGCAGGCGGAGACGAGGCTGCTTTGTTTGCGGCTGTGCTGTTCCGGATGTACACGCGTTTTGCGGAGCGCAACGGCTTCAAGCTGGAAGTGCTTGAGGCAAGTCCGACTGACATCGGAGGCTACAAGGAAATAGTCTTCTCCATCAGCGGACGAGGGGCATACAGCAAGCTGAAATTCGAAAGCGGCGCCCACCGCGTACAGCGCATTCCTGCTACGGAATCTGGCGGACGCATCCACACGTCTACGGCTACCGTACTGGTATTGCCTGAGGCGGAGGACGTGGAAGTGGAAATCCACGAAAAAGATATTCGTATCGATACCTTCTGTTCCAGCGGGGCAGGCGGACAAAGCGTCAACACCACCAAATCTGCTGTGCGTGTGACGCATATTCCGACTGGCATCATGGTGTCCTGCCAGGATGAGAAATCGCAGCACTCCAACAAAGACAAGGCTTTGCGCGTTTTGCGCGCTCGTCTGTACGACTTTTACATGCAGCAGCAAAATGCCGAGGCAGATGCTACACGCAAAAGCCTGGTGGGGACTGGCGACCGCAGCGAGCGGATTCGTACCTACAACTACCCGCAAAGCCGTGTGACCGATCACCGGATCGGTCTGACACTGCATCGACTGGAGTCGGTATTGGAAGGCGAGCTGGACGAAGTGATCGACAACCTGATCATGCATGAACAGACGGAGCTTCTGAAAAGCCATGCACACACAGCTTGATTGGTCTGATGTCGCGACGATACGGGAAGCCCTGGCACGGGCTTCTTCCTTTTTGCGGGAACAGGGGGCGAAGGATTCTCTGTTTGAAGCGGAGCTGTTGATTCGCCACAGCCTGGGCTGGGATCGGACGCGCTTTCTCACTTCGATGAACGATTCGATAGATCCGCAGGCGGTTCAGCAGTTGGCGGCATTATGCCAAAGACGCGCTACTCATGAGCCGCTGCAGTACATGATGGGAACGCAGGAATTTTACGGACGGCCCTTTGTTGTTCGCCCTGGAGTATTGATTCCTCGTCCAGAGACCGAGATTCTGGTGGAGCAAGTCTTGCTTCGCTCCTCTGCACTCTGGGGAGAGGATGCTGCGCTTTTTGTCGCTGATATCGGTACGGGCAGCGGAGCGATCTGCATCACCTTGGCCTGTGAGCGTCCGCAGTGGCAGGTAGCGACAGTAGACCTGTCGCCGGAGGCTACTAAGATCGCGGAGGAAAACGCAGATCGGCTGGGAGCTAAGGTTCGCTTTTTGCAAGGCGATCTGGTGCAGCCTCTTCTGGAGGCGGGCGAGAAGGTCGACATTCTCGTATCCAATCCTCCGTACATCCCCAGCTCCGATGTAGAGGAGCTGGACGAGGAGGTTCGTCTGTACGAGCCGCGCCTGGCGCTGGATGGAGGACAAGATGGCTTGATTTGCTACCGTCGGTTGTGTGAGGCGTTGCCTGAGCTTCTCAAGCCGAAAGCGTTCGTCGCTTTTGAGGTGGGTATTCACCAGGCACGAGATGTGGCTGAGCTGCTGCGCCAATCGGGGGTTATAGACGAGGTAGATATTGTCTGCGATTTGGCAGGTATTGAACGGGTCGTGCTGGGAACGAGAAACTAAGGTTCCCGGTGCGACCCGTTTTTTGTGGCGTTTGAAATTGCGGAAACATTCGGGCTTTCATGTATAAACCGATTCTTCCATGCCGATACTGTTTGCTAAAGAGAGAACGGTAAAGGGAGACGGATAGTCATGAAAAAAGTATTTTTGCTAGGCTTTAGCCTATTTCTGTTGATGATGAGCTGGGAGGGACAGCTTACCTCGGCCAATGTACTGGACAACGGGCCGATCCCCCATGAATCCATACGCTTGCGAATTATTGCCAATAGTGACTCTGTTCAGGATCAGTGGCTGAAGCGGGAAGTGCGGGATGCGCTCATCGAACAGATGAACAGCTGGACCGATCAGATCCAAACGTATGAAGAAGCACAGCAGTTCATCCCGGCACACTTGCCGCAGCTGCAGCAAGTCGTGGATCAGACGATTCGGGAGCGTGGATTCTCTTATAAAGCTGTAGTGGACTTCGGAGAGGTTCCCTTCCCGACAAAAATGTACGGCACCTATGTGTATCCGGCTGGCGACTATCAGGCTTTGCGCGTCCGGATCGGGGAAGCCCAAGGGCAAAACTGGTGGTGCGTGCTGTTCCCGCCCCTGTGCTTTATCGACATGACTCATGCCGACGCTACTGCTGCAGAGCTGCCAACTGTGAAGCCGACATCGGAGAAACCTGGCAACACCCTCACTTCCTACCGCGACAATTGGATGAACGAGCGCCTGTATGCACCGGAAAGAGAAGAGGCGGATGACGAGAATACAGAACCGTTATCTGAGGAAAAAGAGGAACAAAAGGAAGTCGCAGTCGAATCTGCAGAAGTACTTCTTGAAGCTCAGCCAGAAGTGCAAGTGAAGTTCTTCCTGTGGGAGAAGCTGGAGAAGTTATTCATGTAATCTATATGATTGAATGAAAGAAAAGGAAGTCCGAAGAACTGGACTTCCTTTTTTCTATGAAAACTTTACAGAGCAGCTTCCAAAATGCCAGGGGGTAAACGGAAAGCTGGTCGAGGAAAAGGGAAAAAAGCGAAGGCATTTGGGATCTTGACCCAGGCGTAACGGAAAAGGCGGAACCCGCTTTTAGCGTCCAGCGCGCCCAGCAAGCCGTTAATTGCTAGTTGGTGAAAGTCCAACCGAGGTAAGAGCCAAGTCGCCTCGTAGCTGACAGGCAACTGGTGGAGAGATCCTAAGGTTGAAG
>Ga0180215_1003732_pt1 | contig 14101 bp, 8 predicted proteins | sample eDN3rd37CBELigBY_FD_128871 | JGI IMG/M metagenome (GOLD analysis project Ga0180215, IMG submission 128871) | Enriched backyard soil microbial communities from Emeryville, California, USA - eDNA 3rd pass 37_C BE-Lig BY (version 2) (version 2) | ecosystem: Environmental > Terrestrial > Soil >...
CAGGCCCACGGGCTCCACCAGCTTCTCGTAGTAGGCCAAGGGGCGGGGCAGCTTGCCGCGGCCGATCCCCGAGACGGTGACGATCATCGGGATCGGCAGATCCCGCAGGGTGTAGGGGGTGCCGTCGTCGTGCTGGACGTGGCGGGAGAGGCTGCCGCGCAGGTAGAGGCGCAGCGCGGCGGGGAGCCCGTAGCGGCTCTCGGTGGAGAGGAAGCGAAAGAGCCGGCTCCAGGAGAGGCCGCGGATCGCCCCCAGGATCTCACCGGGGTCGTAGCTGAGGCGACGGGCGCGGAAGAGTCCCAGGATCGCGCCCATGCTGGTGGCGGAGATCATCGCGGGGGTGATGCCGAGCTCCTCGAGGAGCGCGAAGACCCCGAGGTAGACGTAGCCCGTGCCGCCGCCTCCGCCGAGGGCGAGGACCAGCTTCTTCTGGCGCAGCTCCTGGTCGAGGGCCTGGGCGTTCAGCCTGTCGCCGTAGCGCAAGAGGATCGAGGCGCGCAGGGCGCGGACCTGATCGAGGAGCGAGGGGGTGAGCCCGGCGAGGGCCTGCAGATCCTTCTTCTCGACCAGCGGCGCGAGCTTCTCGTGGAGCGCGTTGCGGAAGGCAGCGACCTCGCCCTCCAGGGGCAGGGCCTGGTCGCCGCTGCCGATGGTCCCGAGGTGGGCGAGGGCGAAGGCCCAGCGGAGGGTGGCCTCTTCGCCGGGGCCGAGGGCACCGGGGGCGTCGAGCGCAGCCTGCAGCAGCGCGACCTCCAGCTCCTCCAGCGGCCGGACCCGCTCGAATCGTTCAAGAGAAGACAATCCCCTTCCACTATCCCGGTTGGGCCCGGACGTCGAGTGGAGCGTAGAAAGTCTATGTATTCCGGCTGGTTGGCGCTTGTGTTCAGTCGATCAGGAAGCCGACCTTGATCTGGATCAGGGGCGCCACCGAGCCGTGCTCCCTGGCCATCGCGTCGTTCAGGATGAAGGTCATCCCGCCGAGGGCTTCGAAGACGAAGCCGCCGGGGGTGATGGCCTGGTACCCCAGCGAGGCCTCGGGGCCGTAGTTGACCTCGCCCGTGCTGCAGTCCGCCGGTCCGTCGCCCACCCCCAGGTAGGGATCGATCCGGTTCTTGGCGAAGCCCGCCTCGGCGACGAAGCGCTGGCGATTTCCCGCGTAGAAGCGTCCCGTCCCGCCGTAGGTGGAGCAGACCAGCTCGTGACCCAGGGCCATTCCCATCTGGGCGCCGAAGCCGAGGCCGAGGTTGCGGGCGAGGCGGAGCTGGAGCTCTGCCCCCATGCTCAGATCCCGCTGCCAGCCTGCGGTGAGCAGGAGCCCCGGGCGAAAACCGACGCCCTGGCCCATCTGCCTCCCCACCGGGGGGTTGGGGCGCTCGGGGAGCGGGGGCGGGACGTAGGGGGGATAGGGCGGATCCTCCAGCGCCGTCCCGGCCCGCGCCAGGGCCAGGGGGGTGTCCCCGTCCGCGACGGGGACGGAGGGGCCGGCGAGGGCTGCTGCCGGGACGGCAAGGGCGACTGCCAGGGTCAGGGCTCGAAGGTTCAAGAGGGTCGCTCGCTTTCTGGGCGGCTGGCCGCGCAGCGGTGAGGGTGCGATGGAGGACGTGCGCGCCTGCGATTCATTCACCCTCTTCGAGGATCCGCTGGAAGGCGCCGCGGATGGAGGCGGTGGTCTGCCGATACGCTGCGAGGAGCGCCTCGCCTGCCTCGTCTCCGGTGAAGCCCAGGCGCCTGCCCAAGGCGAGTCGTCCGAAGCGACCTTCGGGAAGGCGTTCGGTGGGCCGATCATGGACGATCTGGAGGGAGAGCTCCAGCCTCCGCAAAAAGCGCCAGCCCCGGGCCAGCTGCTCGGCGGTGTCCTCGTCGAGCAGCCCCTCCCCGGCGAGGATCGAGATCGCCGGGAGGATCGGCGCGAAGCGCAGCTCGGCCACGGCGGCGCCATGGAGGAGCTGCAGGTACTGCACGGCGAACTCCACGTCGAGGAGGCCGCCGGGATCGAGCTTGGGATCGTTGCCGCCCGCTGCGAGGCTGGCCTCCTCGAGCCTGCGCCGCATCCCGGCGATGGCTGACGCGAGCTGGCGCGGCTCCGGGTCGGGTTGGAAGAGCAGGGGCTCGAGGACCCGGGAGAAGGCCGCCTCGCTGACCGCGGGATCCCCCGCCACGTGCCGCGCCCGAAGCAGCGCCTGCCGCTCCCAGAGCGCGCTCTCCGTCCTGTGGTAGGTCTCCAGCGCCCCGAGGGAGACGACCAGCGCACCCTGCGAGCCGGACGGCCGCAGCCTGGTGTCGATGCGGTAGAGGATCCCTTCGCGCAGCGGGAGCTGCAGGTGGGAGATCAGCCGCTGGACCAGGCGGGTGAACCACTCGCCGGCGGTGACCGCCTTTCCCCTTCCGCCAGCGCTCCGCTCCTCAGGGTGGGTGTAGAGGAAGACCAGGTCCAGATCGCTCTGGTAGCCCAGCTCGCCGCTCCCCAGCTTCCCCAGCCCCAGGATCGCGAGGCGCGCGGTGGGGAGTGGGCCGTGCCGCTCGATCAGCTCGGCCTCGGCCAGGGCGAGGGCCTCCTCCAGGCAGGCCTCCGCCACCGCCGTGAGCTCCGCCATCACCCCCTCCAGCGGCAGATCGCCCGAGACGTCGTTGAGGCCGATGCGCAGGATCTCCTCCTGCTTGAAGCGCCGGAGGGCGGCGAGCTTCTGCTCGGGATCGTCGTGGCGCGAGAGCCGCTCGGCGAGCTCGCGACGCAGCCGGGGCCGTCCCTTCTGCGGGGCGGCGCCGTCCCGGCGCAGGAGCGAGTCCAGGAGCTCCGGATGCCGGACGAAGTAGCGGGAGAGCGCGTCGGTGGTCCCGAAGAGCTCGATCAGGAGCCGCGCGGTCGCGGGGCTCTGGGCGAGGAGCTCGAAATAGGGCCGGGGGGAGCGGAGGGCGGCGGTGAAGTCGCCGAGGGTGCGCAGGGCCCTGTCGGGGTTCGGGCTCCGGATCGCCTCCGCCAGGAGCGCCTCCGCCTGGCCTTCGAGGATCGGCGCCGGCAGGGGGGCGAAGGGGGTCCCCGCCTTGAGGGAGAGGCGCTTCAGCTCACCGAGGGCGGAGGGGGGATCGAAGAAGCCGCAGCGCGCCAGCGCCTCGATCCGCCGATCGTCGTCGCGGGCGGGATCCAGGGCGACGGCGAGCTCGGGATCCTCCTGGCGCGGCGCCACCCCGGAGACCCCGAGGAGATCGTCGAAGCGCTCGCGGATCGCCTGTCGATGGCGGGAGAGCTCGGCGTGGAAGTCCCTGCAGACCTCCTGTGCAGCGCCACGAAAGCCCATGCGCCGGGCCAGACGCTCCACCTCGTCCGCTGCCTCGGGGACCTCGTGGGTCTGGCGCTCGTTCACCATCTGGAGCCGGTGCTCGGCGCGGCGCAGGAAGACATAGGCGTCTGCGAGGGCGTCCCGATCCTGCGCGGAGAGGAGGCCCGCGAAGACGAGCTTCTCCAGGGCGGGGAGGAAGCGCCGCTCCCGCAGCCTGGGGTTCTTGCCTGCGTGGAGGAGGAGGAGCGCGACCACCACGAACTCCGCCTCCCGGATCCCCCCGTGGCCCAGCTTCAGGTGGAGGGCGGATCGATCGGCAGCGGATGCCTCCCGATCGATCCGGGCCTTGATCGCCCGGATCTCCTCCACAGCGGGGAGGTCGAGGTAGCGCCGAAAGATGAAGGGCTCCAGGGACGAGAGGAGCTCCTGGCCCAGCTCGCGATCGCCGGCGAGGGGCCGGGCCCTGAGCAGCGCCGCCCGCTCCCACCCTCTGCCCCGCGCCTCGTAGTAGCGAAAGGCCGCCTCGGCGCCGATCGCGATGGGCCCCGCTCGGCCCTCCGGCCGCAGATCGAGATCCACGCGGAAGACGAAGCCATCCTCGGTGACCTGGGAGAGGGCGCGGACCAGCCTCTCGGCGAGCCTGGCGTAGAAGCGCTCGAAGGGGATCGATCCCAGCTCGCCCCCCTCGGTCTCGGGGCCGGTCTCCCGGTGGATCAGCATCAGGTCCACGTCCGAGGAGAAGTTCAGCTCCTCGGCGCCCAGCTTGCCCATGCCGAGGATCGCGAGCCCCATCCCCGGCAGGTCGCCGCAGCCAGGGGGGGCGCCGTACTGCTCTCGCAGGAGCCTCGCGATCCGCGCCAGGGCCTCCTCGATGCAGACCCGCGCGAGGAGGCTGAGCTCCGCGGTGATCTCTTGAAGGGGGGCGGCGCCGCCCAGGTCGCGGGCGGCGATCCGAAGGAACTCTTCGTACTTGAAGCGGCGCAGGGCGCGGTAGAGGCCGGCCTCGTCGTCGAGCGCCACCTCGGCGAGGCGGGCGCGCAGCCTCCGCTCCAGGATCCGCTGGGGTTTGGGGTTCGAGAACCACGGGGTGCTGGCGAGGAGCGCGATCCCGCGGGGGCGGCTCGCGAGCTCCCTGCTGAGGAAGCGGCTGCCGGCGAGGAGCGGGACCAGGCGATCGAGGAGCGGGCCGTCCAGGGAAGGGGGGCGCCCCAGCGTCTCCACGTAGGCGGTGACGAAGCGCTGCAGGCCGCTCGAGGCCCCGCGGGGATCGGCGCTCGCGATGCAAAGAGCAGCGCAGCGAGCGGCGACAGCGGGGGAGAGCCCCGCGTCGACCAGCAGCGAGGTCACCTCTTCGACAGTGGCGTGCGCCTGGGGATCGGCATCCATTGAACTCCGAGGGTATGCGGGTTTTGCAGAAGTCGGTGGGGGAAACCGCAGCTCCCCGAAGGACGCAGGGGTGGGGGCTCTCGGCGAGGCCTTCGCAGGCTCCGATTGAGGAGAAATGAACGCGCCCGCGGGACTTTGATCCGCGGGAGGTTGAAGTCGGTGATCGGGGCGCCCAATATCAGGGCCGAATTTTTCCCTCTGCGAGAGGCCGGTGGTGGCTGGATCCAAGTTCTTCGAGAGGAGCGCCCTGGGGCCGCTCCTCGATCTGCTGCGCTCGGCCTGGAAGAAGGCCGTGCGCTTCGGCGAGCATCTCTCGAAGGGCGCTGCGGACGCGAGGCGATCGGCGCGAGCCGCGAGAGGGCAGGAGGTCCGAGAGAGGGAGGGAGCGACGGTGCCGCTGGGGACAGGCGACCAGAGGAGCTGGATGGAGGGAGTCGGCTCGCCGAAGGCGGCGCGGGAGCCGCGGCCCGAGGGGTTCGTGGTGGCGCGGATCGCAGGGGAAGCCGAGGTGCATCGGGCGCCGCACGTCCTGGTCGAGGAGGGGCTCTCGAACCACGCGGATCCGAGCACGTGGGGAGCTGGAGGCGGGATCGTGGGGGAGCCCGTCGGAGGCGGGCCTCCTGTCGAAGCGAGCGCGCCTGCAGCGCCGGAGGGGGGAGGCGATTCGGAGGACCTCGCGCCCCGGGCGCCAGCGCCTCCGATGGACGCCGCTCCCCCTGCATCGCCACCGCAGCGACACCAGCGAGGAGCCACGCCCTGGGACGAGGGGCTCGGCGAGCTCCCCTCGGCCTACCAGGACGACACCTTCCTCGCGCTCCCCCGGGATCCGACCACCCTCTGGCTCTTCTGGGACTTCGCGCCATCGACCATCGAAGAGGCGCGGCGCGACCTCGTGGATCCGAGGGTGCGCCTGCGCCTCTTCGACGAGGGGGGGCTGGTTCGAGAGCAGGATCTCGCGCTGGAATCGCGCTCGTTCTACCTCCATGATCTGGCGCCGGGCCGCAGCTACCGTGCGGAGCTCCTGGTGGTGGGCGCCAACGGCGAGCACCGGATCGGCAGCCCCACGAACCAGGCGGCGCTGCCGCCCAAGGGGCCGTCCTCCATCGTCGACGATCGCTTCGCGACCCTGCCCTGGGGACTTCCCCTCGGGGGGGACCTCGACCTCCTCACCCACGGCGTGAGCCTCGCCGGGATCCCGGAGTCGGAGCGGGCGGCGCTGTGGGCGGCCTCCCGTCCGGGGGAGCGGCTGGGGGGATCCGAGTCGCTGGGCGGCGGATCGCAGAGCGGCAGGCCCTGGGTATCGAGCCGCGAGCGATGAAGGGATACCTGGTTCTGCAGCTCCACGCGCATCTGCCCTTCGTCCGCCATCCGGAGCACGAGCGGTTCCTGGAGGAGGACTGGCTCTACGAGGCGATCACCGAGACCTACCTGCCCTTGATCTCCCGCTTCGAGACCCTGGCGGACGAGGGGATCCCCTTTCGCCTCAGCCTCACCATGACCCCGTCGCTGGTGCAGATGCTCCGGGACGATCTCCTGCAGTGGCGCTACGGCGAGCACCTCGACAGGCTCTGCGAGCTCGCCGACAAGGAGGTGGATCGGACCCGCCACGAGCCCCGGCTCCACGACACGGCGCGCTTCTACCATCATCACTTCAACCACCTGCGGTGGCTGTGGCACGAGCGCTACCACCGGGATCTGGTCGGTGCGTTCGCGAAGCTGCAGGACCGGGGTGTGATCGAGATCATCACCTGCGGTGCGACCCATGGGTTCCTGCCTCTGATGCAGACCCAGCCGGAGGCGGTGCGGGCGCAGATCGCGATCGCTGCCGCCCATTATCGACATCACTTCCAGCGGGATCCGGTTGGGATCTGGCTGCCGGAGTGCGGCTTCTATCCCGGGGTCGAGCGCCTCCTCGCGGAGGAGGGGATCCGCTACTTCTTCGTGGACACCCACGGGATCCTGGACGCCCAGCCCAAGCCCCGGTACGGCGTCTTCGCGCCCCTCTACACACCGGCGGGGGTCGCCGCCTTCGGGCGGGATCCCGAGTCGAGCGAGCAGGTGTGGAGCGCGGGGACCGGCTATCCCGGCGACCCCGTGTATCGGGATTTCTATCGAGACATCGGCTACGACCTGGACCTCGACTATGTCCGCCCCTACGTCCAGGCCACGGGGGATCGAAAGAGCACCGGCTTCAAGTACCATCGGATCACCGGCGCCACGGCGGACAAGGATCTCTACGACTGGCGGGCGGCGTTCGCCCAGGCGGATCGCCACGCCGGCAACTTCCTCTTCAACCGCGAGCGGCAGATCGAACACCTCGCGCTGGTGATGGGGGATCGCAGGCCGGTGGTGGTGGCCCCCTATGACGCGGAGCTCTTCGGACATTGGTGGTTCGAGGGACCCGTCTTCCTCGAGATGCTGATCCGCAAGGCGGCCTACGATCAGAACGTGTTTCGCCTGGCCACCGCGTCGGACTACCTGCGCGAGAACCCCTCCCAGCAGGTGGCGACGCCGCCCCTCTGCTCCTGGGGCGCCGGCGGCTACTCCGGGGTCTGGCTCGACGGCTCCAACGACTGGATCTACCGACACCTGCATCGGATCGCCGAACAGATGATCGCCCTCGCCCGCGACTACGCCCAGCCCACGCCCCTGGAGCGGAGGGCGCTGAACCAGGCGGCGCGGGAGCTGCTGCTGGCGCAGAGCTCGGACTGGGCCTTCATCATGAAGACGGGGACCATGGTGGAGTACGCGGTCCAGCGCACCAAGGAGCACGTGCTTCGCTTCCAGCGCCTCGAGCGGCAGATCCGCAGCGGCACCATCGACGAGGGCTGGCTCGGCTACGCGGAGGGGAAGGACAACATCTTCCCCGAGCTGGACTACGGGATCTACCGGCCGCGGGCTTGAGGCGACCTGTGGATCGAAGATCCTGCGAGGGCCATCGCGCCGGGGCTCCTGCCGCGCCAGGGGAGCGTGACACCCGTTCGCCGGAGAGCAAGGGCGAGAGCAAGGGCGAGAGTGAGGGCGAGGGCGAGGGCGAGGGCGAGGGCGAGGGCGAGGGCGAGGCGCCTTCCGCCTGCAGCTTTTCGCCTCGCTGCCGGGCGGGGTAGAGTCGGGAGGTGATCATCGCCCACCTGACGGACATCCACGTCGCCCACGAGCGCGACTACCCCTCGCCTGCAGAGGCTGCCTGGCATCCCAAGCTGCGCAAGCACTCGGAGGAGCTCCTGCAGCGCCTGCTGGTCGATCTGGCCGCGCAGGATCCGGACCACGTGATCCTCACCGGCGATCTGACCATGACCTCCAAGGAAGAGGAGTTCGCCAGGGCCCGCGCCTACCTCGACCGCCTCCTCCCCGGCAGGCGGATCTCGGTGATCCCCGGAAACCACGACCGCTGGTCCGCGGAGGCGGAGGCGCCGCTGCAGCAGCACTTCGGCGATTGGATGCGCTGCGATCTGGGGCGGACGGACTTTCCCTACTGCCACCTGGTCGACGGGGTCGCCATCGTCGCCCTGGACTCCTCACCCTTCGTCGCCGGCGAAGCCCCCGCAGACGTGAAGGGCTTCGTCGATGCGGAGCAGCTCGACGAGCTCCTCGCGATCGCCGCCACCGCCGAGGTGTCGGCGCGCTTCCTGATCGTCCTCCTCCACCACCACCTGCGCCTCTCGGCGGAGGACGCCCTCGTGGACGATCCCAAGGATCCCACCCCCCTGGTCAACGCCCCCGAGGTGGAGGAAGCCCTGGGCAGGATCCCCGTCGACCTCGTCCTGCACGGGCACCGGCACAAGCAGATGCGCCTCGACCTCTCGCTGGGCGACCGGGTGGTGCCGGTCCTCTGCCCCGGCAGCGCCACCCGGGTCGACGAGCGGCCTTCCCGCACCGGGCGCTACGGCCTCTACACGGTGGAGGGTGGGGCGCTCGGGGCGGTCCGACATCGCGTCTACGAACCGGCGCGAGATGCGTTCGTCTGGGGGTGAAGAGGAGCGAGTCCGAGCGGCTCCTTCCCCACCTCGCCTGGTAACCCCACCCTGAAGGGGACCGGCAGCTTCGAATTGAAGATTTCTCTCGCACGGGATACCCACCACCCATGTCGATCACCACCTTCGAGAGCATCGCCCAGGCAGAGGAGCGCCTCACCGCGGTGGGCTACCTCCCATCCCCCGCGATCGCCACCACGGTCTTTCTGGCAGAGAAGCTGGAGAAGCCGCTCCTGGTGGAGGGGCCCGCAGGGGTGGGGAAGACCGAGCTCGCCGTCGCCTTCGCCAAGGCGCTGGGGCGTCCCCTGATCCGGCTGCAGTGCTACGAGGGGCTGGACGAGGGCAAGGCGCTCTACGAGTGGGAGTACGCCAAGCAGCTGCTCTACACACAGCTCGTGAAAGACAAGATCAGCGAGGTACTGGCGGGGGCGGACGATCTCGCCGCTGCGGTGGAGCGGATCGGCGCGAGCGAGAGCGCCTTCTTCTCCGAGCGCTTCCTCCTGCCGCGGCCGATCCTGCGGGCGCTCCTCTCCGACGAGCCGGCGCTCCTCCTGGTGGACGAGATCGACAAGGCGGATCCGGAGTTCGAGGCGCTCCTCCTGGAGGTCCTGGCCGACGGCGCCGCGTCGATCCCCGAGCTGGGGACGATCCGGGCGAAGCACCCGCCGCGGGTGATCCTCACCTCCAATGCGGCGCGGGAGCTCTCGGACGCGCTGAAGCGGCGCTGCCTCCACCTCTTCATCGACTTCCCCACGCGAGAGCGGGAGCTGGCGATCGTCCGACAGCGGGTGGAGGGGCTGAGCGAGGCCCTCGCCGCTGCGCTGGTCGACACCGTGCAGCGGATCCGGGAGCTGGATCTGAAGAAGACCCCCTCCGTCGCCGAGACCCTGGATTGGGTGCGGGCCCTCGCGATCCTCAACGCGACCGAGCTGACGCCGGAGCTGCTCTCCCAGACCTTGAACGTCCTCCTCAAGCACGAGGCGGACATCGAGCGGGTGCGCGAGCGGGCGCGGGAGATCCTCCCCTGACGCCCGCTGCGGGGGCAGGCCTTACTCCGGGCGGGTCCAGGGAGCGGGGGTGGTCGCCGGCTTCTCCTCGGTGGCCTTGGCGGGCGCCACCTCCTTCTCCGCGTCGAAGTAGCCCTTCTTCCCGATGGTGATCGAGGTCTTGTCGAAGCCGCCGCCTCCCCCGCGCCGGTCGACCACGTACCACTTGCCGCCGAACTTGCCGGTCAGGAAGCTGCTGGGCTCGTCCTCCGTGAAGCCGTCCTCCTCGACCCGGTAGCTCTTCTCCTGGAGGTTGAAGACCACCGTCCCGAGATCGGCGTCCTCCACCGACTCGATCTTCCAGTCATGGAGGAGGTAGGTCTCCTTGGCCCAGAACCAGGGCGCCATCCGATGCCGCTCCACCCCCAGGTTCTTCTTCGCGTTGGCGACCAGCTCCAGGGTCTTGGGATGGGTGAGCTTGCGGACCTCCGCCCACTTCTGCTCCTTCCACCCGTCCAGGTAGGCCCCGAGGACCTTGCAGGCCTCGAGCTGATCCCCCTGGAGCTCCTTGCAGCTCTCGGCGGTGCGCGGGGGGGTGGGCTTTCCGGGGCCTCGCTTCTTCTGGGCGAGGGCCTGGGACGCGCCGAGGCTGAGGGTGAGGGCGATCGCGATGGCGAGGCTGATCTTCTTCATGGATGACACTCCAGCTTGGGATTCGACCGGATCGTAACGTCCCTGCCCCGCATGGCAAGGGCGGATCTCGGCTCGGCTGCAGGAAAGGAGGGGCGAGAGTTTGCCTCCTGGCGTCACCCGACTAAGATCCGAGCCAACATGGCCCAGCGTATTCTCATCGTCGAGCATGATGACTCCCTCGCGCTCGAGATGGCGGCCGTCCTGCATGCGGACGGCTACTCCACGTCCATCCTCCCCACTGCAGCGGACGCCTTTCGGGCCCTGGAGGAGCGGCGCCCCGAGCTGATCCTGGTGCGGGCCGAGCTCCCGGAGCAGAACGGCTTCAGCCTCTGCGCCCGCATCCGCAGGACCAAGCCGCTGCGGAGCCTGCCGGTGATCCTCCTCTCGAGCGACAGCAGCCCGGAGGCGCTGGCCCAGCACGCGGCCCACCCGAGCTTCGCCGCCAACGCCTACCTCGCGGTCCCCTTCGCCATGGACGAGCTGCGCGCCCGGGTCCGAAGCCTCCTCGGCTCCCCCGCGCCCGGGGCGGTGGTCCCCGAAGGGACGTCCGGGACGGGGGACGAGCCGCCGGCGGAGGAGGGGGTCCTGGAGCTGGTCGAGCTCGTGGACGAGGTCCCGCCGGCGCGGCCCGAGCCAGCCGCCGCGCCGGACGAGAGCATCGGCATCGATCTGGACGAGGCCCTCGCCGAGGAGGAGCCCGCGGCGGGAGAGGGATTGGAGCTCGCCGAGGCCGCCTTTCCCACCCCGGGCAAGCGGGCGCCGCCCAAGCTCCCGAAGCGGGAGCGCCGCGGCGCCATCACCGAAGAGGACAAGGCCTTCCTCGATCGGGTCTTCGGCGCGGTGGCGGACCGCAAGGGCGAGCTGCTGGCGGAGGCCAAGGACGGGGGCCGCCGCGCGAAGGTGCGCCGGGAGCTCCTGAACACCCCGGAGGGGAAGCTCCAGCTCCTGCGGGAGGAGCTGCGCAGCAAGGAGGCGCAGATCGCGCGCCTCTCCGAGATCTGGGCGATCCGGGAGCACGATCTGCACCAGAGCGACGACCGCCTCCACGAGAAGGAGGTGGAGGTCCAGAGCCTGAAGATGCAGGTCGACGACCTGAACACGAACCTGACCGAGGCCAGGGCGCTCTACCTCCGCAAGCAGCGTGAACACGGGGAGAGCGTGGATCAGCTCCTCCTGCAGCAGAACCTGCAGGAGAAGGAGCTGATCGAGGTGGTCGCCGGGAAGGAGCGGGAGATCAACCTCCTGCGCGGCGAGGTCTACCGGGGGGAGGATGAGCTCGCCGCACGCGCCAAGGAGATCGAGGGGCTGCGTGCCGAGCTTGCCGAGCGAACGGCGGAGAGGGACGAGGCCCTGCAAGCAGGGATCGGTCGGGAGGCGGCGCTCCTGCGCGCCCTCGCCGGCAGGGACGTCTCCATCGCCTGGGGCGATCGCCTCCTCCAGGACGCGAGGGAGGAGCGGGAGCGCCTGGGCCACGAGCGAGACGAGCGGCTGATCCGGCAGGGTGCCGCCGCCAGGCTGCGGGTGGAGCAGCTCGGCGCAGCGCTCGCGGCGAAGGCTTGGGAGACGCGGGAGCTGGAGGCCGCCCTCGAGGGGCTGCGCCAGCGGCAGCAGGCGGCGGAGCAGCTCCTGGCGTCGGAGCGCCAGGAGAGGGAAGCGGCGGAGGCAGCGCTGGAGGAGCTGCTCCTCGAGCGGGAGATCGAGCTCTTTGAGGAGGAGCTGGCCCGGGGCGCGACCCGGGTGCAGCGGGACGGGATCGCCCAATCCCTCGGCGATCGCCTGGCGGATCGGGACCTTCGGGTGCAGCGGCTCGAGGAGGAGCTCGCCGCCCGAGAGGCCAGCGCCCAGGAGCGGGAGACCGAGCTGGGGACGGAGCTCGCCGCCCGCATCGAACAGATCGGAAACCTGGAGGGGGAGCTCGAGGACGAGCGGGCAGGGCGCTTCGAGGTGGAGGCGGAGCTGCGGGCGGAGCTGGATGCGCGCGGGAGCCGGCTCGGCGAACTGGAGGAGAAGCTCGCCGCCGCCGACGCCGCCCTCGCCGCCCTGCACGAGGGGCTCGCTGGCAAGAGCGACGAGCTCGCCTCGACGCAGGGGCAGCTCGCTGCCGCCAGGGAGAGCCTGGCTGCCACCGAGGCCCGGCTGGAACAGGCGATCGCCGAGCTCACCCAGGCGGCGGATGCAGCCATGGAGCGGGAGCGCTCCTGGGAGGCAGCGCTGGCGGGGCTTCGCAGCCAGCTCGAAGAGCGCGAGCACCAGCTCGGCTCCGCCCAGGCGCTGCTCGCCGAGGCGCGAGATGCCCTCGACGCCCAGGCGCGGCAGGCGGAGGCGAAGGCAGCCGAGTGGCGCGAGGTGCAGCGGGCCGCGGCGGAGCGCGAGGCGCTGATGCAGGCGGAGCTCGGCGGCGCGCTCGAGCGGGCTGCGGGGCTGGAGCAGGAGGTCGCGGAGCTGGGCGAGGAGCTCTCCTCGGTTCGTGCCGCCATGGGCGATCGGGAGGCACAGGTCTCGGTGGAGCTGGCGACCCTCCGCGGGCGGGCCTCCGGCCTGGAGGCGGAGCTGCAGACCACCCGCGACGAGCTGGCGGTGAAGGAGGAGCGCTGGCAGGAAGATCTCCAGCAGCGCTCCGAGACCATCCTGGATCTCCAGGGGAAGCTGGAGGCGCTGCAGGCGGAGAGGAAGCGCGCCACAGAAGAGGCGGAGCGCAGCCTGGTGAGCAGGACGGAGGCGCTGCGGGTCGCAGAGCAGGAGCTGGCCTCCACCCGCGACGCCATCGAGGCGCTGGAGCGAACCTCCGCGGAGATGATCGCCACCCACCGAAGCAGGGCAGGCGAGCTGGAGCTGGAGTTGGAGGGCGCGCGGGCGGAGTCCGCCAGGCTGGCGGCGAAGCTCGCGGAGACCGAGGCCCAGCGGCAGCAGGCGGCAGAGGCGTCGCGGACCTCCGCCGCCGAGCTCGCCGCGAGGCTGCAGGCGCTCGAGGTGGAGGTCCTCTCGGCCAAGGAGCTCGCAGGCGAGCGGGGCGAGGCGCTCCGCAGCTTGCAGGAGGCGACCCGGATCGCCGAGCGGGACGCCGCCGCCGCGCTGGCCCAGGCGGAGGCGCGCTTCGAGGAGCAGGCCCGGGCGCTGCGGGAGATGGAGAAGACCGCCCAGCTCCGGGCCCGCCGCGCCCAGGAGCTGGAGGCGGCGGTGGAGAGCGCCAGCTCGTCGCGGACCAGGCTGGAGCGGGAGCACCAGGCGAAGCTGGAGGAGCAGCAGGCGAAGGCCAGCGAGCTCAAGGACAAGCTGAACGCCATGCTCCGGGAGCGGCGGGAGGCGGAGGCGAGGTCCGCCCGCGAGCTCGAGCTCCTCGGGACCAGGCAGAAGGCAGAGCTGCAGCGCCGCGAGCAGCAGCGCGCGCTGGAGGTGGGCCGGCTCCAGACGGCGCTGCAGGAGAAGACCAAGGCGCTCAAGGTGGCGGAGCTGGAGCTCGCCCGCATCAAGGCCCGGCTGGCCCGCGCGGAGCCCGCCGCGGCGGCGCCTCGGGGCGAGGTCAACACCGTCAAGCGTGCGGAGATCGGGGCGATCGACCTGCCCACCGAGAAGAAGGTCGAGCCGGACGGCGACGCCGAGATCGATCTCGATCTGGAGCGGAGCTGAACTGAGCTGAGCGTCCCTGTTCAGGCGGGGGCCTCAAGAGGGCTGGCCGCCGGCCTCCAGCTCCAACGGCTTCGCCGTCTCGGGCTCCCGCGGCTTCACCCGCTCCATGATCCGCGCCGAGGGAAGCCGGGGGTCGCGCTCGCGGAGGGCCTCCTGG
>Ga0180215_1003733_pt1 | contig 14094 bp, 16 predicted proteins | sample eDN3rd37CBELigBY_FD_128871 | JGI IMG/M metagenome (GOLD analysis project Ga0180215, IMG submission 128871) | Enriched backyard soil microbial communities from Emeryville, California, USA - eDNA 3rd pass 37_C BE-Lig BY (version 2) (version 2) | ecosystem: Environmental > Terrestrial > Soil >...
CACGACGTACCTGATGCCCGATCGCGGCCTGGGCTTGCGTGACTTCTTCACCGACGCCAACGGCATGATGTGGGCGGGGGTATTCGGGCGCAATCAGGTGATCGGATTCAAGCTCGTCGAGGAGACACCCCGGGTTTCCGGCGCGACGCCAAAAGGGAAGTGATCTAACGTTACCGCAGCGGCGGAAATGCGGTAGCACTGTGGCCTTCGGCACTTCCAGCGGTTCAGGTTACCCCGGACCGCTGGCCATCTTCTCTGCGCGAGCAAGAGCGCTAATCCCGATGCAAAGGCGAACACCAGGCTCTCGAGTGAATGCATCGATGACAGCTGGCGGGGCTGCATCTCGCGCACAATCTCCTAAAGCGTCGGCCAGCACACGCGAAGCCATTGTAACGTCGGCAGTAAGTATCGTGATCGAACGCGGACCGTTGGAACTTACATTGGACAAGGCTGCGCGCGCTGCAAACGTCAGCAAGGGCGGGCTGCTCTATCACTTTCCGTCGTTGATGAGCCTCATCGACGAGATTGTGGATAGAGCGATCGCCCGGATCCAGAGATCTGCAGCGACCATGAACGCTCTGGCCACCGCCGACCTGTCGGCCCGCTCATCGACCGCAACATTCGATTCGGAGATGGTGGCGGGCCTGGTCCTATGCTTGTGCGGAGATGCGACGCAGAGGCAGCGGCTGGCGGAGGGATGTTATCGCGATGGTGGCCAAGGGGATAAAGGTGCCCGCGTGGGACGGTTCGTGGCCCAGCAACTGATGCTCTGGGTTTCGTCACGGGCGCTCAACCCAGGTCATTGCAAGCTATGGACGCGGGGCATCCCATGATCTCGAATGTAAGGCATGCAGTACTGGTTTGTGTGTTGTCGGTGAGTGCGGCCGCTTCGGCGTATGCAGCCTTGCCGGAGGGTGCCGCCGCACCGCAGTTCAGAGCGCCCGCGGCCCTCGCGGGAAGGCAGATCATGTTCGATCTCAATGAGGCGCTGAAGAAGGGACCGGTGGTGGTGTACTTTTATCCTTCCGCGTATACCAATGGATGCAACGTGCAGGCACGCACCTTCGCCGTCAATCACGACGAGTTCATCGCGGCGGGAGCTACGGTAATCGGTGTATCGCTCGACAGTATCGAGCGGCTCAAGGAATTCTCCGCCGATCCGGAATTCTGCGCGGGCAAATTTCCAACAGCCTCGGATCCCGACGGCGCGATCGCCAAGTCGTTCGACTTGAAGATCAGCGAAGGCGCGCCCGGTATGAAGGACACCCGTGGACAGTCTTTGAACCATGGATTCGCAGAGCGCACTACCTTCATCATCGGCAAGGATGGCCGTGTCGTGGCGGCTGTTGGTGGCTTGAATCCCAAAGAGAACGTAACAAAGTCACTCGAGATCATAAAGAATACGGTCAGGAGCTGACGAGATTACCGCGTGCTTTGCGCGCCCCGTGGTACAGAGCACACTTAACGCTTTTCACTCGACGGCGACTTTTCTTCTGCTGTCTTATCTTTTCTCTGCTGCTTCTTTTGATCGATCTCGCGCTCCCGCTGCTTATCGCCCGATGTTCGCATCGCCGGGCTCGAATGGTGCAGATCCGGTGTCGAGGAGTTGGAGTCTTCAGTCTCCGGGTGCGCGGCCGGGTTGGCCGTATGCGCGTCGATTTCGGCGGCGACCTTCCTACATTCCTCTTTAGTCTCGCCCTTTGCGGTATCGCACGCACGCTGCGCCGACTGGCGCTTGGGAACGTCGGGTTTGGCTTGTTCCGTTGCCAACGATAGCGGGGCGGACAATAGCGCAAGTGAAGCCGCCAGCGTAGCAAGACTCAGTCGAATCGACATGTTTGTTCTCCGAGTTGCAGATATGCCAGGTGACTTTCGTGTTGAACGATGGGGCCGCCGATTGAGTTCCTCCGAGGGCGACGGCGCACCCAGCGTGTGCGTCGATACCAAAGTACTGGCGGTCCCCTTCGAAAGAACAGTTTCGAACTCTTCAGCAGGCTGTCAATGTCTCAGCATCGAGGGCACTGACTGAAGTCCGCATCTCGCCTTCAGGGACCAGCATGAGATAGGGGGAAGTTGAATCACGGTAACCGGATCCTTGAGGGGCCGGCGTCGGCGCTTGCCGCGATGCTGAGAGTTTCTCAAGAGGTCCGGCACTAACAGTTTTATAAGAATGGGGGATATTCTGATGTCTAGAATTCATAAGATTGCGCGCCTTTCGACGACGGGGGCGATCACGCTCGCTGCTGCAGTCTCGTCGGTACTCGCTCATGCGCAAGAGGCCGCACAGGTTTCTCAAGTGGCTGGGGACGCGGCGTCCGCCGATCCGTCCGCGCAAAGATCCACAGGCTCCCGGCTCGAGGAGGTCATCGTTCAGGCGCGCCGCAAGGATGAAAGTTCACAGGAAGTTCCCATTGCGATTCAGCCGGTGGATCCAGCGGTGCTGGAATCCAAGGGCATCGTGGAGCTTTCGTCATTTCAGAAACTCGTGCCTGCATTCTCGACGGCCGGCGGAAATCGCGGCGGCTTTGCTTGGCTGCGCGGGCTGCAGGGCATCGCATCCTACTTCGCCGATGCGCCATTCGTGTTGAGAGGCGCCGGCCAGTACTTTGACATCGAGAACGTGCAGGTGTTGAAAGGACCTCAGGGCACGCTGTTCGGCAGCAGCAGTGCTGCCGGTGCGTTCGTGGTGATGCCACGCAGGCCGACCGACTACATGGAGAGTTATGTGTCGGTTGCCGGTGGCAATTACGATCGGCAGACCTTCGAAGCCGCGACGAATCTTCCTGTAAGCGACAAACTGTCGTTCCGCCTGGCTGCACGTCATCATGACCGTGACGGCTATGTGAAAGATATCTCGACCGGCGAACGCTACTACGACGAAAACGAGCTCATCATCAGACCTTCGATGTTGTGGCGCCCGGTGGCCGGTGTCGAGAACTACACCGTACTGCACTACTATGAGTCCGACACCAACGGACGCACTTGGTATTACCCGACCTACAATCCGTATGGTGCGTTGGCGGCTTACACCGGGCAGTTGCCCGGTCAGCCGGGCTTCCTAGATACGTTAGCTGCACGTCATGGGCGGGGCGGGGATTTGGGGCCATACAGGCTCGACGGCATGCTGCAGGCGGAGGGAGTTTCTGGACTGGAAGAACGTTTGCTGCAGTTGGTCAACTCGACGACCTGGGATGTTACCGACAATCTCACACTGACCAACATATTTGCCTATCGAGAAGAAGGTACTCGGGGTGTGACGGATGAGCAGTACTTTCCAAATGCACTAAATCCCGCGGAGAGCTTCTTTGAGCCCTCCAATGATCCACGAGCGATCGCAGAGAGGGGGCGCTCAATCCCTCGCAATCCGACGTGGAGCGAAGAACTCAAGGTCTCAGGTTCTGCGTTCGATGGTTTCCTCGAGTATACCGTCGGCGGCTTCTACACCAGAAATCGTGTGCGTGATAAGCGGGTGGCGTGGGCCGAGACAGGCGGTCCGCTCAGAGCGTCGATCACCGAGGGTGACCCGCGGCGGCCGGTGGAGTCGAAGGCGGTGTACACCCAAGCCACTTTCGATCTTTCGAATAGTGTTCTCGAGGGCTTGCGGGCGACGGTTGGTTATCGATATACCTGGGACCGGAACTGGCAACGCGTGACGCAGGGTCTCAATCCCGTACGCAACGATCCGACTCCATTCGAGGATCTGCCGCAACGAGTCATCGAGACCGAATACAAGTTCTCCGACTACAACATTCTTCTCGGTCTGAACTGGCAGATCAATGCGGATACCATGGTGTATCTCACAGGGTCCCGAGGATTCACTTCTGGCCAGGTCAATGCATCGTTCCCGGCGCCCAACAATGTCACGTTTCCGGAGATCCTCGAGCAACTCGAAGCGGGTATAAAGTCCACATTCGATCTTGGCCCAATGGAGGTGCGTGCGAATTTCAGTGCGTTCTATGGCGAATACAGCGATATACAGGTGTCGGTTGTAAAGTTGCTTCAGTTGGAGCCCGCTCCTGCTCCCCCGCGCACTGCTACGGTTTCTGAGAACGCCGCAGAAGGTATCGTTCGTGGTTTCGACGTGGAGCTCACTGTCGCTCCCACTGATTGGCTCGAGCTGAGTGTCTTTGGCTCGGTGATATCCAACAAGTTCCTTGGCTGGCCCGTCTATAACCTCAATGGCGAGGTTGTTGGCGATAGGAAGGACACACCGTTCCTGGGCACGCCGCCTCACAAGTGGACGGGCTCCGCAACGGTGCAGTTACCGCTGAATCCATCGTGGGGCGAGGCGAGCATCACCGTGGATTACTCGCGTGTGGCGCCCAGATGGTACGACGCGAACTTCCCGCATGGTCGAAACAAGCCATTCGCCGTGCACACTCTCGAGAACGGCTATGGGCCGGCTTCAAGTACCGGTGAGCGCGTTCCCGTGAATCAGGAGTTCACCTTTGAGGAAGTCGATCTGTCATTCAGATGGACGCAACCAATGGGGATGCGCGGCCTGACGGCAACTGCGGCGGTGACAAATGTCTTCGATAAACTTGGAGCGTATGACGGCGGTTATGCCTGGTTCGCCGTAGGCAACAAGTGGCAATCTCCGTCACCACCTCGCATGTACCAGATCGGACTGCGCTATGAGTTTTGATTGCGGCATAGGCTAGTTAGTTCAACGTACTTCAGGCGCAGAGCTGGAGGGGTATGGAACGTACCGCATCGGCGATCGGTTCGGTACTCGTCGATAGGGGGCTGGAGGCATGACGCCTCCAGCCCCGCCAGGAGTCAACGCGAGGGAAACGGTGGTGGGCGACGATACAGTCCATGAGCCTCCATGTTTCCTCCGCTTTTACTACTGCAAAGATCTGCCCGCGTATAGCTTCGTCTACAGTTTTTCGGTTGGGGGGTAACGTGGCTGATGTCAATGTGGACCGACGGCACCTGCTTCACGGAATCGCGGCCGGTGTTGGCGTCGTCGCCGCTGCTAACGTAAGCAAGGCGGAACAGCGTATTTCTTCAGTCGCGAACCGCGAGGGATCATTTCCCGGAGGCGCTGCGGCGTCGCAGGCGCCGCTACCAAAGACATTCAGGCAATGGATCTACGCCAAGCCTATGCAGAACGGCAGGATTACGCTGGAGCAATTCGCCGTGAAGGAGCTGCCCATGCCAGAGCCGCAAGAGGGGCAGGCGTTGGTGCGCATCAAGCTCGTGGGGATTCATCCACGCGTGCGACAGAGCATGTCGGCGAATGGAAGTTTGAAGCCCGGCGAGTCCGAGCCCAACTTCGCCTGCGCGGAAGTGATCAAGTCGCGCGATCCGTCGTTCAAGGAAGGCGACATCATCGCCTGCCAGTCGGGCTGGCAGGAGTTCGCACTTGTGAGCAGTAAGGACGGCGCGATGCATGGCTACGGCCCTGCTCCAGAGTCGGTGAAAGAGCTGAATAGAAGCAATAGCCAGTGGACATATGTATTTCGTCCGTCGATGGTTCGAGAGTTTGCGCCCGAGGATCTCATTGGTCTGTGCGGTACGACAGGGCTCACTGGATATTTTGGAGTTCGGCAGGTGGGGCCGCTGATGCCGGGCGACGCGGTTGCCTCCGCCGCATCGACAGGTGCGACAGGCTCCATTTGCGGGCAACTCGCAAAGATTGCGGGCTGCTATGTCGTGGGCTTCGCAGGCGGGCCTGAGAAGTGCAAATGGGCTGCGGAAGAACTTGGCTTCGACAAATGTATCGACTACCGTGCTCGAGATCTTGAAGACCAGGTCAAAGCCGCGTTTCCGAAGGGCATCGACGTCTTCCTGGATGGAGTCGCCGGCGAGGTTCGGGCGGCCGTTCTCAAGGTCATGAACCCGAACAGCCGTATGCTGAACTACGGCTCTTCTTCATTCTATTATGGCGACTCGCCCGTGGCTCTTCAGTCTAGCCGGCCCGGCACTGCCCAGCGCGCGCTCTTCGGTGTGACCGAGGACGATATGAGGATTTTCAAGCAGAAGAACATCAAAGTGGAAAGCTGGATCGTTCATGACTTCTACTACGACCGCATCACCGCGGAGAACGAATTGACCCGCATGGTCCGGAGCAAGCAATTGAAGCCAATCAATACGGTCTATGAGGGATTCGAGAAGCTTCCGGAAGCGATTATCTCGGCATTCTCGGGTTCGAGATACGGCAAGCTGTCAGTGCGATTCTCCTAATGTTTCACGACGATTGCGACTGGAACGCTATTGTCTTCGGCTTGAACGAGCGTTTGAATCAGCTGGTTCCGCAGGGAAGACGTGAGAGCGGTCCTGGGTTCAAGTGTGCAGTCGCGTACTGGATGCTCCAACGACAAAAATGAACATGCTCGCGGCATTCGTCTGTCACCAGAGGCATTGATGACATGCATAGCTCTGTTCCGCAGCTTCGTTGGAATGTTCGGCGTGCACTCGGTCAGGTTGGCGTCGGATTCGCATGCATATCGAGTCTCCCGTCCTTTGCAGCGGAGACTGGAGGTGAGGAGCTAGGCACTGTCGTCGTCGAAGGTGCGCGCATCCCAGACTACACAACAAAGAGCTCGTCCGTCTCGAAGTTCACCGAGTCGCTGCGCGACACACCGCAGAGCGTGACGACGGTGATGCAGCAGGAGATGGATGATCGTGCGGTCGTGACCATGAACGACGCTTTACGAACCGTACCCGGCATAACGCTGGGCGCTGGCGAAACGAGCTGGCAGGGCACGAACCTGTTCTTGCGGGGTTTCACAACGCGCAATGACATGTTCCTCGATGGCATGCGCGATTTCGGCTACTACTATCGAGATTCCTTCAACAACGCCAGCATCGAAGTGCTCAAGGGGCCAGCCTCGATACTGTTCGGTCGCGGCTCGACCGGCGGCGTCATCCAGCAGGTGAGCAAGCCGGTGGTGCTGGATCGTCATGCGTCCGGTTCGGTGCAGTTCGGCTCCGATGAAACGCGTCGTGCGACGCTCGACATTGGGAGCCCGGTACCTGCTCTGAACGACGCCAGCGGATTCCGCCTCAATGTGATGGTCCACGACGGTAAGGTCGAAGACCGCGATCGCGCCGAGAACAAGCGCTGGGGCATTGCGCCTAGCCTCGCGATGGGGTTGGGTACACCCACGCGACTGGTCGTGAGCTATCTCCACCAGGACGACGACATTCGTCCCGACTACGGCCTGCCGTGGATGGCAGGTCGGCCGGCGCCGGTCCGCCGGAGCAACTTCTATGGATTCGATAGCGATTATCTCGATACCACCGTCGACATCGGCACCGTACGCTTTGAGCATGACTTCAGTGACTCGCTCTCCCTGCGCAATCAGATACGCTATTCGCGCGCCGAACGGGCGTTTCGCATTACCGAGCCGACGATTTCCGCAGGCACTCCGGGGGGGACGCCGCCGCAGGACGTCACGCTCACCCGCATCGTGTTCGAAGGTTACAGTGCCGACACTTTGCTGCAGAATCAAACGGACCTGACCGCGCGCTTCGCGACAGCCGGCGTGGAGCATACGCTCGTAACAGGCCTGGAGCTGAGCCGTGACAACCCGCGTCCCGTATACGTGAGTAATTCGGGACTGCCAACGACGAATCTCGCAAATCCGCCTCGCCAGGACTATTCCGTTGGGCTGAGCTATCCGCGGCTTGCAGCACGCACGGTTGCCGAAGGCATTGCTGTTTATGCGCTCGATACCCTAAAGCTCACTGAGCAATGGCAGGTGATCCTGGGCGCACGCTGGGACCGGTTAGATACCGAGTATCGCAGCAGCGGCTTCTCGCCCGACGGCGCCGTGATCGCTACAACCAGGATCGACCGCACCGACGAGGCGCCGAGCTATCGCGGAGCCATCGTGTACAAACCGGTGACCGCCGGCACGATCTACCTGGGCTACGGCAATTCCTTCAATCCCTCGGCGGAGGGCATCGAATCTATGGTGTCTAGTGGCCGCGCCTTGGGTCAGGCCAATCAGCGGCTCGATCCGGAGGAAAGCCACACCTACGAACTGGGCGTCAAATGGGAGTTCGCGGGGGGACGAACACTGTTGTCGAGCTCCGTTTTCCGCATTGAGAAAAGCAATGCACGCGTGCCCGATCCTACGACGCCAGGCTTCAACGACCTGGGAGGGGAACAACGTGTCGACGGCTTCGAGGTGGAGTTAGTCGGCCGGATGACTGACTTCTGGAAACTCCGTGCTGGGTATGCTCATCTCGATAGCGAGATACTGCGGACCGCGCCGGGTGGACCCGTGCTGGGCGCTCCATTGATCATGACACCAGAGCACACCGGCAGCGTATGGAACGAATTCGTCCTGCCACGCGGCTTTGAAGTCGGGCTAGGTGCGGTACACGTGTCGAGCCGTCTTGGGCAGAACACCCCAGCGGCCTACCTGGTCGCACCTCGCTACACGATCGTGGACGCCATGGCCAAGTACAGCATTTCGGAGAACATGAGTCTGCAGGTCAATGTCAGCAACCTGACGGATGAGTATTACTTCGATCAATTGCATCCCTTCCATGTCATTCCTGGCGCCGGACGAACTGTACTTGCTTCGGTCCAGTTGCGTTACTGACCATGCGACTATCGATCGTAAGGCTCGTCGCTCCCAAGCGGGTTGCGTCGCTCAGACTGGCCTTCAACGAGGCCAGTTAGCACCGTGCTCCGGTCGCGCCGGGATCTCTGGATTTGCACAAGATGACGTTATCAATCGAAGGTTTCCTCCGCTCAAGCGAAGTGGCGCAGTTCAGGCAGGCTCTGGTGGAATCCGATTGGGTAGATGGCTCCGCAACCGCAGGTCATCTTTCCCGTCATGCCAAGCGCAACCGGCAGCTACGCGAGTCGCATCCCGTTGCAGCGCGACTGGGCGGTATCATCCTTGATGCGCTCGAACGGCACCCTCTGTTCATGTCCTATGCACTACCCGAGAGGATCGTTCCACCGCTATTCAACGCCTACACTGGCGGCGAGGAGTACGGAGCGCACATTGATGGAGCCATCCGGCCGATTGGCGGTCATCCGATTCGTGTCCGTACCGATATTTCGGCCACATTGTTCCTGAGCGATCCGGACAGTTACGAGGGCGGCGAGCTGATTGTTGAGGATCGGGACGAGGGAGGTCGTGCGTACAAGCTCGCGGCGGGAACCTTACTTCTCTATCACAGCGGCAATGTGCATCGCGTGGCGCCGGTCACGAGTGGCGAAAGGCTGGCATCGTTCTTCTGGATCCAGAGCATGGTGCGAAGTCGTGAGCAACGAGGAATGCTTTTCGATCTTGATAGTACGATTCAGCGTCTTCGCACTGTGGTGCCGGATGATCCGGGCATCGTTCGGTTGACCGGCCACTACCACAATTTGCTGCGCCTATGGGCTGAAATATGAAGTACGGCGGTGGGTGTTCAGCCCCGCTTGTCCGATGCGACGAACTCCATGGAGTGATTTTCTTCGCCAGTTTCATCGTGAGTGTGAGACGAGCTCAGCGACGATGTCTCAAGGTGACCACGAATTCGCTTCAGATTCTGCACGGTTCTCAAGAAAAGTTCCTCAGGCCGCACGCCGATACCTTCTGCGAGGGCTATCAACGTGCCAATGGTCGTCTGTCGCTCTGCTTTGAGCAGCAACTGCAGACACGCGCGGCTGATTCCACCAGATTTGGCTGCCTTGTCTCGACCAACGCCGGATCGACACAGCTCTGCTAATAGAGCGTCCGCAAACGCCCGCTTAACTGAGCGAACATGGACAGCCTTGAGATCGCTTCGGTGCGTATCCATTTATCCCGGCCAGCTGGTCGATGAAGTCACGCCAAAGTTTCTAACACATCGATGATTCTGATAACGAAGCGTTGGTGAGTCTTAGAGAGTCCCTGAAGCCGCTGCGCGTGACGCATGGCTCTTGGCGATAGCCGCCCCCTGTGAACGCGCTCTGGTTTGGACAGTTCTGTCAGCTCTTCTATGTGTACGGCAAATATCTTTGCAATCTTCTTGAGTATCAGTACGGAAACTCGACGGTCACCTATCTCATAGGCGAAGACTGCCTGTTGCGAGACGCCGATGGCCCGCGCCATTTCTGCCTGAGTCATTCCGTGACTCTTGCGTATCGCAGCGATATGGGACCCAAGCGCTTTGAAGTAGGCGCGACTCTCACGTTTGATCAAGGCTTGTGTCATGACAGCCTGCCTCGTCTTATCGTTGGCTCGTCAGATGTTTTCGTTCTTCGCCCTGGCTTATCAGCATGAGAGGGCTCTGCTGCGGTTCTGATGGCGGCGAGGATAGCAATCTGCTCGTCCAGGTCTGGAAGAATCCCAGCGAGTAACAGCCTCTCGTCGTGGAATCTAGTTGTTTTCAACAGGTCGCATATAGCCATTGCCGTTGCAAGGCAAGCGAGCAAGCGTTGCCGCTGATCATCGCAGATGCGGGCGTACGAGTCCGGAACCAGCGATGACTCGTCTCTTCCGCTATCTTTGATTTGCTGCAACGAACTGCCGATCTCCAAGAGGATCCATTGGATCATGCGGCAGCATAGGCCGAGGTTTGTTCGGCCAGATGCAGGTTCGAAGTTGGTTGGTAGCGCCTCGGCAACCGTGCTGGCGACATGGGCGGCGCTCCTGGTACGGGCCCACAGGTTGTTTGCTGTGCTGACGAGTTCAGCGTGGTTGGTGGGGGCCGGTGCTTGAGCAGACATTCTGCATCTCAGTTCAGTGGCAGCGTTGGCATCTTCGGGGTCATTGCGTCGAGTCCATCGATGAGATGCTGGATCGCTTGTTCCAGGTCACGCAGCGATTGAGTGGTCTCGCTCACCTCTGGGCTTTGCTCGATGCCGTTGGTTCGCATGACGTAAAGCGTCGACAGTGTTATGTGACGAGCGCGAAGTAGGTTTTGCCGCTGCGATCCGATGGCTGCGCAGATCTCGGAGGCTCGATCGGTAGACTCCGCATTGCTTGCGACGACGCTAAGAGCCGACAGAGCCGTGACCCCCGGATCCAACAGATCTCGACGAGCATCTTCTAACAACTGGCAGACCGCATCGAAGCACATCCCAAGGTGTGGTTCATCTGGCTCGTATTCGAAGAATTCATGCAGCGCTTGCGAGATTGCGTCCGCGATGCCGATGACAGATGCTGCGTGAGCCCGGCATGTCTCGATGAGCGCCGCTGTTTGCGGCGGGTCGAGCCCGGGAACTCGAGTGTCCGGTAGGTCTGCCAGTTTCTGCGTTCCCATCGCCAGTACCTCTACGCGTGGAGCTGAACCGAACGAAGGACGCCGCTGGGTGATCGGCCGGAACCCGCGCGGCATAATGTCCACCTGCTGAGCGTCGTTTGCGTCTTCATTTGCGGGTCCGCTCGAGCTGCGCAGCGGCCCGCAGTACGGCGCGCGCAATGGAGTTGAGGCTCTTGATGGCTTCCGCCTGTCCACGGTGAACCGTCCGTAGCAGAGTTTCGACTTCCGATAGAGCGGTGGCGAAGGCCTGGGTGGCGTGGAGCATCGAACCGCCAGCCGCCGCGCTGCCGACGGGTTTCCGCCGGCCGGAGTACGCAGGTATGGTCGAGGCAGGGCCGCGGTCGCCCTTGTTCTTTGTGGGGGCGGCTCGGCGGGCCACGATCTTGGGTGCAGCGATCTTGGAAGCTGCAGCGGGGACGTGCACGCGTCCCGCACGGGCGCGCCGCTTCCGGTTAAACTGGCGGACAGCCATACGCTCAACCTCGTAGGGGTTGGGTGCTGTGGTTAGGTGTCCGGCTGGTGTTACAGCACCGCCGGGCACCGTCGCTTGGTGTCCTGAAGGAGGACGGCCTGTCCCAAACTGGGACAGGCACACTATGCCGAAGCGATAAGAATGTTGCAACTAGAATGTACCAATCTGGGACACGGATCGACGCATGGCTATGTCCTTTGAGGCTGAATTGGAGGCGATTGAGGCCAGACTGGTGGCCCGGTTGTCCGCGGAACGTGAGAAGGCTGGAATGACCCGGTCCGAACTGTCGGAGGCCATTGGCGCGTATCGGAATCTGATCACAAAGGTGGAAACCCGTAGTCGTAAACTCGACGCTGCCCTGTTTGTGAAGATTGCGGAAGGGTTGAAGCTGAAGCCATCTACTCTGATGCGGAGAGCTTGGGAAGAAGGTGAGGCATGATGCGTCCACGGCGGCGATCACCTGCAACGTGCTCAAACGTATCAACGTGGGGATATCAATCGACGCATGAGTAAGTCTTTCGAGTCTGAATTAGAAGCGATCGCATCGAAGCTCGTGGCTCGCCTGGCTGCCGAACGTGAGAAGGTCGGACTCACCCGGTCTGAGCTGTCCGAAGCGATCGGCGGGTACAGAAATCTAATCACCAAGCTGGAGACTGGGAAACGCAAGCTCGATGCCGCCTTGTTTGTGAAGATTGCCGACGGTTTGAAACTCAGGCCTTCTGTGTTGATGCGCAGGGCGTGGGAAGACGACGATAGTGACTAGTGGTTCGACGTTGTCATCGGAACCTCGCTTGACAGAAAAATACTGATCGGAACTTTCTCCAGCTCTCGTACGTGCCCCAGGCGGATCGATAGCCGATTGGTCAACGGGATGAGATCCGAGCATTGGGCCGGGAGTTCAACTCCACGGTGAGCGGTTTCTTCCCCGGCTGACTATTCGCACGAGAAGTTGTTGCTCATCTCGGGCGAGTCTAGTAGACGTTTCGTTGTCGCCGGTTGATTATTCTTCGCCTCATGCTCACGGTTGTTCTCCAGGTGACGGCCCGCATGAGCGCAGAACGCACAATCCAGTCTACCGTTCGAGAGTCGATCTGACAGGATCACCCCGCTGCATTCGCGGCACCCTGAAAGTTTGATTTGCTGGCCCCGCGCAAGTTCATTGAGTACCAGCAAACCCTGTTCTAGGGTCAACTTAGCGGCCGGCAATTCATTGCAGAACCATGCGTAAGCCTCACACAACAGTTCTCCCCGCTCCAAACTGGGTAGGCTGCGCTCGGGGTGATGCAATGTCCCCTCCGGTAGCACGTCCAGTGACTTGCATATCGCAGCGAATATTGCTGCCTCGAGCCGAAGGCGCGTCGAGTCCAGAATGTTCTCCAGGCGGTAGGGTGATAAGCCGCGTCGACGTTTTACGTCGATGTGAGTTTGATGGGCATAACTCTTGTAGAGAGCTCGAATCCTATGTCCGGCAAGCTGCGTCCAGGTGGAGATCGTACGTGTCCTGACTTCGTATTGGATCAATCGCCATGCAAGATCCAGGCGCCGTCGATGCTGCATATAACGATCATCGATGATGCGCATGATGTTGTCGGCCCTATCCTGAAGTTTTGGGTTCATCCGCCAGCCAGCGTTCGATGTCAGATCGACGCCAGCCTTTGGATGAGTGTTGCCTCGGAAAGGTCCCTGCGCGCATCCGACGGTAGATCGTCGAGCGATGGCAGCCGGCGATCTGCACGACTTGTCGTGTCTTGAGGACCTGATCCTCTACCAAGCCGGCTGCAGTCGCGCGAGGCTGCGCGGGTGGCGGTAAGGTTGAGCGGGGCGAAGCGGGGGCAGTGATGGGCAAGGACAATTGCCGAGTGGCCTCGACGCAAGTTGCGGCGAGTGAGCGGCGAAGGGGCTTCCTGCGTGACGGCATAACATCACAACCGGTTCCTTTGGGTGTCTCAGATTGCATGCCATAGCGTCGCTACATCAAGCGGTGAATTTGCCCTGTTTGTTCAAAAACAGCCACCACGGACGATTCGGTCACGCATCCTGCCGATCAGTGAGTAACTCTTGCAGGAACAGCTGCAAGCCACGGGTGCTCACGCTGGCAAAAGCGTCGCCATGCGCGAAGCGGGCGGTATGTATCAAGCGAGACCAGATTTCAGGCCGGGTATGCCAGAGAGGGTGCACGCGTCTGTTGCATACCTTCTCTCGAGCAATTCGTCGAATGTCGGTCAGCGTGATCTGCGTCAGGGCCGAAGCGCTCACAGCGTCTATTCCGAGTACGAGCCGAGCCGCAATCAGGTCACTGCGTACAAGATGCCAGGCAAACACAAACACAGCGTGCGCCAGCTGGTCTATTCGGTTCTGTAGCAGTACATCGGAGAACATTAGCAGCCCCTGCCTTGGTTCGTCGGGCATACGATCGGAGC
>Ga0180215_1003734_pt1 | contig 14093 bp, 15 predicted proteins | sample eDN3rd37CBELigBY_FD_128871 | JGI IMG/M metagenome (GOLD analysis project Ga0180215, IMG submission 128871) | Enriched backyard soil microbial communities from Emeryville, California, USA - eDNA 3rd pass 37_C BE-Lig BY (version 2) (version 2) | ecosystem: Environmental > Terrestrial > Soil >...
ACAACAATTTCAACAAACTACTGGATTTAGTCAATTTGGTATGTCTCATCCTGCTTTCCAGCCTGGATTCTCCAATACCAATGTCCAAGAGGTTAGACAGCAGAATGCTCAGTCCGCTCAAGGCGGTAGTAATGTACAACAATCCGGAGTAGATTTCGGTGGTAGTGGTTTTGATCAATTCAGCGGAACCCATGCTGCTTCCCAATCTGAGTTGCAGGTTCAAACGTACAAGAGGTCACACAGCGAAATGCCCAATCCTCGTAAGGCCAGAGCTTTAATAATATATTCTAATTAGTTAAAAAAACCTATAAGATTGGTGTTAAATTTTTATTAATACCATCTAAGGGATTTTTTTATTTTATAAAAATTTATAGATCAGTGATCTGCCAATCAATTTCTTCACTTCCCATGTCACGTAAAAAAGAATTGGTTTGTGAGAAAGGCTTGCTGCCAAAAAAGCCTTTCTTAGCTGATAGTGGGCTTGGGTGCGGTGACTTGATAATTAAATGCCTTGATGACGTAATCAAGCGCTGTTTTTCTTGGGCAAAACGTCCCCAAAGGATAAATACTAGCGGCTTATCTCTGCCATTTAGTATTTCGATGACTCTATTCGTCAGAGTTTCCCAGCCAAGTGATTTATGTGAATTAGGCTCGCCATTACGAACTGTCAATACTGTGTTAAGTAGCAGAACCCCTTGCTTTGCCCATTCCAATAAGTACCCGTGATTCGGAATAGAACAGGCTAGATCAGACTGAAGTTCCTTATAAATATTTTTCAATGATGGGGGGATTTTAACTCCAGGCTGCACAGAAAAGCTTAACCCATGTGCTTGTCCAGGTCCGTGATAAGGGTCCTGACCAATAATCACCACTTTCGTATCCTCAAAAGAGGTTAAATGTAATGCATTATAAATATCATTATGATCTGGATGGATCGTCTTTGTCTGATATTCTTCCTGCAAAGCATTTATTAAATGATGATAATACGGCTTTGCAAATTCCTCCTCAAGTAATAGAGCCCAATCATTTTTCAAATGAACCATGATAAAACACACTCTTTTCCTTATCATTAGTTTAGCTATATAAAGATGCAAATAATTTTTACTTTTTACATACTGGTTTACAGACTACAATTGGTAGTATGATAGTATTATGTTGCTTGTTGGAGGTTTTTTCAATGTATAATCGAATTTTAGTTGCAATAGATGGTTCAGAAAAGAGTGAGAAAGCATTAAAATCTGCGTTACAATTTGCAAATGAAAGATATTCAAAGGTCGGAATTATTCATGTTAAAAAAAATATTACCATTTACGAAACGATGTCTTCAGAAGTCGTTGATGAGATGTATTCCGAAATGAAAAAAGAAGCAGATGAGCTTTTTAAACGTGCTCAAATACTAGCAGATGATTATGGAGTAGAAATTGAAACACATTATGAAATTGGGGAACCAGCCATTCTAATCGTTAAGATGGCTGAGGATAGAAATTATCAGCTGATTGTCATGGGAAGCAGAGGCCTCGGCGGCATCAAAAGCCTTATGCTAGGCAGTGTCAGCCAACGAGTCTCACAGCTGTCCCATTGCCCAGTGTTGATTGTAAAATAGTATGAATAGGAAGCAGAGGGACGGTTCTCTTGCTTCCTTTTTTCATAACTGAAGCAAGAGAACCGTCTGCTACTTTTTAATCTTCGATCGGGAACCAGCCGGGGGTGTTGATTATGGCTTGCCAAAGTGGGTCGGGTACTACTAGGCGGTTTTGGGCATCTTTTTTTAATTTTGTTTCAATCTCTGATTCATTTCCTTCCTTCACTTTCATCACCCAATCCGGGTCGATAATGATTTCACGGCCGATTGCTATCATATCTACACCGGTCTCAAACGCTTTTAACGCATCATCTGGTGTATAAATAGAACCAACCCCAATGATAGGTACTCTTTTCGCCACTTTCTCCTGAATCACTTCAAGTCGTGTTCGGGAATCCTCTATTCCTCGTCTCGGTGTTGACCAGTATTGATTTAATGACACATGAAGATAATCAAGGTCTTTATCCGCCAATACATCCACCAGCTTTAACGTATCAGCCATTGTAATACCAGGTGTTTCAGGCTCCTCTGGTGAAAAACGATAACCAACGAGGAATGGTTGGCTTGCATGATCTGCAATGGTCCTTTTCACTTCATCCACAACGGCCAAAGGAAAGGTTAGTCTTTTTTCCAAGCTGCCGCCATATTGATCATTTCTCCGATTCGAATGAGGAGAGAAGAACTGCTGGATTAAATATCCATTTGCTCCGTGAATTTCAACCCCATCAAATCCAGCCTCAATTGCTCTTCGAGTGGCAGCGCCAAAATCCTGTATGATTGATTGGATCTCTTCTTCAGTCAACGCATCTGGTATTGTATCTGATGAAGTGCCTTGTTCTGCAGGAATCGCACTGGCACTGACAATTCTGCCATTTGGAACTAAATCAGGAGGACACATTCTACCGCCATGAAAGATTTGCAAAACAGCTTTTGCACCTTGTTCTTTAATCGTAGAAGCTAAACTTTGCAGGCTTGGAATGAAATCATCATGATCACAAGCAAATTCTCCTGGAAATCCTTTTCCGTTTCGGGTCACATAGGCGCATGCTGTCACAACCATTCCAACACCATTTGAACGCCTCCGGTAATAAGCTAATTCATCCTCTGAAACGGTCCCGTCCGGGTTTGAAGAGAAGTTAGTCATCGGTGCCATCACAACACGATTCTCAACTTGAATTCCACTCCTTAGGCCAATAGACTCAAAAAGCAGGCTATATTTTGTATTCATCTCTTACCTCCATTTTATTAACCTAAAACATATATATAATTTATCATCATAGAACCAAATATTCATGAACGCTAGAAACTATTTTATAGTGTTTATCTCAAGCAGCAGGATAGCTTAATTTTTATAGGAGTTCAAACTGCTGTCTTTTCGAAGATATCCTTTTCATCGAAAACCCTTTGATATTTATAGGGTTGTATGATAATCTAATATATTATTATTCTATAACGTTACATATTTTACCTTTTACATAAAGAAACAAGGAAGTTGAAAGGGGCTATATTTAGTGGATTTACTCTTAATTGTATTACCGGCCTTTTTAATATTTGGAACAGGCTTTATCGGACAAAAGTTACTTAAACTAAACGTAAAGTCTATCTCAACCATGTCTTTATATTTAATGCTGCCGTTTTTAACCTTTGATACCTTTTATACGAAAGAACTTAACATAGAATATTTTTATATGTTTCTATTTTCGCTTCTACTAGTCCTAATTATTATCGGGGTCACAAACCTGTTTGGTAAATGGATGAAGTCGGATAAATCAGAGCTATCAGCTTTGCAATTAGGAACCATCTTTCCTAACAGTGGAAACTATGGTGCTCCTGTTGCACTGTTTGCCTTTGGATCAGCCGGATTTGATTATGCCGTTATAATCATGGTTATCCATGCCTTGTTAATCAATACTATCGGAATTGTTATTGCTTCTTATGGGAGCGGACAATCAACAACCGTCAAAGACGCATGCAAGAGTGTGTTAAAAATGCCTGTAATCTACGGAGTAATACTTGGTGTCACTTTTCAAATAGCCAATGTCGAATTGCCGCCAACTATTTTGGAAGGAATCAGCCTGGTAGGGTCAGCATCCATTCCTACCGTTATGCTAATTCTAGGAATGCAGCTTGCTGAAATTAGATCAGCTAAGTTTGATCTAAAATATGTAAATACTGTTACCATTATCCGAATGATACTATCACCCATCATTGCCGTCATACTAGTAAGCTTTATGCCAGTTAACGACCTGATTCATAAAGTGTTTATCCTATTAGCAGCCATGCCAATCGCTGCCAACACAACGATGCTGGCTGTCCAATTCAATGTAAAACCCGAACTGCTCTCATTTACAACCTTAGTCACCACATTAATCAGCCTCCTCACCATACCAATTACCATCTTTTTCATAAGATAGGAAGCAGGGGGACGGTTCTAATGCTTCCTTAAAGAATCACAAATAAGAAATACCAAACAGACCTCTCTGTTTGGTATTTTATTCTTTACATATCGCTTTACATAGCCTATTTGGAAGCAGAAGAACGACCCTATGCTTCCAAATAGGCTATTACTCCAGCATGGTCGGAGGTCCAAAGAGCGGTCTGGGTTCGATCTTGCTGTTCTGCACCAATGAGTTTAGCAGAAATGGGCTTCCAGCCATTTTTATATAGTATGCAGTCAATTCGTCTGCTTAAGGTGGAAAAAGCATTTAAAAGATCAGGATCTTGGCAACATGTTAGACCTTCACCTTGACCAACCTCCTTCCAAACATCTTGAAATCCGAAATGGAGTAAATTACCGTAAGTTGTTGGCGGTCCTGCGATTTCATTATTTACGTTAAAGTCACCAAGAAGGATTATAGGCAATGTGGTATTTACCGGCCCATCTAGCAGTTCATTACCTTGTCTTAAATTGACTAGAAGAGAAGACGCTTCTAGTCGAGTTGAAATGACCCTGAAGATACGGTTGCGGAAACTGACATCTACAGTTGACCATCCTCGAAGCAACTCAAAAGGCAGACCGCCTAGTTGAGTGATCATATTAGCTTTGAAATTGGCTTCCTGTTTATTCAAAACCTTTAAACCGGATTCCTTTCGAATTAATATCGTATCTCGATCCAGCAGATTTACGAAATTACCTTGGCTAGAGCGCAGTTGTAGTGAAATGTTATGATTGAGGGCTGCTGTTTCATAAATGATTCCTTTTTCCTGAAGCTCATTTAACAGAATCTCAACGTAATCAAATGTAACGTAAGGAAAATGGGGATCCATCAGCTGCCGCAGCTGCCAAAAAGCGGCTTCCTGCAGTCCAATTATGTCAGGCTTATATTCAGCAATCTGCTCAGCAATCTTTTTTACTCGATTGAAATAATTTGTAGCCATAAATTGTCGATAGACCTCTGTAACCCTGCGGGGAATTTCTTCAAGTATAGTTGTAGAAAAAAGTGGGGATAAGTCCGCACCAATAAATAGATTCCAAGTCATAAAGGAAATCGAATCTTTCCTTGTATGATCGTTCTGATCATCATTGGAAGAGAAGTTATCACCTTCACAATCGCAATCCTTGATTTTTTCATCCACTACCATTCACCTTTTTCTTTCTAAAGATACATTATATATATTAAAAGATTGTCCATCGTGAAACGGCAAATGAATCAGAGGGCGCTTCTCCTGCTTTATTTTCATTTGGTAAAGTGCAAAGGAGCTTTGCTAAAGAGTTGAATCCAGCCAATTTAGTAAGTAAAAGTAAGGTTACGGAGGATTCTCTGCTGATAAGGAAGCAGAAGAACCGTCCCCATGCTTTATAAAATAACTTTAAATCGACAAATAATTGTCGAAAATTAGAATATTTCAAGGTAAAATAAAAAGAAAGGTTTGCAATAAAGGATCGTGGTTTATTGTAGCTGTAATACTTCAGACAGGAGAGTGTTCAGGTATGTATCAATCAAGAAAAATATTATTATTGGGTTCAGGTGAACTGGGTAAGGAGGTAATTATTGAAGCTCAGCGCCTTGGAATGGAAACCATTGCGGTCGATCGCTATGAACATGCACCGGCTATGCAGGTAGCACATCGAAGCTATGTTATTGACATGCTTGATCCCGATATGGTAAGAGAAGTAGTTGAAAAGGAAAAACCGGATCTGATTGTTCCAGAAATAGAAGCCATTGCTACTTCTGAGCTTGTTAAGTTGGAGGAGGAGGGATTTAAGGTCATCCCTACAGCACGTGCAGCGAAATTAACGATGGACCGTGAAGGTATTCGCAGATTAGCATCTGAAACACTTATGCTTCCTACTGCTAATTATAAATTTGCCGATACATATGAAGAATTTGTTAAAGGCGCTAAGGAAATAGGTTTCCCATGTGTCATCAAACCAATCATGAGTTCTTCGGGAAAAGGCCAAAGTGTATGCCTTACTGAGGGACAATTAGAGGAATGCTGGAACATTGCCATGGAAGGGGGCCGTGTCCAAAACGGTCGTGTCATTATTGAGGAATTTATCCGCTTTGAATCAGAAATTACTCTTTTGACGGTAAGAGCAGTGAATGGAACCATGTTCTGTGCCCCAATCGGACATATACAACAAGATGGTGATTACATTGAATCATGGCAGCCCCATAATATGACTGAGGAACAAATTAAAGATGCCAAGAATATTGCCAAAGCCATTACCGATGAGCTTGGCGGTTTTGGACTATTTGGTGTGGAATTGTTCTTAGCCGAGGACAAGGTTTATTTCAGTGAAGTATCACCGCGTCCACATGACACAGGCTTAGTTACACTTGTCACTCAAAACCTTTCTGAATTTGCCCTGCATGTCCGCGCTATTCTAGGATTCCCAATCCCGGAAATTACGCAGCTGTCTCCAGGTGCAAGCAGACCATTGAAAGCAAAAGTAGAGGCAAACGAATATACCGTTACAGGCTTAGAAGAAGCATTGGCGGTACCAAACACGCAGGTACGTGTATTTGGTAAACCAATCACGAAGGTTGGACGCAGAATTGCTGTTGCTTTATCAACTGCCGATACGGTGGAGCAGGCAAGAGAATATGCAGGTCAGGCATTAGAGAAATTACAGATGAAGGAATCCTGAGGGAATATCTAGAATATAATATCGTATCATGTTAAAACGACCAAAACATATAAGATTTGGTCGTTTTACTTTGATCAAATTCGCCCGTCGAATTTGCGTCCGGATTTTTTTCGAGCTCGCTCGAAAAATTACCTTTAAAAAACCCGTGACATCCGCCAGAGACTTAGTTAAGTCTTCAAATACTAACAGAACCTAATTCTTATCCATTTTTCCCTTTATACGTAAGATACGCTGCTCCTAATGCAATGAGTGGAAGGAGGAAAAACAAACTAAACAATCCCCTTTGTGTGCCAAGAATGATTGAAGGTATGATAATAGCTGCCCCACTCCAAACAAAGGCTTTCCAAGACTTTTTCAGGAGACCCCACATCGTAAGTAATACAGACACTAAGATTAATCCCCAGAGAAAGACAGCAACCAAAAATAGACCCATCTAAAACTCCCCCTTAGATAATTCTGGGTATGATTCCTACCATATTCACTAAAGCCAAAATCAGTTCATTTAATAAGTAAACTATCATGGTTATTTTTCTTCTTCGCTAATAATTTTTCAGCATAACATCGACTCTACTAGATTTGAGTAAGAGCATGCGTGAGAGTTCGGTAGAAAGCGATTATAATCGGGGGAGGATTTTCATGAAAAAAAGCGCAAAGAACATCATTAGCATTACTGGAATTCTGCTGGTCCTCGGTATCATTTGTCTCAATTATTGGTTCGACTATACCTTAAATAATATGACTGTACTCATTGTAGTAAAAAGCGAAGGCTTGGACATTCAAAAACCTCTGGACGAACAAACAAACCTCTTAGGAACGGAGGAATTTAAAACAGAAGAAGTAAAAAAAATGAAAGAGGAATACGCCACAAGCCTTGAGCAGCTACAAGGTAAAACGCTAAACGTACCAATAAAAATCGGAAATCCAATTCCCCTTAATGCATTGGAATAGAAGCAAGGGTCAAATTTTTCCGCTTCCAACGAAACTAACAAACCTTCACATCCATTTTTTTGCTATACGTATTACTCTTTGTCCATTTTCGAAGCTTAAAATGGGCTTTTTTAATAAGTAATTCCGATTGACAATCCCGAGTATTTTTATTAGTATTATTAGAAAAATAAGATTAAAAACATTTTCTTTTCCGAAGAGGTTCAGTGACTGGCCTGATAAGGTCTCAGTGACCACATAAACGAAGCAGGTGCTAATTCCAGCAAAGATTCCTTTGAATGACAAGAGGAGCTGTCTTTTTCTATATAAAAAAAGTTTCTTTTTAAAGAAAATGATGTGTTTAAGAGAGGAGATTTTGTATGTTTAACAACGAAACTTCCTTAGAGGTAAACGATTATCTGGACTTATATATACTTGCCCGGAATTTAGGAGATAATGACTGGCAGCAGGAAATGATTACGAGGTTGCAAAGACATATTTCCAATAGATCCCTCATACTTCATACCCTCTGGAGAGAGTATAAAAAAGTAGATGAAGAAATACATGAGCTTTACAGCCAATTACCGAAACAAGCTTCTAGTAAAGAATTAAAAGAAAAAATCTTAAATTTAAAAAAGCGAAAGTTCGATATAAGCAGTAAAATTCAAATGGAAGAAAGAAGAAGCGCTAAGGATGCAAATTCATAAAATGGATGAAATAGCTGACTAGATTACTGGAGGCTCTTTAACTAAGGTAAATGTACCTATCAGAGAGCCTTTTTGTTTACCATAAAAAATTTTCAAAGGAGAAAGTTACATTGGATGATTTATCACAGGTTCCTTCAGAAAATGACAAAGGCTTTCTAATCAATCAGTTAATTAATAGCGGAATATATAAAATTAACAATTCCCATTTATTTGAATTAAGCCTTACTGATTTGGCAAGAGAGTATCATAAACTTCAGTATAAAGAAAGCCAATCATCTAATATAAAAAATAATGATTAAATGAGTAACCACCCTAGGCTGGTTCTTACTCATTTATCATCATTTTTACGTTTCTCATTTCTACCATTCAGCTCTTCAGAAAACTCTGTTGCAAAGCGATCCTTGCGGGTAACACCGGGAATATAACTGTCTGCTGTATTGGAAAAAATATGTTTTTTGACGTATAGATGAAAGACTGCTTCAATAACAGCAATCGCAAAGGCTGCTATGAATGTAGAGGTCAGCCGATTCATATTCGCGTCAATAAATAGGTAGCTCATCACCCATAATAGTCCAAACGATAAAACAAAGTCACCAAGAGTTGCAGCGAAATTACCCATTCTTCGCAGGACAAACAAATCTCCAATAAAATAAGCAACAAGTGTAGTGACTAACGACATCATAACAAGTGTAAATAAATCTGCATTGAAAATACCATATATAGATAATACAACCGTTCCAACAGCAGCAAATTTTATCAATAATGCCCATAGATGCTTCATAAAAAACCCCTCCTAAAATAACCTCTGATAACTTATACTTAATTTGCCTTATTCCTGATTCCTTATACGCTGACAAACTTTTTCATGTTCGTCCATTGTTAAATAATTGACGTGCCTGATTTTGTGATAGGATACTATTAAAGAAGGAAAATCTAAGAGGAGGTCAATAAATGAAACCACGAATTTCAGTCATAACAATCGGCGTAGATGATCTAGAGAAATCGCTGACATTTTATCGTGATGGTCTAGGACTTCCAACTGAAGGCATCGTAGGGAAGGAATTTGAACATGGAGCCGTTGCGTTTTTTGATTTGCAGCCAGGACTAAAGCTGGCAATCTGGAAACGAAAGGATATCGCCCATGAAGCAAAAGTAGAACTCTCACCCGGAAGCTCTACAGAATTCACGCTTGGGCATAACGTAAGCAGCAGGAAAGAAGTCGATAAAGTCATGGAACAAGCACAACAAGCTGGTGCCATCATAACAGATCCAGCACACGAAACCTTTTGGGGCGGCTATTCAGGACATTTTCAAGACCCTGACGGCCATCTTTGGGAAGTTGTTTGGAATCCTCAATGGGAGTTTGCAGATGAATAAATTAAATAAAAGTTGTATATGAAAGGTAAGAAAAATGCACAAGATATTGATTATAGAAGATGATTCTAAGATTGCTGATCTTTTGACTTCACATATCAGTAAATACGGTTATCAGGTTTACCATGTAACAGATTTTGAACATATCATGGACGAATTTCATCAACATTCTCCAGATCTTGTCCTGCTTGATATTAATTTACCAAGTTTTGATGGTTATTATTGGTGCAGGCAAATTCGAAAGGAATCGATCTGTCCAGTCATCTTCATCTCAGCAAGAATTGGTGAAATGGATCAAGTAATGGCCTTGGAGAATGGTGGAGATGATTTTATCACGAAACCGTTTCATACCGAAATCGTGATGGCCAAAATACGCAGTCACCTTCGCCGTGCATATGGAGAATATGCGAAGCAGACGGAAGAAAGAGTACTTGAAAGAGAGGGGCTTAAGCTATATCCAGAAAGAATGGAGATAACGTTTGGACCAATCACCGCTTCCTTAACCAAAAAGGAAGCTGATATTATTGAAAGCTTAATGGACCGTTATCCCCGTGTCGCTGGTCGTGAGGATTTACTTGAAAAGCTATGGGACGATCAAACATATGTTGATGAGAATACACTAAATGTCAATATTACAAGAGTAAGAAAAAAATTTCTGGAATTAGGAATCAAGGATGCTGTAGAAACCGTAAGAGGCGCAGGTTATCGTCTGAATGTCTCATGGACAGAGGCGGGGGAGGTATGAAGTTATTCTTTAAAGAGCATATATTGTTAATTTTTGTTCAACTGTTACAATTTATTATCATCCTTTCTATCCTCTGGCTTGATGGACATCAACAATTCAGCACCGCACTCTATGCTTTTTTTATCGGTTGTTTTTTTCTAAGCTGCTATCTTTTTTACCACTATTACAGTCGAAAAAAGTTTTACAATCGGCTCAGCATGACGCTTACATCCCTTGATGAATCATTTAAAAAGACAGATGAAACGCCTATTTCTGAAGCTCTCGATCAATTATTACGTGATCAATACAAGCTCTATCAAAATCAATTAAAAACATTGGAAAAACAGCAGAATGAACATTTAAAGTTCATGGACCAATGGGTTCACCAGATGAAAACGCCACTTTCCGTTATTGAATTGACTGCGCAAAATCTGGATGAACCTGACTCGTCAAACATCCGTGAGGAAACGGAACGCATGAAAAATGGATTAAATACGGTTCTCTATATGGCCCGCCTGCGTTCCTTTGAGCAGGACTTTCATATTAAACCAGTCACCCTATCTTCATTGGTTCATGAAGTAAACCAGGACAATAAACGCTTCTACATCCGAAATCATGTATTCCCTAAACTCGAGAATAGAAAAGATGGAATTACGGTTGAAAGTGATGAAAAATGGCTGTTTTTTATCGTTACACAGCTAATACATAACGCAGTTAAATATTCCAATGGGAAAAACAGCATCGTAATCACTATCTATGAAAGTGGAGAAGAAGCCGTTCTCGAGGTGACTGACTTTGGGGTCGGAATCCCTGAAGTGGATAAGAAGCGAATCTTTGATCCATTTTATACGGGCGAGAATGGCCGTAAATTTAGAGAATCTACCGGAATGGGGCTCTATTTAACTAAGGAAGCAGCTGATCGTCTTGGACATCGAATAGAACTGGATACAAAGGTTGAAGAAGGCACAAGTTTTCGAATCATTTTCTCTTCTTCGCAAAACCTTACAAACATGTAAGATGAGTGAAAGAAGAATCGATCGTTCTTACAGAGTCTTTATAGATATACTGATCACAGATCAAATAAGCTGAGAGGGGATCTTGTGATGCTTAAAGTAATGCAAGTCAGTAAAATTTACGAAGGAAATATTGCATTCCGGGCGTTAACGGATATCAATTTAACGATTGAAACAGGAGAATTTGTCGGAATTATGGGACCTTCAGGCAGCGGGAAAACAACCTTGCTAAACATGATTGCTACGATTGATGAACCGACCACAGGGGAAATTTTCATAAACGGAAAAAATCCGCATCTTTTAAAAAAGGAAGATTTGGCTAAATTCCGCCGTCAGGAATTGGGCTTTGTCTTTCAGGAATTTAATCTTCTCCACACCTTAACAGTTGAAGAAAATATCGTGCTTCCATTAACATTGGACGGAAAAAAAGTGAAAGAAATGAAAGAAAAGGCAAAGATTATAGCGGAAAAATTAGGCATTCAAGAAATCATGAAAAAAAGAACATACGAAATTTCCGGCGGGCAGGCGCAAAGAGCCGCTGTGGCCAGAGCCATGATTCATCATCCAAAGCTAGTGCTTGCAGATGAACCAACCGGAAACCTTGATTCTAAGTCATCGAAGGATGTCATGGAAATGCTTGAATCCATCAACAAAAAGGACTTTACAACAATGATGCTGGTGACGCACGATCCGTTAGCTGCAAGCTACTGTAATCGGGTTGTCTTTATCCGTGATGGAAGGTTTTTTTCCGAAATTCACCGGGGTGATAATCGGCAGACATTTTTCCAAAAGATTATTGATACTCTTTCACTGATGGGAGGGAATGCACATGACCTTTCGTCAATTCGCGTTTAATAACGTCATTCGCAACAAAAGATTATATGCTGCCTATTTCCTAAGCAGTATGTTTACCGTGATGGTCTTTTTTGCCTTTTCTCTCTTTGCCTTTCACCCGGAACTAAGCGGGAGTGGTATGAACTCCTATGTAAAAATCGGAATGATTACTGCAGCAGGAATCATCTATGTTTTTTCTTTTTTCTTCATTTTATATTCCATGAGTTCTTTTTTACAGTCCCGCAAGAAAGAATTTGGCTTATTAATGATACAGGGAATGTCGATGAGACAAATCCGTTCTATGGTTTTCTTGGAAAATATGGTAATCGGCTTTTTTGCCACAGTCAGCGGCATTCTGCTGGGGTTAGTCTTCGCTAAAGGAATTTTATTATTAGCGGAAAATGTATTAGTTATCGAAAACTTACCTTTCTATATCCCCATTCAGGCCATCCTATTAACCTTTGTATCTTTTATTGTTTTATTCTTCTTTATTTCATTGTTTGTGTCATATGTTCTACGAAGCAAAAAATTAATTGAATTAATTAAAGGAGATCAAAAGTCAAAAGGGGAACCAAAGGCTAATCTGTTTTTAACGATTCTTGCCGTAGCTTTGCTTGCAATCGGTTATGGTGTTGCCTTGTTTGTAGAGGGGCTGACCGTCATCGTGGTTATGATTCCGGTTATTATTGTGGTCATGATTGGAACCTATCTCTTGTTTACACAGTTAAGTGTCTATGTAATTCGATGGTTAAAGAATAAGGAAAGTTTCTTCTGGCATAAAACGAATTTGCTGCTTTTTTCTGACCTTTCTTTTCGAATGAAGGATAATGCACGAACCTTCTTCATGGTCGCTATGGTATCGACAGTGGCTTTTTGTGCCATAGGATCATTATTTGGGTTTGAGTCTTTTCTTACATCTACGTTAAAGAATACCAGTCCATACTCGATAGCTTACCAAACGTATGAAAAAGCGGAGGAACAAGCAGATGTCGCATTGATTAATGAAATCTTGAAGGAAAATAATATTGAAGCAAAAACTGAGCAAGCCCTGCTTCGTTACAATCGAATAGGTCAAGAATACTTTTTAATCGCTAAACAATCAGATTTTAACCGTTTTGCTAATCTGCTTGGTGAGGAACCGATTAAGGTTAGGGATGGAGAGATATTTGTTGTTGAATTTGAAGGGACAGATTTTGGGCAGACAGATGAGCTACTAGACCTAAAGCTTAAGCTGAATTCGGGTGAAACATTAGAGCCTGAAGAAGTCATCTTTTCCAGAGCATTACCAGCAACTGATTCCTATTTTGTTGTTTCTGATCAAGATTACGAAAGTCTTCCGGCCCCTGATAATGAAATGAGCTATCATGTCTGGAACGTGACAGACGGAAAGGAAGCTGTTTTTGAAGCATCGGAAAAAATGTATAAAGAACTTCCGTCTCATAAACTTCAAGCTCGAGATTATGAAGTCTTTCAAATTAATCAATATTATGGAGCAGTCTTATTCATTGGATTATTTATCGGGATTGTCTTCTTCGTCGCAGCTGGCAGTTTTCTCTACTTCAGATTGTACATGGATGTCGATGGGGATAAACAAAAATTTAAATCCATCTCCAAAATGGGCTTAACAGATAAAGAATTAAAGCAGGTACTGACTAGACAGACCATGATTCTTTTCTTTGCACCAATCATCGTTGCGCTTATTCATGGTGCTGTAGCTCTCACAGCCTTATCGCATATGTTCTATCATAATCTACTTACAGAATCTGTAACGGTTCTAAGTGTCTTCTTTGCCATTCAAGTGATCTACTTTTTCATCGTCCGCTTTTTCTATACCAAACAAATA
>Ga0180215_1003736_pt1 | contig 14084 bp, 11 predicted proteins | sample eDN3rd37CBELigBY_FD_128871 | JGI IMG/M metagenome (GOLD analysis project Ga0180215, IMG submission 128871) | Enriched backyard soil microbial communities from Emeryville, California, USA - eDNA 3rd pass 37_C BE-Lig BY (version 2) (version 2) | ecosystem: Environmental > Terrestrial > Soil >...
CGTCCGTCCCTACGTCTGCCCGATGACCTGGGTGCGGGTGAAGCTGGCGCTGGAGGCGACGGAGCCCGGGGGGCTGCTCGAGGTGACGCTGCAGGGGGAGGAGCCGCTGCGCAACCTCCCCCGGAGCGCCGCCGCCGACGGTCACGCCGTGATCTCCTGCGAACCCAGCGGCGAAGACCACATCCTCCTTCTGCGCAGGCAGCGATGCTGAGCGACGAGCAGATCGAGCGCTACGCCCGCCACATCCTCCTGCGGGAGGTGGGCGGGGTGGGGCAGGAGAAGATCCTCGCCGCGGCGATCCGCCTCCGCGGCCTGGGGCCGATCGGCTGCTGGGCCGCGAGCTATCTGGCGCTGGCAGGGGTGGGGCGCCTCGCCCTGGACGATCGGCGCCCGATCCCTGCCGGTGGGCTCCTGCCCCTGGTCCCGGCGGGCCGGGCGGGGCAGCGGCGGGATCTGGGCCTCGCCGAAGAGATCCCCGGGTTCAATCCGGACGTGGAGGTCTCGACCGTCCAGCCAGCCGCGGTCGGGGCCTCGAATTCCTCCCTTGGAGACCTGCTGGCGACGGCGTCCGGGCCCTTGGCCCGGTGGGGCCCGGGCGCTCCGGGGATGGATGGGGTCTGGGCCTGGCTCGGAGCCGGATCCGGTGCTGGTGCTGGTGTGAAGGCAGGCGGGGGAGACGACGGCAGCCCTTCTCCTCCGCGATCCCCGTTCCCGGAGGCACAGGGAGGGGGCACCGGCTTCCTCGCCGTCGCAGCAGGTGCAGAGGCGATCCTGGGTTGGACCGATCGGATCTGCCCCGCCTGCATCCGGGAGAACCTGGCGGATCCGGACGCGCCGCCCCAGGACGCGATGGCGGCGCTGACCGGCTCCCTGGTGGCGGCTGCGCTCCTCGCGGCGATCCTGGATCCGCCCGAAGGGAGCCGGGGCCCGAGCCAGGGGCTGGTCTCCAGGGGGATCGCCGGGGGCCAACGCGGGCTCCCCCCCTGTGCGCACGGGGAAGCAGACGGTTGAGGCGCCTTGCACCAGGCGTGGATTTTTGCTAAAAATACTCCCAAATCACGTTCGCACGATGGTTTTGGGTAGCTGATTCAGCGTTGCTGGGGCCCGTTGGATCCTCCGACGTCCTCTGGCCGTGCCGTTCGTTCGGAGGCTCCATGGAGACACAGCAGGGCTTCACCCTCTGGTTGACCGGGATGAGTGGTGCAGGGAAGAGCACCCTCGCCAACTACCTCGCCAAGCGGCTTCCCCTGGTGGGGCGGCGGGTCGAAGTCCTCGACATGAGCGAGCTGGAGGAGATCCTGCCGGAGGAGCCGGACTCCAGCCGCGAGGTCCGAGATCGGAACGTCCGCCAGCTCGGCTGGATGGCGCGGGTGCTGACCCGGAACGGGATCACCCCGATCGTGGCGGCGGTGAGCCCCTATCGGGAGCTGCGGGAGGAGCAGCGCCGGGAGATCGGGAGATTCTTCGAGATCTTCGTGGATTGCTCCTTCGAGGTCCTGATGGAGCGGGATTCCAAGGGGATCTACCGCCGCGCCCTCTCGGGCGAGCTCCAGGACGTCGTGGGTGTCCAATCGCCCTACGAGCCCCCCACCAGCGCCGAGGTCAAGGTCGACATGGGGCGAGGCTCGGTGGAGGAGGTGGCCAAGGAGGTCTTCGACCGGATGGTGAACCACGGCTACCTCAGCCGGAAGGAGCGCGACATCCTGGTGAACGGCAGCGCGCCAGCGAAGGCCGCCAAGGCCAAGCGGGAGGCCAAGATCGAGGTGATCCGCGCTGCGGCGAAGAAGGCCAAGAAGGCCCGGGGAGAGGAGAGCGGCGCGCCCAAGGCAGCAAAGGCAGGGGCCAAGGCCAAGGCGACCTCCAAGACCGACGCGAAGGCCAAGGAGAAGTCCGGCGCGAAGCCCGGCTCCACCGCCACTGCGGCGAAGCCCGGGGCCAAGACAACGAAGGCCGCCCCCGCCAAGGCTGCCAAGGAGACGAAGGCGGCGGCCTCCAAGCCGAGCGCCAGCTCCACCGGCGCGAAGGCAGCGGGTGGCAAGAGCGCTGCGCCCAAGGCGGCCAAGAGCGCCGCCGGGACGAAGTCCTCCGGTGCGAAGGCCGCGAAGGCCAAGGGTTCCGCCGCTACGAAGCCCGCTGCAGCGAAGCCTGCCGGAGCGAAGCCCGCAAAGTCGAAGGCGGTCGCCTCCAAGGCAGCCAAGCCCGCTGCGGGCCAGGCGTCGAAGGCCTCGCCGTCCAAGGCGAAGGCCTCTGCCGCTCGGACCTCTCGCAAGCGCTGAGAGCCGGAGGCGCGCGAACCGCAAGAAGAGCCCCGCCACGCGACCGCGTGGCGTGAATGAATCTCCCCCGCCTGCGGGGAGATTCATCCACAGGCTCCATGCATAGGACCGAGATCCTCCCGCTTCGGCCCTGGTCCGCCGGCAGGTCTGTCGATCGAAGCGCCGCAGGTGGTCGGCTCCAAGGCTTCTCTCGTCGGCGCGAGCGAGCTCACCTGGCGACCTGGTCGAGGGCTTCGCCCGCCAGACCCCCCGGAGGAAGGGAAGGACGCCCCGCGACCATCGAGCCGGCCCTGGACGTCGGCGCGCGGAGCCGACGGCGCCCCTTCGGCGTCCCCCTGTCCCGGCTCCCGTGATAGAAGGTCCGCGATGGACGAGACCCAGGTCGAGGCGCTCTGCGCTGCGAGCACCCAGAAACTCGAAGAGATGCGACGGATCGTCCGGGAGGCCGGCAGCGGGATCGTCGCCTTCTCCGGCGGGGTCGACTCGGCCCTCGTGCTCAAGGTCGCCGTCGAGGAGCTCGGACCCAAGGCCGTGGCTCTCACGGCGATCTCCCCTTCGGTGGCACCCAGGGAGCGGGAGGCAGCGAAGCGGATCGCTGCGTCGATCGGGGCGAAGCATCTCCTGGTTGGCTCGTCGGAGATCGACGATCCGAACTACGCCAACAACCCGGTGAACCGCTGCTACTTCTGCAAGAGCGAGCTCTACGATCGCTGCAGGGAGGCAGCCACCGCCCACGGCCTCGCGGCGGTCTTCGACGGCTTCAACGCAGACGACGCAGGGGGGCATCGCCCCGGACGCCAGGCAGGGGACGAGCACGAGGTGATCTCGCCGCTGCTCCTGGCAGGACTCGTCAAGGACGAGGTCCGGGCCTGGTCCCATCGCCTGGGCCTCGCCACCTGGGACAAGCCGCAGCTCGCCTGCCTCGCCTCGCGGATCCCCTACGGCACCCAGGTCACGGCGGATCGCCTCCACACCCTCGCCAGGGCGGAGGAGATCCTGCAGGACGCGGGCTTTCGGATCTTCCGGGTGCGCTACCACGGCGAGGTGGCGCGCCTCGAGATCGGCGAGGACGAGCTGCCCCGCCTGCTGGAGGACGCAGCCCTCCGCGCCTCCCTCGTGGAGCAGATCAAGGAGGTGGGCTTCAGCTTCGTCGCCCTGGATCTGGAGCCCTTCCGCTCGGGGCGCCTCCACGAAGGCGTGATGCACCATCGCTCCCTCACCCTGCCGGTCCTATCCTGAACGCGATGTTTTCCTTCTCTTTCCAGGGCGCCGCAGGCGGCGAAACCCCGCTCCGCTCCGGTTGGCGGCGATGGTCCGCGGTGGCGTCGCTGGCAGCGGCCCTTCTGGCGCTGGCGCCAGGGCCAGCGTCGGCCCAGAGCTACCTGCGCCTCGACCACCGGGACCAGAGCTCCCTCAGCGTGACGCCGGGCTACGAGTACCTGACCCTCTCGGGGAGGAGCGGCCAAAGATCCAGCACCGAGCACGGCGCCTTCGCCGACCTGGGCTTCGGCCTCCCCGTGGGACGAGACGGTGGCCAGGGGATCTTCGGCCTGCGGGCTGGCGCGGGAACGGATCGGGGCGCGCGGCTCGTCGCCCCCTACCTGGGCTACCGCAGCTACGCCGGCGACGAGGAGTGGAAGACCTTCTTCGACGCCAGCGCCTTCGGGCGGATCCTGCCGGTGTGGGGGGTGGGGGTGCGCCTCGGCGCCGGGGTCCAGCACGAGCTCTCCCAGCACCTGGGGCTCTTCTTCGCCACGGGCGGATCGGTGGCCTTCGGCGAAGGGCTGCAGGTGGGCTACGACGTGGGGCTGGGGCTGCAGGTCCGCTTCGGCCTCCCCGGCGGGGCCGGCCCCGGCTGGTAGAGGCGGACGGATCCCGCTCAGCTCGCGGCCGAGGCACCTGTCCCCCGGAAGGGATCCTCGCCATGTCGGTAGCGGACGTCCCAGAGGGTGAGCCCGCGGCCAGGCGCCCGGGGGCCTCGCCAGCGGTCGCCTTCGCCGGAGAGGAGCTGGTCGATGGCGCCCTCGGGAAGGCGCCCAAGCCCCGCCGTGACGCAGACCCCCACGATGTTTCGGACCTGGTGCCGAAGGAAGCCCGGCGCCACGAGGGTGATGTCGTAGAGCGTGCCGCCGCCCTCCGCAGGGGTGGCGTGGAGCTCGGCCCGGCTCAGGATCCTGCGGCGCTTCCCCTCGCCCTTCGGATGGATCAGGTTCGAGAAGTCGTGGGCGCCCATGCAGCGGTCGAGGACCGTTCGCATCGCGTCCTCGTCGAGCTCCGTGATCGGCCCCTCCAGGTCCGGGAAACCGCGCGGATCGGGCAGGGTCCAGGCGGTGCGCGCCACCGCTTCGTCCGGCGCGGCGAGGGCTGCGACCCGGTAGAGGTAGGCCTTGGAGACGGCGGAGAAGCGCGCATGAAAGGAGTGGGGGGGCGAGGCAGCCTCCAGCACCTGCAGCGCAGGGGGCAGGCGCTCCCGCAGGAGGCGCAGGAGCTCGGGGAGGGGCGGCAGCTCGTCCCGGGTGCGAAAGCTCACCACCTGCCGACGCGCGTGGACCCCGGCGTCGGTACGACCGGCCCCCTCGATGCGGGTCTTGCAGCCCAACGATGCGAGGGCGTCTTCCAAGGCACCCTGGATGGTGGGGAGCGGCGGCTGCCGTTGAAAGCCGGAGAAGGCCCCGCCGTCATAGGAACAGAGGAGCGCGTAGCATCGCTTCACCGGGATGGTCCCCGGGTCGGGGAGGGTGCATGGATCATGCTTCGACCCTAACCGGAGCGGACGCATCGCGTGCGGAAATCTGTCTCGGGGAGACACATTCTCCTACAGGGACCCAGCCCTCTTCCCCAGCGGCGGCGACGCTTCCGCGGGAGGGTGCATCCCTTCTGTGCTAAGAAGTGAGGTCCTTCGGACACAGCCGGGGCCTGCGTTGGGGAGAAATTCGAGACATGTCTGAGCAGGTGATCCCGCCGCTGCCGTCCGATCCCCTCCCCACCGGCGAATGGCTATTCAAGTCGGGTGAGCTGATCTTCGGGCCGATCCCGGGGGAGGAGCTGGTCCAGAAGCTCCAGAGCGGGGAGCTGCCGCCGACGATCCTGATCGCCAGGGAGGGCGGCGCCTTCACGCCGCTCTCCGAGGTGACGGTCTTCGTGAAGGTCGCCGCCAAGGCCTCGGCGAGGCAGCGGGTCGACGAGGAACTCCGGGAGCAGGCGAGGCGGAGGCGCAGAAGGCGCCTGCGCCGGACGATCGGCCTCGTCGGGATCGCCATCCTCGGGGTGGGAGGGGCGGCCTTCGGCGTGTTGCAGGCGGTCCGCGCCGGCTACTTCGACCGCAGCTTCGAGGAGCTGGCGCAGATCGAGATCCTCGACTCGCCGCCCCTGGTGGGCGCCGCCGATCCCCGCGGGATCGACGAGCTTGAGTACCTGGACGATTCCCCCGCTCGGGGGACGCGAAGCCAGGGAGCGAAGCCCCGACCCGCAGCCAGGGCGACTGCGGCGGCGCCGGGGAGCGGCGGCTTCGACCAGGGGGCGATCCAGGCGGTGGTGCAGAAGAACCAGAACCGGCTCCACACCTGCCTGAAGGAGCAGGTGGCCAGGGAGCCCGGGTTCCGCGGCGAGGTCCCGCTCACCTTCACGGTGGGGAACCAAGGGCGGGTGGTGAAGCTCTGGCTCGAGCGCAAGGGCTACGCCACCGGCCCCCTCCACGCCTGCATGGAGGCGGAGCTCGCGCGGTGGAAGTTCCCGGTCTTCGATGGAGAGCGGCCATCGGTCTCCCTCTCCTTCCGCGTGGGTGGATAGGGCCCGGCGGGAAGAAGCTCTCCCTGCCCTCTCATTGGGGGCGCCCCCGCTGGACGGTCCTGCTACATTGCCCCTTCGAACAGAGCGCCCCTCGCGACGCGAGGGCGGCGCATGGAAGGGTGCAATGGCAGCAACGGCAACGAGACTCACGGACGATCCGCTCGACGCGATCCCGGCTGGCAGCTTCCGCGCTGCGGTGCTGGAGAGCTCGCGGCGCTTCAAGGCCTCCTGGCTCGATCTGGCCCGGCATCTGGTGCGGGTGCGGGGGGAGGGGATGTGGCAGGAGTGGGGCTACTCCACCTTCGAGGCCTACTGCGCCCGCGAGCTTCGGATCAAGAAGGCCACGGCGCAGAAGCTGGTGATGAGCTACGGCTTCCTCGCCAAGCACGAGCCCAAGGCCCTCGACGACCAGGAGGTCGCCAACCGCGCGCCGCCCATGGAGGTGATCGAGGTCCTCTCCCGTGCGGAGGAGCGGGGCCAACTCGACGAACAGGCCTACCAGGATGTCCGCGAGTCCCTGTGGGAGCGCCCGATCGCGCCTGCGGACCTCAAGCGGGAGCTGGCGAAGCGCTTCCCCGAGCCGCCCCCAGAGGAGCCTCCCGTCGATCTGGCCCTGCGGCGGATGGCGGCGCAGGCCCGCAAGCTCGCGCGGGATCTGGCGGGGTCGCAGGAGGTGCCGCGGGCGATCGCAGAGCGCGCCGCCGCCCTCGCGGACGACGTGGAGGGACTCTGCAGCTAGTCCGCTCGCGTGCAGCGCTGCAGGAAGGGCCCTCGCCCCGTAGGGTTGATTCCTTCATTGGCTTCGAGAGCTCATGGGTTTTTCACGAACTCTCGCGACGCGGAGGCGAGCAGACGAAGCGGGGCCCTCTGCGCAGGTGACCCCCGAAGAGGGGGGCTCGGGGCCTCGGCGGGGGCCAGATTCGGTGGGTCTTCGCCGCCGGGACCTATATTGGAGGAGCGAGGCGGTTCGGCAGGCCGCCGGTGATCGAATTCCGGCGGCAGCCTGCCTGTAGTAGGATCTCGAGAATGGATCTCCGTCAGGCGCTGCGCCTGTCGGCGAAGGGTCCCGGAGGCGACCAGTGAGCAGGAACCGCGAGCACCACCACGGCAACCTTTCCTGCTCGTTCTGCGGGAAGTCGCAGCGCGAGGTCCGCAAGCTCATCGCCGGGCCCACGGTCTACATCTGCGACGAGTGCATCCGGCTCTGCAACGACATCATCGCGGAGGAGAGCGAGCGGGAGGACAACAAGCCCGAGGTGGCCCTGCCGACGCCGGAGGAGATCAACGCCTTCCTGGACGAGTACGTCGTCGGGCAGGAGAAGGCGAAGAAGGTCCTCGCCGTCGCGGTCTACAACCACTACAAGCGGATCCACGCCCGCAAGCACGGCAAGGCGCGCCCCGGTCGCCCCCCCGACGAGGTGGAGCTCCAGAAGAGCAACATCCTGCTGATCGGGCCGACCGGATCGGGGAAGACCCTCCTGGCGCAGTCGCTGGCCCGCTTCCTCAACGTGCCCTTCACCATCGCCGACGCCACCAGCCTGACCGAGGCGGGCTACGTGGGCGAGGACGTGGAGAACATCATCCAGAACCTCCTCCACAACGCGGACTACGACGTGGAGAAGGCGTCGCGGGGGATCGTCTACATCGACGAGATCGACAAGATCGCCAGGCGGGGAGACGGCCCCTCCATGACCCGCGACGTGGGCGGCGAGGGCGTGCAGCAGGCGCTGCTCAAGATCATCGAGGGGACCCGGGCCAACGTGACGCCCCGCGGCGGAAAAAAATACAACCAGCAGGAATACATCCAGGTCGATACGTCGAACATCCTCTTCATCGTCGGAGGAGCTTTCACAGGGTTGGAGCACAACATCCGACACCGGATCGGCGTGAAGGGGCTCGGCTTCGGCGCGGACGTCGGCAAGCGAGCGGAGGAGCACTCCTTGGGCGAGGTCCTGAGCCGGACCACCCCCGAGGACCTGGTCCACTTCGGCTTGATCCCCGAGTTCGTGGGGCGGCTCCCCATCGTCGCGACCCTCTGGGATCTCTCGGAAGACGATCTGGTGACGATCCTCACCACGCCGAAGAACGCGCTGGTGAAGCAGTACCAGAAGCTCTTCGAGCTGGAGAAGGTGAAGCTCAGCTTCACGAAGGAAGCGCTGCGGGCCATCGCCAAGGAGGCGATGCGCAGACACGCGGGGGCCCGAGGTCTGCGGAGCATCATGGAGAACGCGATGCTCGACATCATGTACGAGGTGCCGTACCGCGAGGGTGTCAAGGAATGCAAGATCACGGACGGCGTGATCCTGCGGGGCGAGACACCGATCCTCTCCTTCGAGCGGGAGAAGCGCTCCGCCTGAGGAGGAGGCAATCTGGGCTGGCACATGCCCATCCGTTCGGGTAGGATCTTGCAGATTTCGGACATCCCGCTTTGCTTCCAGTCGATGGCTGGGGAGGGCACCCTTGAATTCCAGGATGATGGAACCTGCGCCGCCCCACGCACCCACCATTCTCGTCGTGGACGACGACGCCGCAGTGCGTGAAGTGCTGGTGGCGCTCCTCGCCGAGGAGGGCTACCGAAGCTTCGCAGCGAACGGCGCCGACGAGGCCCTCTCGATGTTCAGCTCGAGCGAGCCCGACCTGGTGGTCTGCGACATGAAGATGCCCGTCCGCGACGGGCTCTGGCTCTTGGACCGCCTCCGCCGTGAACACCCGGACACCGCGGTGATCATGCTCACGGGATTTGGAGACACCGAGAGCGCCGTCGAGTGTCTCCGCAGAGGCGCCGCCGACTATCTGCTCAAGCCGCCCAAGCTCACCGATTTGATCCGCTCCATCGAGCGCGCGCTCGGCCGACGACGGATCGACCTGGCGAGGAGAAGGTACCAGCTCAAGCTGGAGCAGCGGGTGGAGGAGAAGGCCACCGAGCTCCTCGGGGCGCTGCGCCTCGTTGAGGACGCGTATACACATACATTGGATGCGCTGGTGGCGGCCCTCGACGCGAGGGAACACGAGACATCCGACCACTCCCAGCGGGTGGTTCGATATACGAGGGCGATCGCCGAGCAGCTCGGCATCCAGGATCCGGAGCTGGGGGTGATGTGCCGCGGAGCGCTCCTCCACGACATCGGCAAGATCGGGGTGCCCGACGCGATCCTCCTCAAGCCCGGTCCCCTCACCACCTCCGAGTGGGAGGAGATGCGGCGGCATCCGGAGATCGGCTTCCAGATCCTGCGGGGGATCGAGTTCCTCGAGGAGCCCTCCCAGATCGTGCTCAGCCACCAGGAGCGCTTCGACGGCAAGGGGTATCCCCGGGGCCTGCGCGGGGAGGAGATCCCACTGGGCGCCCGCATCTTCGCGATCGCGGACACCCTCGACGCGATGACCTCCGACCGCCCCTACCGGAAGGGGACCAGCTGGGCCAGCGCCAGGGCCGAGATCCTGCGCTGCTCCGGCACCCAATTCGATCCGGTGGCGGTGCGGGCCTTCGCCGCGGTGCCGGAGGAGCGCTGGGTCGAGCTGCGCCGGCGGCGCAATCCGATCCGCCTCGGCGACGACTTCGACGAGGACGCACCGGTCGCGGTGGGGCAGGGGAGCTGATCTCCCCGGCGCATCCTCCGCGTGCCGGTTGCGAGCGAACGCAAGAAGAGCCCCGCCACGAGACTTCGTGGCCTGAATGAATCGTCGCCGCCTGCCGGGGGGATTCATTCTCAGGCTCTGCGCGATGCCCCCATCCTCGTAGTCCGGTTCCGGGTTCCCGCGTGAGCGGAGCAGCTCCTTCAGCTCGCTGCGGACACCCGGTTCCCGAAGCGGAGGGGAGAGAAGGGCGCCAAGGTCTCCGGATCGCGCCCCTCCAGGACCGCCTCGGAGAGGAGCCTCGCCGTCTCGGGGGTGAGGAGGATCCCGTTTCGATGGTGGCCGCTGGCGAGGAAGAGGCCGGCGGCGGCGCCGGAGCCGATCAGCGGGAGCCCGTCCTTCGGGCAGGGGCGCAGCCCGCTCCAGGTCGCGACAAGCTCCGCGTCCGCCAGGGCGGGGACCACGGAGACGGCGTTGGTGAGGATGCGGGTGAGGCCAGCGGCGGTGACCTTCTTCTCGTACCCCACCTGCTCCATGGTCGAGCCCACCAGCACCAACCCGTCGCCCCGCGGAACCAGATAGCCGCGGGTGGCGAAGATCACGCGGGAGAGCTCCAGCCCTGGGAGCCGCAGCGCCGCCATCTGACCCCGCACCGGCGCCACCGCGTCGTCGGGGAGGCCGCATCCCGCCACGTGGGAGGTCCAGGCACCTGCCGCGACCACCACGGCGCCGGCGGGGATCCGCTCGCCCTCCACCTCGACCCCTGCCGCCCTGCCGTTCTCCACCACCACCCGCTGCACCAAAGCGGAGCGGAAGGTGGCGCCCGCTGCCTGGGCAGCCTTGGGGAGGGCGCTCGCCAGGAGCTGGGGATCGATGCGGGCCTCGTTGGGGAAGTAGAGGGCAGCGGCGATCTCCGGCGAGAGGCTCGGCTCCAGCTTCCTGGCGCCGGCGCCGTCCAACGCCTCCACCGCCAGGCCCATCTCGCGCTGCCAACCCAGGCGGTGGGCGAGGGGCCCGGCGTCGTCGCCGGCGATGGTGGCCCGCAGGAGCCCGGATTGGTGGTAGCCGACCCGCTTCCCCGAGAGCGCCTCGACCTCCTCGACGAAGGCGGGATAGGCGTCGCGGGAGGCGAGGCAGAGCCGGAAGAGGGGATCGTCGCCTTCCCCCTCGATCTGGGGGCCCAGGATGCCGGCGGCGGCGCTGGAGGCCTCTGCACCCGGGATCGAGCGCTCGAGGACCAGGACCTTCTGCCCTGCGCGGGAGAGGCGCAGCGCGACAGCGCTCCCCATCACCCCGCCGCCGATCACCACGCTGTCATAGGCCATGGGGCGTCTCTAGAGCGAGTTCCAGGGGCTGTCAACCGCCCCCCATGTGGGAAGGCGATCCCGTGGACAATGGCCTCCGGTCTCCGAAGAGTAAGGCGGCGTTGTACACTCTCCGCGCTCCCCGTCGGGCTCGCCACACGCCGCGTCCGGGTCCCGGAGCGAGGGTCCACCCGAAGGAGGACGCGATGCTGGATTCTGAAGGATTGACGCCGTTTTCGGGGGGGATCGAGGCCCGGGCCCCGGAGCAGCCCCAGGGGTCGAAGGGGCCCGCCAACGTGAGGGACGGCGCCATCCACAACACCGAGCCCGCCACCGGCAGGCCGTTCCCGCCGCTGCCCGTCGTCGAGCCTGGAGCGGTACGCGACGTGGTCGCGCGGGCCCGGATCGCGCAACGCCGTTGGGCCACCTTGAGCTGGAAGGAGCGCAGGGCCAGGCTCCTCGCGTTTCGCCGGAAGCTCCTGAAGCGCTCCGACGACGTGGCGGCGCTCCTCATGCGCGAGAACGGCAAGCCCAGGTTCGAGGCCCTCACCCACGAGATCTTCCCCATCGCCGATCTCACCGGCTACTTCGCCAAGCGCGCCCAGCGGATCCTGCGGGACGAGGAGATCCCCCTGCACCTCTTCGGCCCCCTCAAGCGCAGCCACCTCCGCTACGAGCCCCGCGGGGTGATCGGCGTGATCAGCCCCTGGAACTTCCCCTTCAGCATCCCGATGGGCGACGTGATCATGGCGCTGGCAGCCCGCAACGCCGTGGTGGTGAAGCCCTCGGAGTGGACGCCGCGGATCATGCTCCTGGCCCGGGAGCTCCTGGTGGAGGCCGGGATCGATCCGGATCTGGTCGCCGTGGTGCCGGGAGGCGGGGAGACCGGCGCGGCCCTGGTGGAGGCAGGGGTCGACATGATGATCTTCACGGGCTCCGTGGCCACGGGCCGCAAGGTGGGGGAGGCCTGCGGGAGGCAGCTCATCCCCTACGTCGCCGAGCTCGGCGGCAAGGATCCGGCCCTGGTCCTCGCGGACGCCGACGTGGAGGACGCGGCGCGGCTGGTGGTCTGGGGGGCCTTCGCCAACTCCGGGCAGGTCTGCGCTTCCGTGGAGCGGGTCCTGGTCCACGAGTCGATCTACGATCCCTTCGTCTCCCGGGTGGTCGAGCTCGCGAGCGTGCTGCGCCAGGGAGATCCTGCGGCGGCTGCGGAGCGGCAGGATCAGGTGGACGTGGGGCCGATGGTGGTCCCGGACCAGCTCGAGCTGGTGAAGCGGCAGATCGCCGAGGCCCGCTCCCAGGGGGCGCGGATCGTGGCGGGCGGCAACGCCTGGGGGGAGGGAGGGGCCCGCTTCATCGAGCCCACGGTGATCGTGGACGTCGATCCCAAGATGTCGATCTGGCGCGAGGAGACCTTCGGGCCCTGCCTGCCGATCCGGCCCTTCCGGGACGAGGAGGAGGCGATCCGGGAAGCGAACGACACCCGCTTCGGCCTGAACGCCTACGTCTTCTCGCGGGACGCGGCCCGCGCATCGCGGGTGGCGGAGCGCCTCGAGGCGGGGACCGTGGTGGTCAACGACGTCCTCTACACCCACGCCCTCCCGGAGACCCCCTGGGGCGGGGTCAAGCAGAGCGGCGTGGGCCGGGTACACGGCAAGCAGGCCCTCAAGGAGCTCTGCGAGGTCCACCACGTCAACCGGCCGCGGATCGGCGTGCGCCCGCTCTGGCTCTTCCCCTACACCGAGCGGACCTTCCGCCTCTTTCGCGCGGGGATGCGCAAGCTCTTCGGCGGACCCTTCGCCTGACGCGCGCCTGGCGCGAGCGGCGGGCAACCGCTGCCGGTGGAGGCAGCCGAAGCGCACGGTCTTCCCCCACGCGCGCCGGCGGGCTTCGCGGGATCTCTCGGATCGGGAGGCCGCCGACCCGCATCTCCTGCAGCTTGATGCGGCGCGTTGGCCCGGATGGGCCCGCTTCTGCTTGACGATCCGCCCCCCGGAGCGTTAGCTACCGCGTCCAAAACCCAGATCTTTGGAGGCTCTGCCTTGGCTGACGTGTACGATGTAGCAATCCTTGGGAGCGGTCCTGGCGGCTATGCCGCCGCGATTCACGCCGGGCAGGCGGGGCTGAAGACGGTCCTGATCGAGAAGCAGAAGCGCCTGGGCGGCACCTGCACCCTCGTGGGCTGCATCCCCACCAAGGCGATGCTCCACTCCGCCGACCTGGTGGAGGAGATCCGCACCGCAGCGGAGCACGGGATCCAGATCTCCGGCGACCCCTCGGTGCACATGGCCGGGGTCCTGGCGCGCAAGAACAAGATCGTCGAGTCGAGCACCAACGGCGTCAGCTTCCTGATGAAGAAGAACAAGGTCACCGTGGAGACCGGCTTCGGGAAGATCGCCGGCAAGGGCAAGGTCGAGGTCACCGCGGAGGACGGCTCCAAGAAGACGATCCAGTGCAAGAAGCTGATCGTCGCCACCGGCTCGGTGGTCCGTGAGTTCCCGGGCCTGGAGTCCGACGGCAAGGTGGTCCTGAACTCGGATCAGATCCTGGATCTGGACCGGGTGCCCAAGAGCCTAATCGTGGTTGGCGCCGGCGCGGTGGGGATGGAGTTCGCCTCGGTCTTCGCCGCCTTCGGCAGCAAGGTGACGATCATCGAGCTGATGCCGCACCTGCTCCCCGTCGAGGACGAGGAGATCAGCAAGGAGGTCGAGCGGGCCTACCGCAAGCGCAAGATCGACTTCAAGCTCGAGACCAAGGTGGAGAAGCTCGAGCGGCTCAAGAACGGGGTGAAGGCGACGATCGCCCGCAAGGACGGCAAGACCGAGGTCCTCGAGGCGGAGGTCCTCCTCTCCGCGATCGGCCGCAAGCCGGTGACCGAGGGGATCGGCCTGGAGAGCGTGGGCATCAAGACCGAGCGGGGCTTCATCCCCGTCGACTCGATGATGCGCACCTCCGCCGACTGGATCTACGCCATCGGCGACGTGGTCCCGACCCAGATGCTCGCGCACCTCGCCACCCACGAGGCCCTCCTGGCGGTCGATCACATCGCCGGCCGGAACCCGGAGCCGATCCGCTACGATCGTTGCCCGGGCGCCACCTACTGCTCCCCCGAGGTCGCCTCGGTGGGCCTCACCGAGAAGGC
>Ga0180215_1003740_pt1 | contig 14080 bp, 11 predicted proteins | sample eDN3rd37CBELigBY_FD_128871 | JGI IMG/M metagenome (GOLD analysis project Ga0180215, IMG submission 128871) | Enriched backyard soil microbial communities from Emeryville, California, USA - eDNA 3rd pass 37_C BE-Lig BY (version 2) (version 2) | ecosystem: Environmental > Terrestrial > Soil >...
GACACCGACGCGGAGCAGCCCTCGATCAACCTCGCCCAGGCAGCGGCGATCCTGGCGTACGAGCTGCGCCAGGGCCTTCGCAAGCCGCGCCCGCCCAGGGAGCTGGCCCAGGCCGCCACCCGGGAGGAGATCGATCGGCTGGTCCACTACGCCAAGGACGCGCTCCTCGCCGCTGGCTTCTTGAACCCGCAGCAGCCGGTGCCGATCCTCGCGGAGCTGCGCCGCCTCCTCGTGAGGGGCGAGCCCACCAGGCGCGAGGTCGAGCTCCTCACGGCGGCGGCGAAGCAGGTGCAGCGCACGGTGGTCCCGTCCCCGCAGACCGGTGGATGAGCCTCCTCTGCCGCTGCCCGCTCGCGCGGAGGTCCCGCAGCGGATGAACGCTGCCCGGGGCTGAACGGAGCTCGCGCGGAGGAGGCTCGGTCGGGACCGCGCCGAGGTTCAGGTGCTCAACCCGCGGAAGGGGCTCGCCTCCACTGTGGGGAGTCCCTCCCGCGCGTCCTTGCCCAGGAGGAAGATCACCGCTGCGAGGGTGCCGGGGCCCAGGATCCAGCCGAGGCCGTATCCCCAGCCCATCGCGTTCCAGATGTAGCCGAAGATCGAGGCGGCGACGAAGGTGACCGTCGCGTAGGGGAGCTGGGTCTTCACGTGATCGAGGTGATCGGATCCGGAGGAGATCGACGACATCACGGAGGTGTCGCTGAGCGGCGAGATGTGATCCCCGAAGATCGCCCCGTCCAGCACCGCGGCCAGGGAGAGGAACATGATCTCCGGCCCGGCGAGGTGGAAGGCGAGGGGCGCCGCGGTGGGGATCAGGATCCCCATGGTGCCCCAGCTCGTCCCGGTGGCGAAGGAGATGATCCCGGCGAGGAGGAAGATCAGGAGCGGGAGCGCCTGGGGATGGACCACGTCCCGCAGCCCTGCGACCAGGAAGTGGCTGGTCCCCAGATCGTCACAGGTGGCCTTGATCGCCCAGGCGAGGACGAGGATCGCCAGCGCCAGCCACATCGACCGGGCCCCCTCCAGATAGGCGCGGATGGCGTCCGCCGGCGGGAGGAGCCTGCGCCAGAAGACCAGGGCGAAGGCCACGGCGGAGGAGACCAGGGAGGCCACGCCCAGGACCAGGGTGGACGACGCAGCGCCGAAGGCCCCGCTCCAGGTCTGCACCTCGAGGATCGCCGCAGGCCTCTCGACGAGGGAGGGGAGGGCGCCGCCGCTCCAGAGCAGTCCGACGAGGGTGCCGACCAGCATCAGGCCGATCGGGATCAACGCGATCCATGCCAGGTAGGGGATCCCCTCCTTGGCGCGGGCGGCGCGGATGCCGGCGTTGCTCAGGGCCTGGGCTCCGGGCCTCACCAGCATGCCGGTGCGGGCGGCCCGCCTCTCGGCGGTGAGCATCGGGCCGAAGTCCCGGCGGGAGAGGATCAGGATCGCCACGAAGATCAGGGTGAAGAAGCAGTAGAAGCGGTAGGGCACCGCCTGGAAGAAGAGGGAGTAGCCGTCGACCCCGAGGCCGAGGCTCGTCGAGAGCTCGCGCAGCAGGCCGACCTCGTAGCCGATCCAGGTCGAGATCACGGCGATCCCCGCCACCGGGGCGCTGGTGGAGTCCACCAGGTAGGCGAGCTTCTCGCGGGAGACCCGCATCCGATCGGTGAGGGGCCGCATGGTGTTCCCGACCAGGATCGTGTTGGCGTAGTCGTCGAAGAAGATCGCCAGCCCGAGCAGGTAGGTCACGAACTGGGTGGAGCGCGGTCCCTTCGCGACCCGCATGATCCGATCGACCAGCCCCTGCACCCCGCCGGCGCGGGTCACCAGGCTCACCAGGCCCAGGAGGGCCGTGGTGAAGACGAAGATCCAGAGCCTGCCCGTGTCCCGCAGGGTCGCGTCGAATGTGTACTCAACGAACACCTTGTGTGCGACGCTCAGCGGCCCCGGCCCGCCTGCGAAGATCGCCCCCGCCACGATCGCCGTGCAGAGGGAGAGGATGAGCCGCCCCGTGGCGAAGGCGAGGACGATCGCGATCAGGGGCGGGAGCACCGAGGTGGGGCGGATCGGCGTCTGCGATCCGGCGGTCTGGACGATCTGGCCGTCGTGGTGGAGGGTGATCGTCGAGTCGACGTGCCCGGAGGCGGCCGTGTCCAGCCGCAGGAGCAGCGGGGCAGCGCCTCGACCTCCCAGGGAGAGGAGGGCCGAGCGCTCGAGCCTCGCGCGCACCTCCTCCTCCGCCGACCTCGCCTCGGCCCCCTCGAGGACGAGCTGGACCTCCAGCGGGGCGGCAGGTTCCGTTCCCCGCTCCCGGAGCCGCTCGTCGAGGCGCAGGACCGCGAGGTCGAGGGCGGCGGCGCGGGTCGCCTCCTCCGCCTGGGGCTGGAGCTCACGGAGGAGGACCACCGCGGCGAGGATCGCGAGGGCGGCGATCGACCAGCGGAGGAGGGTGGCGAGGGACGGGCGTTTCATGGGAGGCGGCATCGTACACGCCGCCGCCTCCCCGCTCCAACTCGGCGACGCCCCTCCTGCCGCCGGAGGCGCGCGCCAGCCCCTCCCCTTCCCCTACGGGACCGTGGCGCCGGGGTTCTCCGGCGGCTGCTCCTTGAGCACCACCTTCACCGTCAGGGCCTTGCCGTTCCGGAGGATCTGCAGCGGAACCGCGCTGCCGATCGGGCTGCAGGCCACCTCCCAGCGGAGGGCGGGGGAGCTGAGGATCGGGCGCCCCTCGAACTGAAGGATCACGTCGCCTTCGGTGAGGCCTGCAAGTTGGGCGGGCCCACCCTCCAGGACCTTGCTCACCACCACGCCACCTGCCTTCTGCAGGCCGAGGGTCTGGGCGAGCTCCCAGGGCACGTCGCGGATCGAGAGGCCGATCCAGGCCCGGGTGACCTTCCCCTCCGCCACGAGCTGAGGGATCACCTTCTTCGCCATGTTGATCGGCACCGCGAAGCCGATCCCCTGGCCGGAGGCGTTCACCGCGTTGTTGATGGCCACCACCTCGCCCCGCAGGTTCAGCAGCGGCCCGCCGCTGTTGCCCGGGTTGATCGAGGCGTCGGTCTGGATGAAGTCGAAGTAGCCGCTGCGGCCCTGGGGGGTCACGTCGGTCCGGCCCTTCTGGCTCACGATCCCGAAGGTCACCGAATGGGAGAGGCCGAAGGGGTTCCCGATCGCCACCACCCAATCTGCCACCTCGATCGAGTCGGAGTCTCCGAGCGGCAGCACGGGGAGCTCCCGCTCCGTCTGGATCTGCAGGAGCGCCAGGTCCGTGAGCGCGTCGGCCCCCACCACCTTCGCCTCGAGCTCGTGGGGGAAGCCCCGGTCATCGAGGATGACCTTGATCCGGGACGCGTTCTCCACCACGTGCGCGTTGGTGAGGATCAGCCCGGAGGCGTCGATGATGAAGCCCGCGCCCAGCCCCTCCACGGGCTCCGCCGATCCCCTGTCGAAGAAGTCGTGGAGCGGATCCAACGCGGAGGATCCGGATCGGCTGGACTCCTCCACCACGATGGAGACCACCGCAGGCGACGCCTTCTTCACGATCCCCGCCAGGTTCGGCAGCACCACCGGCGCCTCGCCGGCGACGCTCTGCTCGCCCACCGCGAGCTCGGTCCACACCTTCTTCGGCGTCTCGGTCCGGGAAACCCCCGGGATGCTCAGCAGGATACCTGCAGCTACGAGGAGACTCGTTTGCGCGATCCGCCCCATCCTTCACCTCCCACCCTTCAGGCAAGCTGGGCATAGGAGGGGGATCGGGCGGCTGAGGCTTGCTCCCTCGCCTAGCCGACCCGTTGCGGCGGTCTAACGGATCCTCTCGTGGAGAAGCTTCTCCAACGCGGCCCTATCCTCGTCCGTGGGATCGTCGGCCGGGGGGCGGTCGGCCGCTTGCGACGGGGCGACCTTCCCGGGGGTGCGGGCGGGCTGGGGCCTGGCTGCAGGCTGGCTCGCCGCCCCCTTCGTCCCCGTCGAAGCGGCCTCGGGGCGGGCCTCGCCGGCGTCGTCGAGATGCGCTTCGAGGAGACCGCGGACATACTCTGCTGGCGTCTTTCCGCCGATCGGGAGGCTGACCGCTGCCACGCCCACTAGAATGGCGACGACGCCGAATACGACGACCTTTGCAAGACTCCACATAGGCCCCAATCTGCCTGCTCCGCGGCGCCCCGTCGAGTTTGCCGCATGTGGCTTTTTTCGTTCGCTCGCGCAGCCAGGAACGAGTCATGGACCCGATGAATCCGAACCCGACCGACGACCGAGCCCCTGGCGTCGATCCGATCCAGACCGGGGACCCGGCGACCCTCGGGCCGCCAGCCTCCGCCGAGGCCCCGGCGCCGACCCTCGCCGATTGGAAGGGCCGCGCCATCGTCCTCGCCTTCGCCCTGGTGGCGGCGATGCTCCTCTTCCAGATCGCCAGCGGGCGGCTGGGGGCGAAGCTCCCGGCGGTGGGGACCCAGGCAGCGCCCCTCGAGTTCGAGATGCTGGGAGGGAGCACCCTCCAGCTCGCGGAGCTGCGGGGGAAGGTGGTCCTCCTCGACTTCTGGGCCACCTGGTGCCCCCCCTGCGTGGAGTCGATGCCGACGGTGGAGCGGCTGGGCCGGGAGCTCGCGGACCAGGGCCTGGTCGCGGTGGCGGTCAATCGAGACGATCTGGAGCCCGAGCGGCGTGAGGCGCTGATCCGAAGGTTCCTCGACAAGCACGAGCTGGACGGACTGCAGGTGGCCCTCGACGACGGCAGGGCAGCGGGGGCCTTCGGCGTGCGGGGGCTGCCGACCCTGGTGATCCTGGATCCGGAGGGGAGGGTGGCGGCGACGCATCTGGGCGCCGTCGATGAGGAGACCCTGCGGGAGCTGGTGAAGCCGGTGCTGGCGCAGGTGGTCAGCGTCCGCTCCGATGGAGATCCCTGAGCGGGGGGAGCGGCGCGGGGATCAGGAAGCGATCAGCGCCGCCAGGCAGTCGCCCACCTCCTGGCGGCGGAAGGGCTTCGCCAGCATGGCGTCGGGCCTTGCGGTGGTCTCGAGGGCGGCGGAGTTGGTCGAGGTGAGGGCGGTGATCACCACGGTCTTTCCCGTGTAGTCGAGATCACGCAGCCGGGCGAGGGCGTCGAAGCCGTTCAGTCGCGGCATGAGCACGTCCAGGAAGACGGCGTCGGGGCGATGCTCCATCACCAGGTCGACGGCGTTCTGGCCGTCCACCGCCTCGATCGTCTCGTGTCCATACGAGCGGATGGCGAGGGTGAGCAGCTTGCGAACGGCGTCGTCGTCGTCCGCGACAACGATCTTCCATCGGGTCATGGGCACAGGGTAGCAGACCGGGCGGCGGGACGCTGGGAACGAATGGCCCGACCCCGACTTTCAGCGGGAGCGGCCCCGCCTTCCGTAGACGAGGACCGCCAGCCCCGCCACGATCGCGCCGAGGATCGCGTAGCGGGTCAGCTTGGCGCGCCTGGTGCGCATCAGGTGCTGCAGGTCCACGGGCGTGGAGGTGGCGAAGCTCAGCCGATAGGGATCGAGGTCGGGGTAGAGCGAGCGCAGCCGCTGCAGGATCTGGGACGAGGTCCCCTCCTGGTCCGAAGCGATCAGCTCCCAGGGGCCCATGTGGCGGGGGAGCTTGTCGCCCACCTTGAGCCGCGCGAGCTTGTTGAATTTCTTCGAGTAGTAGTAGCCGTGGGTCATCACTGGATCGCCCACCAGGTTCGGATAGGTCCGTCCCATCGACGCCTCGTCTCCCTCGGCGAGACCACCCGTGGCCCGCCCTTCGCCGGCTCGTCCGAGGACCGGAACTTCGGCAGCGGTGCGCGAATGGGGAAGCCCTCCATTGGGCGACGAGCGGATCGACCGGCAGATCGAGGTCTCCAAGTGTTGCCCGCCCGGCGCCGGACGTGGCAGACTCCCGGCGATTCGGCCCCGAACAGGGGTCCTGGCCATGACCGGCCTTCTTCGGGAGCCTTTGATGAAATCCAGCCGTCACGTTGGAATGCTGCCATTCCTCGCCTTGATCCTGATCGGGCTGATGTCCTTTGCGCCTGGGTGCAGCAGCGACAAGAAGTCCGGACCCAAGGGCGGGACCGGGGGGACGGGCGGGACCGAGATCCCCCTGATCCCTTGCGAAACCTCCGAGGAGTGCCCCAGCACCGATCGGTGCGATCTGGTGGCCAAGGTCTGCGTCCCGAAGTGTACCGCGGACAACCAGTGCCCCCGCGACACCGGCACCTACTGCGATCTCGAGTCGGGCGAGTGCGTCCCCGGCGAGCCCTGCGAGGGCGACTTCACCTGCGGGACCGACCGGAAGTTCAAGTATTGTGAAGATACCGGCGACTGTGTTTGTGCGCCGGACAAGAGCATCGAGGAGGATCCGGACCGGCCCGGGAACGGGGTCTGCTGGCGGGTCGCCAAGTCGTGCGAGCCCTGCTCCGAGAGCTTCGAGTGCGGGAACAGCGCCGTCTTCGGGAACGACAAGGCCGAGTGCAAGGTCTTCCCGGTGGGGAACAAGGAGGTCGGTGTCTGCCTCCCCAACACCCGGTCCGGGCGCTGCCCGCCGGGGATGGTGCAGATGGACACGGACCTCCACCCGGAGCTGGCCGGCCTCTGCATGCCGCAGGGCGGCGACTGCGGGAACATGGTGGTCTGCACCCAGGACGCAGACTGCCTCAACCCCGCCACACCGGTCTGCGACCCGATGCGACAGATCTGCATCCCCGGCTGCACCTTCGACTACGCGGACGGCACCAGCGTCGGCTGTGCACCGGGCCGCGTCTGCCACGCCACCCCCGCCGGGACCGATCCGGCGCTGCTGAACGACTGCGTCACCGCACCCAGCTACGGCGTCGGCACCTGTGACGTGGCGTGCACCGAAGACTCGCACTGCGCCAAGTTCGATCCCTCCTTCATCTGTGTGGCGGACGTCGACGACGGACCCAAGCGCTGCCGCCCCCAGAGCAAGACCAACCCCGGCACCGCCGGCTGCCTCGACGATCGCGAGTGCGGCTACGGCGCGCAGGGCGACTTCCTCGGGTATTGCGACGTCAACACCAACGACTGCGTCTACGACAGCTGCCGGGCGGGTCCCGATCCCCGGCGTGGATGCGGCTCCTCCAGGCTCTACGAGGACTGCGTCGCCACCCACAAGTGTGAGGAGGGCGACGAGATCGGCTTCGGCACCTGCGTCGAGAAGAACTGCATCGAGAACGGTGGCGCTGACATCGGCTGCCTGCTCGGCAACTTCTGCGCAGGCGAGCAGTACCGCGACATGCTGACGGGCCAGCTCGTGGAGCAGGTGGTCGAGAGCCCGGAGGGGACGCCGATCGGCGAGTGCTTCCCCATGGATCTTCCGACCTGGTGCGAGGCCAGCTGCCAGTCGAATGCGGACTGCGTCGGCAAGGGGCCGGTCACGATCCCCGGGAGCCCGGGGCTCTGCCGCGACTACGGAATCGGGCCAACCTGCGTCCACGGCTGCGAATACAACGCACAATGCCCGGCAGGGTGGAGCTGCAGCTCGCAGGGCCTGGAGGTCCAGTGCCACGGCTACCAGACCTGCACCACGGACGCGCAATGCGGCGCCGGGAACCGCTGCGTCGATCCCTTCGTCCGTGGAGACAAGGCCCACTTCCCCGATGGGCTCGCGCCCTTCAAGGTCTGCGAGTGCAGCGGCACGGACAGCTGCAACGACGGCTTCTCCTGCGGCGCCGGCGTCGCCACCGCCTCCCTGGACGTGACCTCCCCCGCCTTCGAGAAGGTCACGGCCCGCTACTGCTCGAACAACACCGAGTGCGGCAGCGGCGGCTCTTGCGAGTGGTGGGGCACTGCCGGGTTGGACGCGAACGCCAACCTGGTCCCGGTCTTCACCTGCGCCGCCTCGACGCCCACGATGGTCGGCGGCAGGCCGGCGACCTGCCCGGAAGACAAGGGCAGCCGCCAGGGTCGAACCGCAGTGGATCTCTACAACTGTGTCATCTCGCAGATCTGCCAGCCCGGCTATCTGCCCCCTGCGCAGGAGGGAGAGGCGCCGGAGTGCGGCGTGGCGCTCCGAGACCCCTAGTCGGCCTCGGAGACCCGTAGCCGAAGAGACAGGACGCCGCCCTCGCCGCTCGTGCGGGGGCGGCGTTCTTGCCTCTTGGGCGGAACCCCGGGGCCTTGCGGCACCTCCCGAACGGGCCACCCCGATGCCCTGGTGGACAGGATGCCCGCGCCGCTCGTCGTTGCCACGCTTCGCCACAGAGAGGAGCGTGCATGAGCAAGTTTACGGCGTTGGGTTCGGCGGTCGTGGGAATGGCGCTGGTGTTCGGCTGCAGCCACGCCCGGCAGTCCCCGGAGATCAAAGAGGAATGGCTCGCGCGGGTTCCACCCGCGCAAATGACGGAGGTCGAGAACAGCAGAGCTGCACAGCGGGAGGCGATGAATGAGCAGAACCGCGCCACCGCCGCCGTGACGGATGCGAAGAACCAGCTCGACGTGGCCCAGGCCGAGCGTGACACCGCAGCCTCGCGGGTCACCGCGGCGCAGAAGGAGCGGGACGCAGCCAAGGACACCGGTGAGGCTTCCAGGCTCCAGCGCGCCGAGGCGATGGTGGAGCAGGCCCGCTCGGTGGAGAAGGCGGCGGAGGCCAAGGTCAAGTACGCGGAGGCGAACCTGAAGGCGGCGCAGACCCGCGCGGATCTGGCCAAGACGCAGGTGGAGACCGCCAACGCCAAGGTGAAGCTCTCCGAGTACCAGGCGCTGGCGCAGAACAACGACACCCGCGTCCGGGACATGAGCGAGTCGGAGTTCCGGGTGGACGTCGAGCGCTCGGAGCAGGAGGAGCGCAAGTTCCGCGAGCAGCTCAACAAGGACGAGGAGAAGGTGGCGACGGCCAGGCAGAACTGGAACCAGGCCCGGCAGAACATGCAGCAGGCCACCCAGCCCACGCCGCCCACCGGCTGACCTTCAGCTACTCGACGGCTTCGCTCAGGCGGATGGCGCGATACGCGAGGACTTCGGTCTGCGGATCGCGCCATTTCGCCGCTGGGAGCCCCGCCTTTCGGGTGGCGTAGGCGAGGCTGGCCTCCGCGTCCCAGCCCTTCTCCCGCGCCACGTCCGGCAGGAAGGTCCCGGCGTAGAGGCCCTGCCGGACCCGGAGCACGTCGTTCTCCGGATCGAGCTCGTGCGGCTCCCGAATCCGCCGCGGAGGATCGGGGAGGACCCAGAGCTCGAGTCGCAGCCCATCGACCTCGTGTCCCTCGATCGGCGGGTGGCGCGGGTCGGCGGCGGCGGCGGTGGCCACCAGCTCCTGCACCAAGGTCGAGGAAGGCTGCGACCTGGGCGCCTCCGTGGTGCCGATTCCACCGCGCAGCTCGCCGTCCGCGGTGCGGATCATCACGAAGAGGCCCTCAAAGGTGCCCTGGGGCGCTTCTTTTCCTGCAGTCTCGAGCAGCGCCGTCGCCCGCCCGACCAATCGATCGATCGTCTGGTTGCTCATGGTACCTCGATCCCCATCTCTCGCAGCTCGAGGCTGGCCGCCTCGGACCATCCTCGGTTGGCCTTGGGGTTGGCGGGGCTCGGATGGAGGATCCGCCCCACTTGGACGTCGCTGCCCTCCAGGATCGCCAGCGCCCGCTCCTCGGCGAAGGCCCCGACGCCTACCACGAAGCGCGGCTGGAACCGCTCCACCAGCCGCAGGACCGCCCGATCGCAGATCGCGAAGAGGGGATCCCGCTCCGCCCGCGGCAGCTTGTCCGGGGTCAGGTTGCGACCCGTCGCCTCCATGAAGACGAGGGGGCAGTAGTTGATCACGAAGAACCGCCGGAAGAAGTTCGCAGGCGTGCCGAAGTGCTCCTTGGCCCAGCCCCAGATCCGCCTGCCGCTCACCTCCGACCGCCTGCAGGCGAAGCCCTGGATCTGCCGCTTCGGATGCTCGTTCTCCGGCTTGCCCACCCGCCCCTCGATCCCGAGCCAGCTCTGGACCATGTGGATCTCGCCGAAGGGGACCCCCACCTGCGCCATCCCGAACGGGCCCGGGTTCATCCCCAGGAGGAGCACCTCCCGGCGCCCCTTCCCGTAGCGCTCCAGGTAGCGATCGAAGGGCTCCCTGGCGTACTCGAGGGGGTTGTACACGTGGGTGACCGGCGGCCCGAACCGCAGCGGGCGCAGGTCCTCGATCAGCTCGTCGATGATGGGGGCCGCGGACATGGCGGCGCACCATAGCACCCGCGCCGCCGGATCAGATCTCGATCTCGCGGGTGGGGACGGAGAGCCCGCTGGTCGGCGAGATCTCGAAGCGCCCGATCAGCGGCATGTGATCCGAGAGCCCGTGAAAAGGGCCGCTGCCAAAGGGCTGGGTCCCGTCCAGATCGAGCCACCGCACCCGCCTGTCGGAGAAGAGGTGGTCCAGGTGCATCCGAAGCTGCATGAAGCCGGCGGTGGGGAAGCGCCTGGGCTCGTTCAGGTCGATGTGGCCGAGCTCGAGCTGGGGCGCCACGAAGCCCGCCTCCTCGCTGAGGAGGCGAAAGACCGGGGAGCCGGGCAGCGAGTTGAAGTCGCCGCAGATCACGAAGGGCTCCTCCTTGGCCCGCTCCTGGACGAAGTTGACCAGCCTCGTCGCCTCGCTGACCTGGTTCATCCCGTAGCCCATCTTGTACTTGATCGACCAGTACTCCCTGGCGAAGGGGCTGGGCAGGCTCAGGTGGGTGTTGAAGACGTGGAAGCTCCTGCCCTCCAGGTCCTCGAGGCGGATGTGGGCGCAGATCCGGCTCTGCTTCTGATCCTTCCAGAGTGAAGCGCTGTAGTCCGTGATCCCCTCGGGGGCGTCGGCGTTGTGCTGATCCACCCGCAGCTTCTTGTTGTTCACCAGGACGGCGAGGCCCGTGGTGTAGAGGGAGATGTCGCCCAGGTGGTAGTTGTGGGCGCGAAAATACAGGGCCTGGAAGGGCATCTCCTGCCCGCGCTCTGCGTAGGCGTCCCGCAGCCTCGACATGAAGGAGTCGAGCTGGGTCTTCTCCGGGTAGGGCCTGCCGATGTTGCTCCGGATGGAGCGCGTCTCCACCTCTTGCAGACAGATCAGATCCGGCACGGGGTCGAGGGCCGCGATGGCGCCGGCGATCCCGCGCTTGCTCGCGCGGCTGCTGGCGATCCCCTTCAGCGCGTGGCCGAAGTAGCGCACGTTGTAGCTCACGATGCGAAGGGGTTGCCGAACGGTGACGAGGGAATCGGACATGCGAAAACCAATCTAACGCAGGACGATGGGGTTGCCAGCGCCTCCGGGGCGCCATGGTGTCGGACCCCGCATCCAGCGGGGCCCCCGCTCTCTCTCGTATAGATGCTCGACCGGCCCGGTCGACTCGCTTTTTCGTGTGTTCGCCTCCGGCCGGCGGGACGGGAACATTTCTCGCCGGGCATTTTGTTCCGCAACCAACCTGCACTATGCGAAAAGGAGCCCATGCAGGAGCTTTTCGAGTCCATCCGCGAAGCGTGCGACAGCGTGATCTGGTCCAAGGCGGTGCTGCTCTCCCGCGCCGGCGCCGTGGCGGGGGAGCGCGCGAGCCGCGACGAGATCCTCTGCAGGGTCCAGGGGGCTGGGGAGCCCATGAGCCGGCTGGTCGTCCTCGATCTGAAGGGGGAGGACTGGTCCTGTGACTGCAGGGGGAAGGACGATCCCTGCGTCCACGTCGCCGCAGCGGCCATCGCGGTCAACCACGCGCGCAAGGAGGGCAAGGAGCTCCCCGTCGCCAGGGTCAGCGTGGCCTCGGTGGCCTACCGCTTCCTGCGCTCCTCCGCCGGCCTCACGATCCACCGGGTGCTGGTGCAGGACGGGGCGGAGGAGCCGCTGCGCAGCACCTTGAGCGCCCTCACCTCCGGCAGGATCAAGGGACCGCCCCTGACGGTGAGCGAGGCGGATCTCGCCGTGGATCTGATCCTGGGGACCACGAGGGAGGGCTGGTTCCCCGACTCGGTCCTCGGCCCGATCTTCGACAAGCTGGACGGGGCCGAGGTGCAGCTCGATGGAGAGAAGGTGCGCCTCTCGCGGGAGCGGGTCGGCGTCCGCGGCCGCCTGGAGGATCAGGGCGACGGGCTGCGCCTCTCCATCCGCCAGGATTCATCGATCGTGGAGATCTTCGCCAACGGGGTGGCCCGCTGCGGCGAGGAGCTGCGGATCGTGACGAAGCCGGATCTCTCCGCCCGGGAGCTGGACGAGCTGCGGGCCGGCGTTCACTTCGGGCCGGAGCGCTTCGGTGAGCTGGTGGGGGAGGTCCTGCCTTCGCTGCGCCGCCGGATCCCGGTGGACGTCGCGACCCGGCGCCTCCCGGAGACGGAGCGGATCCCACCTCGGATCCTCCTCGAGACCGAGCAGGAAGGGGAGACACTCTCGGTGCTCGCCTCCCTCGTCTACGGCGAGCCGATCCGCGCCAGGGTGGTGGGGGATCGGATCGTGAGCGGGAGGGAGGTGCGCGGAACCCCCGGCGCGGACGTCGACGCAGGCGCCGCTGCAGCGGCGGCAGGGCCAGGGGACCGTCCCGGCCTCGCGGGTCCGCACGGCGGGGGCCCGCTCCCTTTGCGCGATCGGGACGCGGAGGACCGACTGAAGCTCCGCCTCCAGCGCGAGCTCGGCCTCGAGCCCGGCAAGCGGATCGCCCTCGCTGGGGAGGAGGCGGTCGCCTTCACCGGCAGGCTCCGCGACTTCGATGCCCAGGTGGTCGGACCCGGGGTCGACGCCTTCTCCCTCACCGCACCGCTGGTGGCAGAGCTCCTCACCGGAGGCGGCGGCTTCGGCGTCAGCTTCCAGGTCGGCGGAAAGCCGGGGCGGGTGGCGGATCCCGCGGCGGTCCTGCGCGCGTGGCAGAGCGGATCCCAGCTGGTCTCCCTCGTCGGCGGCGGCCTCGCTCCACTCCCCGTGGATTGGCTGGAGCGCTGCGGCACCCGGGTGGCCGATCTCTTGGCGGCCCGTGACGCGAGAGGGGAGCTTCCCACCGCAGCGCTGCCGGAGCTCGCGCGGCTCTGCGAGGAACTCGATCTGCCGCCGCCCCCGGGCTTCGAGGCGCTCCGCCCCCTGGTCGAGGACTTCGAGGCGCTGCCACAGCCCGAGCTCCCCGCGGATCTGCGCGCGGAGCTTCGCGCCTACCAGCAGGAGGGCGTGGCCTGGCTCTCCTTCCTGAAGAGCGCCGGCCTCGGCGCGCTCCTCGCCGACGACATGGGCCTGGGGAAGACCCTGCAAGCTGCGAGCGTCCTCGGCGCCGGCAGCCTGGTGGTGGCGCCCACCAGCGTCCTCCACAATTGGAGACAGGAGCTCGCGCGCTTTCGACCGGGGCTCGATGTCTCGGTTTATCACGGCCCCGGACGCAGCCTGGACCCGGACGCAGACGTTGTCCTCACCACCTACGCGATCCTGCGGCTGGACGCGGAGCGGCTCGCCGCCAGGCGGTGGTCCACCGTGGTCCTGGACGAGGCCCAGGCGATCAAGAACCCCGACAGCCAGATCGCCGGGGCCGCCTTCCAGCTCCAGGCCGACTTTCGGATCTGCCTCAGCGGGACCCCGGTGGAGAACCGGCTGGACGAGCTCTGGAGCCAGCTCCACTTTCTGAACCGGGGGCTCCTCGGCGGGCGCAAGGATTTCCAGGAGCGGTACGCGGCCCCCATCGGAGACGGCAACGCCTCCGTGGCTGCGAGGCTGCGCAGCCGGATCAAGCCCTTCGTCCTGCGCCGGCTCAAGCGCGACGTCGCCCCCGAGCTCCCGGCGCGAACCGAGGTGGTCTTGCATTGCACCTTGAGTGAAGAGGAGCGCAGGGTCTACGACGCGGTCCGCGCAGCGGCGCAGACCGAGGTGGTGGAGCGGCTCTCCGCCGGCGGCAGCGTCCTGGCCGCGCTGGAGGCCCTCCTGCGCCTGCGCCAGGCCGCCTGCCACGCGGGCCTCGTCCCGGGCCAGCACGCCAACTCCTCCTCCAAGGTCGAGCTCCTCCTCGAGCAGCTCGATCAGGCGGTGGCCGATGGGCACAAGGCCCTCGTCTTCTCCCAGTGGACCTCCCTCCTCGACAAGGTCGAGCCTCACCTGGAGGCGGCGGGGATCTCCTTCCTGCGCCTGGACGGCGGCACCGCCGATCGGGGCGCCGTGGTCTCGGCCTTCCAGGCGGACGAGGGTC
>Ga0180215_1003741_pt1 | contig 14080 bp, 13 predicted proteins | sample eDN3rd37CBELigBY_FD_128871 | JGI IMG/M metagenome (GOLD analysis project Ga0180215, IMG submission 128871) | Enriched backyard soil microbial communities from Emeryville, California, USA - eDNA 3rd pass 37_C BE-Lig BY (version 2) (version 2) | ecosystem: Environmental > Terrestrial > Soil >...
ACTTAATAATTATGTTTCAATAACAAAAACCGCTTCCTATAAAATAGGGAGTGGTATTTTGGTTAAATCTAATAAGTTATTTTTATGTCCCTTTTGTTTTTTTAGATTGGTTTTTTTTCTTAGTTGATTTTGTTAATCCCGGTACATTGACGGGCTTAAAATGAACGGTTGGATTCGAAGTATTGATTTTATCCATTGTTACCACATAGTAATTTGGACACCCGGCATTACTTGTCATGTTTCCTCCACAGCCGGTAATTAAATAGGGTATATTAACTTTTTGGCCTCCGATCTTTTCGTTTATTTTAAATTGGTACGAGGTATGTGAATGATGATTGAAAATTGCCTGAACGTTTGGGCTGATACTTTGAAAAAAGGCATTTGTTTGATCTTCATCAAGGACATAATGGCTACCTGCATTTTTAAATTTGCCAACCCTTAAATCTGCATGAAAATCAATTAAGACAAACTTTGGTGGTTTTGTTTGTAACGTCTTTTTTCTGAGCCAGTTTAAATCTTCTGATCGGAAGTAAGGAGCACCCCCTAAGCTTTTGAAAAAGGTTGGTAGTTGTAAAAGATGAACGTTTGTACCAGGTATTTGAATGTCATTGGTAAGATCACCAATAAATTTTTCGAATAATCCTGATGAAAGACTGCCATTTTTTTTAACAAAATCATGGTTGCCAATTGTAACAAAAATGGGGAGATTCACGTTAGGATGAAACAGGATTCCCTCTGTCACAGATACAAACGCTTTAAAATTATCTTCTTTATTTCCTTCCCCAATTGTATCCCCGCCATGTACAACAAAAGACACGGTATTACTATAGTTATTTACGATATGCTGCAATATTTTTTTATAGTTCTCTCCACTTGAATCTAATAAATATCTTTTTTGTACTTTGTCATAACCTTTTATACTTAAATGACTGTCCCCTAACACAATAAATTTCAATTGATTTTTAGGAATAGACTTTGAATTTAATAGATTGCGCGACTTTCCATTCAATGTCATTATTCTAACCCTCCGAGCAAAATATGGTAATCGTCTCCATATTAAAGGATATTCTGTAGAAATTACCTGTGATTGTACAAGTGGAGGCTTTGTGAAAAAGTTTTTGGGAGAACTTAATTTTTAATCAAATTTTTTGATTTACTTGTATTTTGATTCATTGAAGCGGGATTACATGAATGAAATTTGAAAGGTTAGTCTTGATTAAGAGGTATGTACACAGTCAGTCCTTGTCTACTTTCATATATTATAGTGAAAAAATTTAATTGAAAGGAGGTAATCTATGGCAATTATTAATAAAGGGGATTGTGTTGGAATTGTTTATTGGAACGGCAATAAATGGATCGTTCATGATGGTGTGCTGGTCAGTCCAAAAACGATAAAGTCTGGCAGGAACACAAAAAAAACCATGGTTACGATTCGTCATTATAATGATCCTAAGAAAAAACCCGAAAACCTACATTCAACTCCTTATTTAATTTTAAAAACTTCTGCGGAGCTTCACGAGACAGCCATCAATTGCGCTGCTATAAAAAATCCAAGTATTAAAGCAGGAAAATGCGTCGCCGTTACCTTTAAAACTAATTCTAATACAGATATTAAAAATGGAGTATTGCTCTGCGATATTAATTCTCCTAATACAGCTGGTACCGTTTGGATTAACCATTGGAAGTTTCCGTCAGGTTTTAACACTTCACAAAGCAAACCACCAAAAAAGATGGTAGAAGAATCTAAAAAATATACAAGCGCAAAAGTTAAAGAGGTGAAGATATAGTCAAAACATGGACATGTTTAAAATAAATGGCTTTCCCAGTGAAAATTCATGAGGAGTAGGTGCTTCCTACTCCTTTTTTTGTGCTTGGCAGCGCATTTATTATGTATACGTATTGGCATCAATATGATTAGTTCCTATAAAAAAGTTTTGGGGCATGTCAGATGAAATGTACAAGTTAATGACATCCCCCTTTATTTTAATAAGGACTTTATTAAAATATTATTCCTTTTATTCAATTTCTTTTAAAAGGGTGCCTTACTTTTCTTCAGACATACCCGATTTCTTTTTTTTCTTTCCACATCTGCATTTTTTATTATGCTTTTTTGGGTGCTGACCTTTTACACGTTTTTGGCTGTGTTTATTTTTACGTTTTTTTATGTGCTTTTGTTTCTTTTCTTCTTCTTTTGCCATTTATTCATATCCCCTTAAAAGTTGATACCGTAACATATTCCTAATTTCAAATGATGGATTGGATGTTTGCAATAATTGAATTATGAATTTAATGAACCATTTATTGAGAGTGCTATTAATCTCATAAACAATAATCCGGAGGAGTAAAATATGTTTTTATGTTATACAGGATGTTGCTAATAGCCTATTACAAGATAAATAACATAAAAAATAAGCATGATTTTTTATTTTTATAGTCAAAAACCTAGACCATAATCTTGGATTTAAATAAAGTATAGTATCTTAATGTTTTTAGGAAGGGTTATTATGGTGTTTATATAGGAGGAGAAACTTTGGATTTCATAAATAATGACTTTGATAAACCTAATTCACATTGTGATGAACCTATCTGCGAGTTATTAAAAAGTCTAACTAAACATACTATTTGTGATTTTGGTATTGGAATAGAGGGAACAAAACAAAAATTATTTGTATTAAATAAGGGAACATCTCAACCGATATCCGTTGATGGTACTGATCCAACGGTGTTTACATTAGAAAATTTTGACCCTAAAGACTGTCTGGCAGTATTCAGTTTTAAAAAAGAGGAACTTGATTCTTCTGTTGGAGTAACTAATGTAAAAGGAACTTTGGTCATTGATTGTAACGAAATTGGAGGTCTATTATTTCTAAAGAAACAAGATGACGATGACTTATAATAATTTATGAAACAGCCCTTAGTCTTAATCTATTACTAAGGGCCTTGCTTTAATCTGAAAGGACCTAATTACCCTATGTATGAATATATTGATTTAGGCTTTTGGGAACGAAGAGAAGGAGTGAAGGTATGGTTTACCGCTCGCCTAGACTTTTAATCTCATGTGTCGGAGAGGACACATCACCCTATCACCGTAAAATTCTAAATCTCTTTAAAACAATCAAAGTATTTGGCGGTGAGCTTGGTAATGAAAAATTAGTAGCCAATTTTGTTGGATCAATAAAAAAAGATGTTAAAACAAAGCTTGAAGATATAGGTGTTAATGTACGAATCGTTCAGCCGTTCGATTCAAGATCCCCACATTGTAACAAATTAAGAATGTTAGAAATGGAAGATGACTACGATGTTTTAATTGCTCTCGATTGCGATACTGTCGTAGTCAGAGATTTTACTAGGGAAATCAATCCAAAGTTTTTTCAAGCAAAGCCAGTCAATAACGATCCGCTTTCTATCCGCCAATGGGAAGGTCTCTTTTCCTATTTTAATCTGGACTGTCCAAAGAAGCGTGTTGAGACTACAGGTGTTAAGCAATTAGTGACCATTCCCTATTTCAATAGTGGGGTCTTAGCAATACCAAAAAAATATGTCAGTCAGCTACGTGATGCATGGGGAAAATATGCCAGATTACTTATGGATAATTATCACAAAATGGGACAAATAGGAAAATATAAATACTTTGCTGATCAGCATGCACTATCACTTGCGTTGGCAGATCAAAAGATCCCGTATAAGGAGTTTCCAGTTGAAATGAATTTTTCGACACCTATCAAAATGAAGCCTAAGTTTTTGCCGCATAAAATGCATCCTTATATCCTTCATTACCACAAATATGTATTAAATAATGGATTATTAATGAAAACAAGATTTAAATATGCCACTCCAAATTCTTATATAGGAAAAGTGAATCGGTTCCTAAGAAGGGAATGAAAAAGCTTGACTCAATTAAATAGAAATTTAATTGTAACAGGGATTCCTCGAGGGGGAACAACCCTTACTGGGGCCTTGATTGATAATTTATCAGATTGTATTTGTTTAAGCGAACCGGACTGGCAGGCAAAATGGTTTTTTGAAAATAGAAACGCAGATGGACTTGCTAAGTTAATAAAAAAAGACTTTCAATTGGTACGAAAAAAGATTCTTCACTCTAAGCCAATAATTGATAAACGTAACAGTGATGGAAGTCCGGTTACCAATTATTTCTCATCCAAGAGGAAAGGGGGAAAAAAGATTAATAAAATGTGCCTTAAACGAAGTATTATTTTTCCAATTGGGAATAAAGATTTCACATTAGGTATGAAGCATAATGCACATTATACAAGTATTCTTCCCCAGCTAGTAAAAATGAAATATTTTTCCATCATAGCGGTTATGAGGCACCCTGTCCCAACGATATTGTCTTGGATGTCCCTCAATTTGCCAATTAGTCGAGGAAAACTCCCAGCGGGAGAAGGTGTTTGGCCTGAGCTTAAGTTGATTACGGAATCAAAAGAGGAGCTATTAAATAGGCAGGTAAGGATCTATGATCTATTTTGCCAAAGATATTTAGAGTTTTCCAAGGATATTCATTTATTTAAATACGAAGATATTGTAGAAGACCCCTCTTTATTTGAAAAACTTACAGGCAAAACATATGAAAAAAAACTGGAAATTAACAATCAAAATCGAAGTAAAATTTATGATTTTAGAAACGAAGAAAAAATACTGGAAGCCATTACACGTTACGCTCCCCATGCTTTAAAATTATATCCCTTGGAAGAATAATAAAAAGAGGTGTATGAATGATCAGCACCAATGAATCAGATAAGCTTTTACTATTTATGCATATTCCCAAAACAGGTGGGCAAACACTTCGTGGGTTTATTAAAAAACAGTATAATTTTAATGAAACATACAGGTGTCCTTTTATGGAAGAAAAGATAGTTGAATTATCTAAGGATTTTAGAAATAGTCTAAAATTTATTTATGGGCATTTTTTATTTGGGACTCATGAGCATTTTCCCAAGAAATTCACCTATATTTCCTTTATGAGAGATCCTGTTGACCGATTTATTTCTGCTTACTACCATATTCTTCGTCATCCAACTAACCGCTTGCATGAAAGAGTCAAAAGTTTGAGCCTGGAAGAATTTATTGATAGTGATGATTTTAATTTACAAACGGAGCCTAATATCCAAACCAGATTTTTTTGCGGCAAAGATCCAATGAGTTTGGAAATTGCCAAAAAAAACATTTCCGAACATTTTTCAGTGGTGGGGATCACAGAATTATTTGGTGAATCCCTTTTTTTCATGAAAAAACTTTTCGGCTGGAATAATATTGATTATGAGAAAAGAAATGTAGGAACCAATCGACCCAAAAAAATGAAAATTTCAAAAGAGCTTATAGCAAAAATAAAGTTAAAAAATCAAATAGATATGGAGTTATATCAATTTGCAAGAAAAAAACTTGAAGAACAGATAAATGCTTTGGACCCACAGACAAAACGTGAGATGGAGATCTTCAAAAAAGATATTGTTTCCAACGATGGTTAAGAAAAAAATAACAAGCCCAAAATACCAGTTTTGAAAATTAGAATTGGTATTTTGGGCTTGTTAGAAATAAATTTTATCTACAGTCTAATTTCCTTACTAGCAATTTTAATTTTTATCTCCTCGAAGGCAGCCTTCTCCCGGCTGTTCTTTTTTGTAAAAAGGATAGCGCGATCCCAAATAACATCAAAAAGCGCTGGACCTACTAAAGTCTGTTTATCGACATATATTCTAAAGATTACAGAAGCGTCCTGATAATTATCCACTCCGAAGGCTGTTCCATTCGGGTTACCAGTGCTATACGGTACAATAATATCCATTCCTTGTTCATCAATTTTCCTCGACATTCTACACACATAATAGAACTTTTCATTTTCGTAGCCTTCAGGGAAAAGTTCGGCCGCAGAGCCTTTGAATTCAGTAGTTGTGTTCGCTACAGCTACACCATTAAAATGCTCAGCCCCATAGAAGCTTGCATTGGAAAAGACGGCTTTACCGGTTTGTTCATGGTTCACACCATAAAGGATCAGAAAGTCATCATCCGATTTCAATTGGAAATAATCTGACTCAATGTAAACTGCATCTCTGTTATCCGCCCAAACATTTACATCGTTTAAGATAGCCTCAAACCCCTCCACAATCGCAAGGTCAAAATTCAGGTCAACATGATCAAATTCCTCATTTCCGTATTTGGCAAGAATCTGATTCCTGAGGTAATCCAGTTCATATCTTGCATAAGGAAGAATTTGAAATTCAGTGGTGCCTGTCTCCTTGATTTTAAGGTTTGGAATGGGCCAAGGGGTTAGACTTGTGTAAGGCGTTTTAGGTGTCACTCGGAACACCTTCATATAGCGGCTCAGATTGTTCAGATATTGATCACCGATAAATTTTTCAGACCAAATGGCGGCCCTCATAAGAAAGGTAAAGGTATCCTTCCCTTTTTCAAGCCCCATGTTTACCAAACCCGCAGGAATATTGTCATCATTCATAATATCTGGGTCAAAGCCTGCTCCTGCCAACGCATCACGCATTTGCTTATTTACTGTTTGATCGGCTGTAGTAATAATAATCGTAGTGCTGTTAAAAGGGTTACCTGCTGCTCCTCCTTGAGTATTCTCCGTCCAAATATTGAAATTATTTAATTGATCGCCAAGGCCTCCAAAAACACCATGATAAAAACCGGTTTTGGCATCTCCTGCAGTTATTTCACCGCTGTAATCCTTTCCAGGTTTATTTTCAACAAATCCAAGGTAGCTCCGAAAACCAAAATAAACAGCCTGCGGAGGTGTTTGCCCAATGATGACAATTGCCTCATCAGGCCGCAGCTTATAAGTAAAGCCAGGTGCTACATAGTTCAGATTAGGAGGATAATTAGTTGGATTATCTGGGTCATATCCGACTGGGGGCTTCTGTCCTTCGGATGGATGCTGATTAGGAGCTGGCGGCAGTAAGACGGGCGAATAGGGAGCGCCAGCATGATTCCCCATAGCATTATCCACAACACCCTCACTGACAAGCTTAAGTATATCGATATACCTTAATTCTCCTTCCTGTACAATAAAACCTCTCTCCTCTAATGTTGAGACAAACTTATTTACATTACCATTAGGATCAACATTCATCATTGGATTTTGATACATCCATTTCATCTCCTTACTAGCTGTGAAAACCTTGATAATAAGAATATGAAAATCAGAAAAAGTGGTGCTAATCTTATGGTTGACACTAGATATATGCAGATGAAATAAATGATAGTACTTCGTTCCTAAATGTCATGACCTTCATATATTAATGAGAGCAAAATAAATTTAAGGAGGTCAGACATTGAAATACTATACCCATTCGTACATGAATACTTACAGAAATCAAAATAGACAGAATACGTATATACTCGATAAACAAATAGGAGATGTAAATGGCGACAAAATATCGGATATTATTTACCTGATAGGTGAAAAGACAGAAAATCCTTTTTATGAAAATATAAAGGTCATAGTCCTGGATGGAATGACAATGCAGTGGTATGTTATTCCCTTGGATCCCAAATACAGTATGGCCTATACTCCATGGCTGATTCTTGGCAGCTTTACTAACGCAAATAGAAAGGAAATGATGGTAAATCTTCCTGTTGGAGGAAGTGGGGGTCTAACCTATTACTATGTCATATCATTTCTGACTAACAATGCAGAATATATACTTGGTCCTGAGCAGTTTATGACCCTTTCGGATACTCTAGGATTTGAAGTGATCTATATGGACCATTATCGAGTACTTGTAAAAAGTGTAAAACTTAATCAATCCTATACATTGGATATAAGCGACAGAAAAGAAGTGTATGAAGGAACCGTTTATGACAAGGACGGCAAGCTCCTCAAACCCCTAGAAGGGTTTGTCATTGATTTACCGCATCTGTATCCGATAAAAATAGACGGAAGTGTGCCATATAAGCTCGAAGCGCAGCATGATATAGCTGGTACATCACATGCGGATCGGCTTGGATCTATCGTTTTATACTGGAAATATACAGGCAATAATCAATCCTGGGTTTTAGACCCTGAGATGTTTTTTGTTATGCTTGGGTAAAATGAAGATTTTTTAAAGGGGGGAAGTTTCATGCCTTGGCAGCAAAAAATAGGGTACTTGTTAGGCCGGCCAGTAGGAATATCGTTCATGGATGGTACAGGAACCTCGGGGGTCTTATGTGATGCATATGGCGGCAGCGTGTACCTCATGGAGTATTTATATCATACACAATTTGCGCTAAAGCATTATAGCTATAACATGATTCAAGATATTCACCCTTTTCCAGGCTGTAATCATTCAGGAGTATATTAATCTAAAAATACTACAGCCTTTGTCCAGAATGAGCCAATGAACCCGTCCCCATGGCTCAATATATTTTTATTGACTTTATACCCAATGGGGTATAATATAACTCTTGTAGCTAAGTTAATTATTTTTATACCAGATCGAGGAGGAATTACTGATGAGTGAAAGGGTAGCGATTATTGCAAGTAATGGTGGGTTATTTGATGCATATAAGGTATTTAATATTGCAACGGCGGCAGCTTCAATGGATCAAGAGGTGGCTATTTTCTTTACCTTTGAAGGATTAAACTTAATTCATAAGGAAGCCAATAAACAACTGCCTATGCCAGAAGGAAAAGAGCATTTTGCAGAGGGTTTTTCAAAGGCAAATGTACCGTCTATTCCTGATATGCTTGCAATGGCAATCGAGTTAGGTGTTAAATTGATTGGCTGTCAAATGACAATGGATGTAATGGGACTTGGAGAGGATGTATTTGTAGAAGGGATTGAAGTTGGCGGTGCGGTAACATTCTTACAGTTTGCTAAGGATGCAGATGTAACCTTAACTTTCTAAACTAATGCACGAGTAACTCAGTCCGGATTTACGTTTCAATCGTCCAACTAGCTTTGTTATTTTATTTTTTAACTTTTTATATACCCCCATATGTATTAATTGTTAACTCGTTAAGTCTATCAAAATAACATGGAATGAATTTGGGAGGATTAAATATGACACAGAAGGTCATCATCGTAGGTGGGGTCGCAGGCGGTGCCACTGCAGCAGCAAAGCTTAGAAGAATAAGTGAAGACGTGGAAATTATTCTTATTGAACGAGGAGAATATATTTCATTTGCGAACTGTGGTTTACCTTATTATATTGGGGAAACCATCACGGATCGAAGCAAATTATTAGTACAAACCGTAGAGGGTATGTCAAAACGATTTAAGATGGATATCCGTAATCAAAGTGAAGTAATCAGCATTGACCCAGAAAGCCAAACGGTGACCATTAAAAATTTGCGAAATGGTGAAGAGTACAACGAAACCTATGACAAATTATTGCTATCACCAGGAGCAAGTCCTATTGTACCTCCAATCCCTGGTCTAAAGGAAAATGAAACATTATTTACGCTAAGAAATATTCCTGATACGGATAAAATCAAAAACTATGTAGATCAACAAAAGCCGAAAAAAGCAGTAGTTGTCGGCGGTGGTTTTATCGGGATTGAAATGGCAGAAAACCTAGTTGACCTTGGTATTGAAGTAACGATTATTGAAATGTCTAACCAGGTAATGACGCCAATTGATTATGAAATGGCGAGTATTTTGCACACTCATATCAAAGAAAAAGGTGCTCGGTTAATACTAGAAAATGGTGTACAATCTTTTGCCGATAATGGTAAAAAGGTAATCTTATCTGATGGAATAGAAGTAGAAACAGATATGACCATCCTTTCTATTGGAGTAAAACCTGAAAATGAATTAGCGAAAAGTGCAGGACTTGAATTAGGTGCACGCGGTCATATTATTGTCAATGAATACCTTCAAACCTCTAATGAGAATATTTATGCTGTTGGAGATGCAATCGAAGTAGTGGATTATATCAATGGCAATCAAACGGCGATTCCTCTTGCTGGACCAGCTAATAGACAAGGTCGTATTGCAGCAAAAAATATGATGGGACTAAGTGAAAGATATCAGGGAACACTCGGTACATCTGTGGCAAAAGTATTCGATTTAACGGTAGCTTCAACGGGTAACAATGAAAAAACACTAAAAAGGCTAGGCATTCCGTATGAAGTCCTACATGTACATCCGAGTTCACATGCGGGCTATTATCCAGGAGCTGCGCAAATTTCGTTAAAGCTTATTTTTGACAAAGAAACAGGTAAACTATTTGGCGCACAAGCGGTAGGTGCAGATGGAGCCGATAAACGTATGGATGTCATTGCGACTGCCATCAAGGGTGGATTAACAGTCGAAGATTTAACAAATCTTGAATTATCCTATGCGCCGCCATATTCTTCCGCAAAGGATCCAGTAAACATGGCGGGGTATGTTGCAACAAACCTACTAGAAGGTGAGTTAGAACACATCCAGTGGCATGAAGTAGATAGAATTGTTGCAGAGGGCGGGCTATTAATTGATGTCCGTGAACCAATGGAACGTGAATTTGGTTATATTAAAGGATCTATCAATATCCCATTAGATGATCTTAGAAATAGATTGAATGAAATTCCAAAGGACAAAACGGTTTACGTAAGCTGTCAAGTTGGTTTGAGAGGCTATTTAGCAAGCCGAATTTTGAAAAACAATGGATTCGATGTCAAGAATGTCGACGGAGGCTGGAAAACCTATTCATCTGTCTATGGCAGTAATATTCACGTGGAAGTTGAAACAGCTACAAATGATTTAGGAGAAACTATTATTCTAGCTGATCAAAGTCTAAAAGCAGATGAAGTAATAGATGTAACGGGATTAACCTGTCCAATGCCTATTGTAAAATTAAAAAAGGGCATTGATTCAATCGGGAGTAATCAAGTATTAGAGCTTCATGCTACAGATAGAGGAACTTTAAATGATTTACCAGCATGGTCAAAAAATGCTGGACACACAATCCTCAAAACAGAACAAGACGGTCCTGTTATTAAATTTTGGATTAAAAAGAAATGAAACCACGGGGACGGGTCCCTCGGCCCACCTCCAGCGAGACATAATTAAAGGAAAGCTCTACAGAGATTCGACTCTCTTAAAGGGCTTTTCTTTTTTTTATAAAGCTCCGGAATAGTCTTACTCGATGGGCTTTCTGTATAACTATAAGAGCGGCTATCTTAGTCATCATTATTTTTACAACATAACAGTGACTTTAAGCATAATGAAATCATACTTCTTGAACTATACTAAACAGGTCGATACTACTACGATAAAACTACAGGAATAGTCAGATGATGAAGGCAGAAAGGGACATGTCTTATGGCGTTTATAGAGGTTAGAAACGAATCGAAGCGATATCAGATAGGGGACAATGTCATCGTCGCAAATGATGATATTAGCTTTGAAATTGAAAAAGGAGAATTAGTTGTTATTCTTGGTCCGAGTGGAGCAGGAAAATCTACCGTATTAAACATCCTTGGAGGAATGGATCAACCAGACGAAGGTCAAATAGTGATTGACGGGCAGGATATTGCGAAATACACGGAGCGACAATTAACTCAATTTAGAAGAACTGAGGTTGGGTTTGTGTTTCAATTTTACAATCTAGTTCCTAACCTGACAGCTAAGGAAAATGTGGAGTTAGCTTCACAGGTTTCTCCCAATTCTTTAGATGTTGTGACAACGCTTGAACAGGTAGGTCTAGGTAAACGTTTGGATAACTTTCCTGCGCAATTATCTGGCGGGGAACAGCAAAGGGTTGCGATTGCGAGAGCTTTGGCCAAAAATCCAAAACTTTTATTATGTGATGAACCTACAGGGGCATTGGATTACACAACTGGTAAGCAGGTATTAAAGCTCCTCCAAGAAACTTCGCGCAGTACGGGAACAACAGTTATTGTCATTACGCACAATTCCGCATTAGCTCCGATGGCCGACAAAGTAATTAAAATCAACGACGCAAAGGTTCGTTCCATTGAGCTAAATCCTACACCAGTATCAGTTGATTCAATCGAATGGTAAGCAGGTGCGAAAAGTGAAAAATGTCTATCTTAAATCGTCATTTAAAGAAATCAGCAGCTCAAAAGGGAAATTTATTTCAATCATTTTAATCATTCTCCTAGGGACAATGCTTTTTGTGGGAGTTCGGTCTACAGGCCCTGATTTAAGTAACTCAGCAAGTACCTACGTGAACAAATATAACCTCGCTGATTTACAAATTGTGTCCACGATGGGACTAACAGCGGATGATCTGCAGATCGTAAAGGCTGAAAAGGACGCGGTCGTGGAGGCTGGATTCTCAACAACCTATAATAAAAATAAAGATGAAATCGTTCAGATTCTATCCTACTCAAAGGATAACGAACTGAATAAATTGAGAATCATCGAAGGGCATCTGCCGAAATCTAACAAGGAAATTGTGCTAGATACGAAAGCCAAAGAGCTTGGTTACTCATTGGGAGAAGAGTATCAAACAGATTCGACAGCCATTAAAAATTCCTCCTACACGATCGTGGGGTTTGTTCAATCACCCCTTTACTTAAGTACGTTAGATCGGGGAGCCACCAATAGCGGTAGTGGAAAAATCAGCTATTTTGCCTATTTACCAGAAGAAAATTTTACGCAGGATGTCTACAGCCAGCTGTTTATCAGGTTTTCAAACGCAGAAAACTTGGTTGCTAATAGTAGTGAATATACTAGTGCTGTAGACGAGAATATAGTAAAGCTGGAGAAGCATCTTACAAAAAGACCTATTGAACGTTTAAATGAAATTCAAACAAACGCCAAAGAAACTCTTACTGCTAATTTGCAAGAAATTCAGAAGGGGAAGGAACAGATTGAAGCTGCAAAAATGCAAGCGGGTGCAGATTCTTCTCTCATTAATCAAGAAAGTGAAAAGCTAGTGCAGCTCGAAAGTGAAATAAAGGCTAAGCTATCAGAAGTTGAAGCCATGGAAAAACCGGTATATTACTTCAATACTCGTTCCTCCAATCCTGGCTATCAGGATTATTTTGATAGTGCCACAAGTATTGCGGCTATTGCAGCCATTTTTCCAGCCTTCTTCTTATTCATCGCTGTTCTTGTCACATTTACAACGATGTCTCGAATGGTAGAAGAAAACCGAGGAGAAATAGGCACGCTTAAGGCACTTGGATATACGAAAGTGGAAATAGCCCAGAAATATATCATCTATACTCTCCTGGCAGGAATTTTAGGCGTGGCTTTAGGAACAATAATCGGTTCAAATACTCTCCCGCCTTTTATTTTCCATATTATGAAGGACTATAATATTCCAACATTTGTTGGCCAATATCACTGGAGCTATATTATCCAAGCGCTTATTGCAGGCTTATTTGCTACGTTAGGTTCAGCGCTGTATGTGCTATGGAAGGATCTTAGAGAGAAGCCTGCAGCTCTCATGAGACCAAGGTCACCTAAATCCGGTAAGCGAATCTTCCTTGAGCGAATCACTCCTTTATGGAGCAGATTAAGCTTCAACCAAAAGGTGAGCTATCGTAATCTTTTTCGTTATAAATCTCGCATGATCATGGCGATTGTGGGGATTGCCGGGTGTACTGGTTTAATTCTTGCAGGGTATGGGATAAAGAACTCTACGGAAGACTTGCAGCCTAAGCAGTTCAATGAGATTCTTCATTATCAGGCCATTGTTACGATGGATCAAGCGGAGACACTAACAGATCATTCTCAAATCACAGATGACATGAACGCAGTTGTAGAGTCGTTAAGTGTAGAAAATGAAAAAGGCAGCTCACAGACGGTAAGTATGATTTCACCTAGTGATGCGAAGGGCTTTCATAAATATGTGACATTGCATGATGTAAAGGATAATGAGGAAGTTGCTTTAGCTAGCTCCGAAGCTGTCATTACAGAGAAACTAGCGGAGGACATGAATGTCCATGAGGGTGATACTCTGTATATGAAGCGGGATAACAAAAAAGTCAAATGCAAGGTCACAGGTATTGCCAAAAACTATGCAGGACACTTTCTTTATATCAGTCCTGCCTATTATGAGAAGCTTTTTGGTGAAGAGTATAAGCCAACATCTGTTTTAATTAAAACAAAAACAACGTCAGCGGCTGAACAAAAAAACCTGACATCGAGTTTACTTGAGAATC
>Ga0180215_1003747_pt1 | contig 14052 bp, 13 predicted proteins | sample eDN3rd37CBELigBY_FD_128871 | JGI IMG/M metagenome (GOLD analysis project Ga0180215, IMG submission 128871) | Enriched backyard soil microbial communities from Emeryville, California, USA - eDNA 3rd pass 37_C BE-Lig BY (version 2) (version 2) | ecosystem: Environmental > Terrestrial > Soil >...
CTTCTCTACATCCAACAGTACCCGATCTTTTATGGATAACCTCAATGAATTCGCTTCTAATCTAATCAAGCTATCGCCTCCATTTTTGTTGCGGAGGCATATAAAAAGCCTCCTATCTACAATCAGAATAGGAGGCCAAAAATGGGTGCACAAAACTAAAGAGACCACTCCCTTTAGCCCAACCACTTGAAATCCAATCCTATTCTGAAAACAATTCTTAAAAGGCAAAACGAAATAAGAGCAGAAACCATCTGCTTTTAAATCAATGCCTTTAAAATGCTCTGTTTTCGTAAAAATAGGATTAGAACTTCATCGTTACTGGGTCACCCTTCCGTTATTTGAAATTATCTTAAGGGTACCTCAGAATGGGAGGAATTGTCAACAGGAAGCAATTCGACGGTTCATTTTATTGTTAAAGAGACAGGAGAACCGTCCCTCCGTCCCCTACCTTATTTCCGCGAACACCATTCGGTCTTTTCTGTTGATGTCGAGCACGACTTCTACCTTCGCTCCAGGAAAAGTCTGTTTCAGCAACTCCGAAACAGCTTCTCCCTGACCAGCTCCAATTTCAAAGCCAACGAGCGCCTTTTCTTTTAACACAAGCGGCAATTCCTCCATAAACCGGTGATACAAGTCTAGGCCGTCGTCGCCAGCGAAGAGGGCCATATGTGGCTCATGCTCGGTGACGATTTCAGACATGGTCAATTGATCTGCGACTGGGATATACGGTGGATTTGAAATTACTGCATCCAGCTTTTTACCCGCAGAAATGAGCGGCGCTAACAAGTCACCTTGAATGAACTCAATTTCTGCCCCTAGTCTTGCTGCGTTTTCCTGTGCTGTTGCCAAGGCATGTTCAGAAAGATCCGTTGCCGTCACCTTCAAGCGAGGGTTTTCTAGTTTTAGCGTAACTGCAATCGCTCCACTTCCTGTCCCAACGTCCGCAAGCTTCAGCTCTTCCTCTCCACCAAACAACGAATCTAAGCGTTTCAGCGTGCCATAGACCAATTCTTCTGTTTCAGGACGAGGAATGAGTACCGCTGGATTTACGTTGAAGGAGCGTCCGTAAAAATCCTCTGAACCGATAATATATTGGACAGGTACTCCCTTTTCATGCTGGCGAACGGCTTCTTCAAACTGTGCCAGTACTTCTGGCTGCAAATCCTCACGCATCTCAGCAAATAGTCTTGAGCGACTCATCCCAGTAAAATGGCGGAGCAGAAGTTCACCGACGTTCTCGTCTCGCTGCTTTTCTTTTAAAAAAGAAGAAGCCCAGTTGAGGGCTTCATATAGTTTCTTACTCATTGGATGCAGCCTCTAAGCGGCTAGACTGATCTTCCATGATCAAAGCGTCGATGATTTCATCCATTTTCCCTTGAAGGATTTGGTCGAGCTTTTGAATGGTTAGGCCAATTCGATGATCGGTTACACGGTTTTGTGGGAAGTTATACGTACGGATTCGCTCCGAACGGTCCCCCGTTCCAACTGCTGATTTACGCACAGAATCGTATTCTGCTTGAGCTTCTTGCTGGAATTTATCATAAACACGAGCACGCAATACCTTCATCGCTTTGTCTTTATTTTTATGCTGCGATTTCTCATCCTGGATAGAAACGACAATACCGGTAGGAATATGCGTTAAACGCACCGCTGACATGGTCGTGTTAACGCTCTGTCCGCCAGCGCCACTAGAAGCAAAGGCATCAAAACGGATATCTTTATCATGAAGTTCAATCTCAACTTCTTCCGCCTCTGGAAGGCAGGCAACTGTCGCTGTTGAAGTATGAATTCGACCACCAGATTCCGTTTCCGGAACACGTTGGACGCGGTGAGCACCGTTTTCGAACTTCATCTTCGAATAAGCCCCGGCTCCATTAATCATAAAAATAATTTCTTTATAGCCGCCGACTCCTGTAGTACTAGCCTCCATGACTTCTACTTTCCACCCTTGGCTTTCAGCAAAACGGCTGTACATGCGGTATAAATCACCGGCAAACAACGCCGCTTCATCGCCACCTGCTGCGCCACGGATTTCCATAATAACGTTTTTATCATCATTCGGGTCCTTAGGTACGAGAAGAATCTTTAGACGAGTTTCTAGATTTTCAATTTGTTCCTCTAGTTCAGAAATTTCTTCTTTTACCATTTCACGCATATCGGCATCTAGCTTTTCCTCAAGCATGGCTTTAGCGTCTTGGAACTGCTCTTTTGCTACTTTGTATTCACGATAAACTTCGACTGTCTCTTGGATATCAGACTGTTCCTTCGAAAATTCACGAAGTTTCTTTGGGTCATTTACAATTTCAGGATCACTTAAAAGCTCATTTAGCCTTTCATAGCGGTCCTCTACGGCTTGAAGACGATCAAACAAAGTCATTCACCTCAAATTTTTATATGTTGGCTGTGGAAACCAAAGCCTATATATTAAGTAGATTTTTTCATATTATCATTTTTACCCATAACTACTTAATTATAGTATAGGGATAAAACTGCGTCAAAATCAAAATATGTTGATTATAATATGTGAGTCCAATAAGCGGGTTATTTGGTTTTGCAAGTAGACCCGAGTGTTTATATGATTTCAAGCGTTTTATTCCTCACACAACAGATACCGTGTATGGTATCTATCAACTTTTTTATCGTGCTAGCTAAATATTTGTGCTTTTTTTACCTAAAAAAACACAAAACCTAATGACCTATACTAGAAAAGGGCCATATAGAAGGGTATTTTTATCCTTATATAAACTCTAGTCCGCTTAAAACCTCATAAAATACCCTCACTTAGGACACTTTTTCTGAAAAAGGGTCATTATATTCCCTGTTTTGGACAATATATTCCCCATAAGAGACGTTTTATTCCCAGTACAGGAATAAATACCCTACACCGTACCGTACTCATACCCATTTTAGAAGAAAAAACCTAGTCACCACTGCAAAGAACCTCAATCAAAAAACCAGCTTCTATACTAGAAGCTGGTTTTTTAACGTCATCCTATTTTACATGATCACTTTTAGGATTGGCTTCCTGTTCACGTGGCGCCTTTGGCACCTCATGGTGATGGCGGCAGCGAGGCTCGTACGATTCTGCTGCACCCACTTGGATGACGGGATCATAGAAAGAGGCCGGCTCTCCATTGATGAGACGCTGGGTTCTGCTTGCAGGGGAACCACAGACAGCACACACAGCCTGGAGTTTTGTCACTTGTTCGGCAACAGCCATTAAGGCAGGCATCTGACCGAAGGGCTCGCCTCGGAAGTCTTGATCAAGACCGGCAAGGATGACTCGGTGGCCACTATTAGCCAGGTGCTGAGCAACCTGAACGATTTCTTCATCAAAAAACTGAACTTCGTCGATCGCGATGACATCAATTTCAGGACTGATATGCTGAAAAATATCTGTAGAATTCGCCACAGGTCTGGCAATCACAGATGTTCCGTTATGCGAAACGACTGATTCTTCACTATAACGGTTATCAATTAACGGTTTAAAAACAGCAATCTTTTGTTTAGCAAACTGAGTCCTTCTTACCCTGCGAATCAATTCCTCTGACTTGCCAGAAAACATGCTGCCGCAAATAATTTCAATCCAGCCGCTGTGCTTCATCACATACATAGGCACGGCCTCTCCTTCCTAGCTTAAACTTAGAATCCAGCTCCAGCGCCTAGCTCCTCGGGTCATAAGCCAATCCGTCAAGAAGGTTAAAGAACAACCTTCTCGCCGGCTCGTCTTATGCCTGTCGGAGCTGACCGAGGCGCTTCCGCTTTTTATATTTGCTCAATAAAAAACAGGCAAGTCATGTTGCTTCTTGCCTGTTTTTTTCATTTTTAAATTACTGTTCGTTCTTAAGGCCGTATTTTTTGTTGAAGCGGTCAACACGTCCACCAGCTTCAGCGAATTTTTGACGTCCAGTATAGAATGGATGGCACTCAGAACATGTTTCAACTTTAAGTTCGTTCTTTACAGAACCAGTTTCGAATGTGTTTCCACATGCGCAAGATACCGTAATTGTCTTATAGTTTGGATGAATTCCTGTTTTCATTCCTTTTCATCTCCTTTTGCCCTGAATCATTTGCTGAAACAGAGTTATATTGTAGGGCACGAGAATGGTGCCTAGTGAATACTTCAAAAACACACTGCTGTTATTATAGCAAGGCTATACCATTTTATCAAGCTTGTTTTTACCTCAATAATTTCCATAAAAAGAAAATTATTTTCTAGCCTTTGCTTCTTGATTCAAAATTTCAAAGAATTCTTCATTCGATTTTGTTTGCTTCAACCTGCGTAAGAATTTCTCAGCGAAATCTGGTGAATCCGATAATGATTTACGAATCGCCCAAAGCTTATCAAGATGCTCTTTCGGAATAAGCAACTCTTCTTTTCGCGTTCCTGAGCGGCGAATGTCGAGTGCAGGGAAGATCCGACGTTCGGCAAGTGAGCGGTCAAGATGCAATTCCATATTCCCTGTTCCTTTAAATTCCTCGTAAATCACGTCATCCATCCGTGAGCCTGTATCAACAAGCGCTGTTGCTAAAATCGTCAAGCTGCCGCCCTCTTCGATATTACGAGCAGCACCAAAGAAGCGCTTTGGACGGTGGAACGCCGCAGGGTCAATCCCCCCTGAAAGCGTACGACCACTCGGTGGAATCACAAGGTTATAAGCACGTGCTAAACGAGTAATGCTGTCCATAAGAATGACCACATCGCGCTTATGCTCAACAAGACGCATCGCACGCTCTAAAACAAGTTCCGCCACTTTAATATGGTTTTCTGGTACCTCATCGAAGGTTGAACTAACCACATCTCCGGCCACAGAGCGTTCGATATCGGTTACTTCCTCTGGACGCTCATCGATTAGCAACACAATCAATTCTGCTTCTGGATGATTCGTCGTAACACTGTTGGCAATTTCCTTGAGCAACATTGTTTTACCAGCCTTAGGTGGAGCGACAATTAATCCACGTTGTCCAAAACCAACTGGCGCCAACAAGTCCATAATTCTTGTGGAAATATGCTTCGGCGTTGTTTCAAGCTTCATTTGACGGTCTGGATAAAGCGGTGTTAGACCAGGAAAGTGAACACGCTCTTTTGCTGATTCTGGGTCATCGCCGTTAACTGCTTCCACTTGAAGCAAGCCGAAATAACGTTCATTTTCCTTAGGTGGACGAACCTTACCAGAGACTTTGTCTCCATTCCGAAGGTCAAAACGACGGATTTGCGAAGCAGAGATATAAATATCCTCTGAGCTCGGCGAGTAATTAATTGGACGTAAGAAACCAAAGCCTTCTGACTGAATAATTTCCAATACGCCTTCCATGAAAAAGTACCCCTGACGCTCTGCTCGCGCTTTTAAAATTGCAAATATTAATTCTTTTTTCGACAGTTTGCTGTAATAAGACACCTTATATTCTCGAGCTAACTCATACAGCTCTTTTAATTTCATATTCTCTAAACTAGATATATTGACTTCCATTTCGCCACCACACTTAAAAGTATTTCGATTTCCTCCATAAACCTGTATAAGTAAAAATGAGTTCATGTACTATGGATGGAAAAAGAAGAAAAGAGTTTCCATTGAAGGATGTAAGAAGGATTTTTTGAAAAGCAGTTGTTCGAAGATCCTTTTAAAAATAATCTTAATTGTACCTTGTTCATACAATAGAATCAATCAAAATTTTACAGATTGGAAGGTCTCCCTTTAGACTGTCCGGAGAAAAAGGAGCCTTCCTATTGGGTTTACTAACCGAACGCTCTACGGAATACTGCTTCATCACTAGATTCGAGGCTATGCACCTCTACTATAAAACAAACTGCAAGTATACCTGGGAATGTGTCGTTGCCATGTTTCCCTTGGACTTAACCCGTCCGATATTTATGCATTTTTCATTTGTTCTTGCTCTTCCTTTGTCATTTCCTCGCGCCATGCGGTTGCTCCAAGTCCATTTAGTTTTTCAACGAGATGGCTGTAGCCTCGGTCGATATGCTCCAAGCCGGTGATTTCGGTTACTCCTTCGGCAATGAGACCGGCAATGACTAGTGCGGCTCCAGCGCGTAAATCGCTCGCCTTCACTTTTGCACCTTGAAGCTGTACTGGTCCGTTCACAATCGCTGATCGTCCCTCTACCTTGATGGTGGCATTCATTCTTCTTAGTTCATCAATATGCTTAAAGCGGGCTCCATAAATGGTGTCTGTGACCACACTTGAGCCTTCTGCCTTTGTTAACAAAGAGGTAAATGGCTGTTGGAGATCCGTTGGAAAGCCTGGGTAGACAAGGGTTTTAATATCAACCGCTTTATAGTCTTTTGCAGGACCAACATAGACTTGATCATCCTTGTTTTGAATTGGAACACCCATTTCTTTCAGTTTTGCAATTAAGGATTCAAGATGAAGTGGAATGACATTGTCAATGAGGATTCCTTCCCCAACTGCAGCAGCTAAAATCATATAGGTACCTGCTTCAATACGGTCAGGAATAATAGTATGACGGCAACCATGGAGCTTATCGACTCCATCAATTCGAATCACATCTGTTCCGGCGCCTTTGATTTTCGCCCCCATATTGGTTAAAAGCGTAGCGACATCAATAATTTCTGGTTCCTTGGCGGCATTTTCAATGATTGTTCTTCCTTTCGCTCGAACGGCTGCAAGCATAATATTAATCGTAGCCCCAACGCTGACGACATCCAGATAAATCCGAGCCCCCCTAAGTTCATCCGCACGCAGATAGATGGCCCCCTGCTCATTGGTAATTTTAGCACCAAGCGCTTCAAAGCCTTTAATATGTTGATCAATGGGTCTCGGTCCTAAATGACAGCCTCCTGGCAAGCCAATCACGGCTTTTTTAAAGCGCCCGAGCATCGCACCCATAAGGTAATAGGAAGCACGGAGTTTTTTTACTTTGCCATTTGGCAAAGGCATGGAAATCATCGATGAGGGATCAACCGTCATTTCATTCTCTGAAAAGGTTGCTGTGCCACCGATTTCCTGCAAGAGGTCTTTCAGAATATGAACATCAGATATATCAGGTAAACCTTCAATTGAAACAGGTGACTCAGCCAAAATTGTTGCGGGAATCAACGCAACTGCACTGTTCTTGGCTCCACTAATACGAACGGTTCCCTTTAATGGGTATCCACCTGCAATCTTTAATTTTTCCATTTTTGACTCCCTTCTATTCTAAACCAAGTTGTCTGTTCTAGTCTTCCATGCACAAGGGCTTGTCCTAAACAGAACAAAGCCCTCTTAGCCTGTATTATGCATTATTTACAAAGAAAGATGAAAATATAATAGTCCGGATGATTCCTATTCTTTTATCTTACACGATATTATAAGTTTACTGTGTATGAAACTTTTTTAAAAGGAAAAGCTTCTTTATACACAGGTATTGATTTCCAGTTGTCAGCGCAGTCCACACTTGTTGAGTCTCCTCTACCCCACACTCCAAAGGAATCTTCGTGCCTTTTGTCCAATCAATGGTTGAGAAAGTCTTCTTACAACCAGTTCGTTAAGCGCGTTTTTCCCAATCCGCCAGGAAAGCTTCGATGCCTTTGTCTGTTAGAGGGTGTTTGAATAATTGCACTAATACTTTGTAAGGGATGGTTGCGATATGCGCTCCGTTAAGGGCTGCATCTGTTACATGTTGTGGATGACGAATCGACGCCGCAATAATTTCTGTTTCAATTCCGTGAATAGCAAAGATTTCAGCAATCGTTGAAACTAAGTCCATTCCGTTATGTCCGATATCATCAAGTCTACCGAGGAATGGGGATACGTATGTAGCACCTGCTCTTGCAGCAAGCAATGCTTGGTTGGCGCTGAAAATAAGCGTTACATTTGTTTTGATTCCCTCTTTCGCAAAGGTTGAAACTGCTTTTAAGCCTTCAGGAGTCATAGGTACTTTTACCGTGATGTTTGGTGCAATCGCTGCCAATTCACGGCCTTCTTTAATCATCTCCTCTGCATCAAGAGCAATCACCTCTGCACTAACTGAACCTGGCACCAAATCAGTGATTTCTTTTAATCGATCATGGAAGCTAACATTCTTTTCTTTTGCGACTAAAGATGGATTGGTCGTTACCCCAGCAACGAGCCCCAGTGCATAAGCTTCTTTAATTTCATCAAAATTAGCTGTGTCAATAAAAAACTTCATAAATAAAGCGCCTCCATTCGACATAATTTTCAGTTAGTTTATAATGAAGGAAAACCGCCTCATGAAAGGCGGTTTCACCTGTAACCTGTTTAGATTGTTCGTTTATGCTTTTTGGTTTGAACCAAATTCACGAATCTTCCCAATAACCGTTTGCTTGATTGTTTCGCGCATTGGTCCTAAGAATTTACGTGGATCGTAAACTTCTGTATCTGCAGCCAATACTTCACGAACTGTCTTCGTAGAAGAAATTTGGTTTTCAGTGTTTACGTTGATTTTTGCTGTTCCAAATGAAATAGCTTTTTGGATATCATGTGTTGGGATACCAGTACCACCATGAAGAACTAGAGGTACACCCGCAACTTTGTTGATTTCTTCCATTTCTTTGAAGCCTAGGTTTGGTTCACCTTTGTAAGGTCCGTGTACAGAACCAAGTGCTGGAGCTAGAGTATCGATCCCTGTGCGCTCAACAAGCTCTTTACATTCGTTCACGTCTGCGTAAATTACACCTTCAGCGATAACGTCATCTTCTTGGCCACCAACAGTTCCAAGCTCTGCTTCAACAGAAACACCCTTTGGATGAGCATACTCAACCACTTTTTTAGTTGTTTCGATGTTTTGCTCGAATGGATCGTGAGAAGCGTCGATCATAACGGAAGTAAATCCAGCGTCAATAGCTTCTTTACACTTGTCGAAGCTTGAACCATGGTCAAGGTGAATGGCAACTGGAACACTGATTTTATAATCTTCAAGAAGTCCTTCAACCATTTTCACTACTGTTTTGAAGCCCCCGATATAACGAGCAGCTCCCTCAGATACTCCAAGGATTACTGGAGACTTTTCTTCTTCAGCAGCTTGAAGGATTGCTTGAGTATACTCTAGGTTATTGATGTTGAATTGACCAACAGCATAACCTTCTGCGTTTGCTTTCTTTAGCATTTCTGTCATTGAAACTAAAGGCATAAGATTTTCCTCCTTTATTAGATCGTCTGACTAGACTACCATTTTAAGGTTACCCTTTATCTACTTGATTATGTATATGGAGTCGAATGAGCCCGAGATCTTGTGGAATTCATTAGTTATCATACCAAAACATCCTCAGAAATACCATGAAACAAGCGCAGTTTTTGCAGGTTTTACAAAAAAGACACAAGCAAGCGCTATCATTATTTTTACTAGTCTGACAATAGAGTTAATTATTCAAAAACCCGCTCATTTTTGCGTGAGCGGGTCCGTTTTTTTATGTATGAAGTCTTTATTGTGCTACCTGTGCATATTTTTTTACAGCTACTCGAATATCATCAATGTCGAATGGTTTGGCAAAATGAGTCAACGCTCCTAGATCCATCGCTTGCTGAATCATATCCAATTCTCCATACGCAGTCATAATAATCACACGGATTTCTTCATCAATGACCTTCATTCTTTTTAAAATTTCAATTCCGTCCATGCCTGGAATTTTCATATCTAGTAAAACAAGATCTGGTGAGTGCTCCTTCACAATTTCAAGTGCTTGAACTCCATTAGCCGCTTGAAAAGTATCATAGCCCTCTTTTTGCAGCACTTCGTTAAGCAAGATGCGTATTCCAAACTGATCGTCAACAATCAAGATTTTTTGTTTCATGCCGCTTTCCTCCAAATTTCTATTAAAAGTATGGTGTAGATAAATAGGATAGTTAAAGTATATTTCGCTTTTTTTTTATAAAATCCTTCTCTATCTCTTAAAACTTTCTTGAACGGTGATTTTACCTTCCTCGCTTTTAGGCTTATAATCTCTAGTTGGAGGCGATATTCTTGTTAAAAATGTTTTCAACTCAGCTAAGCGGTTTATTCAAGAGACTTCAGGAGAAAGAAGAGTTTTCTATTGAAGACGGTGCAAGACTTCTTGCCCAGGCTGCCGCTGGCGAAGGAATTATCTATCTTTATGGTGCTGGCGAGATGGGCGCTATTCCCCTAGAAGCGATTCACGGCGTTGAACCATTAAAAGGTGCCACTTTATTACAGTTGGAGCAGGCATCTGAGGTAACTTCAGCCGATCGGGTCTTGATTGTTACGCGTCACTCGAACGACAGAGAGGCGGTTGAACTTGCCCAGAAACTCAGTAACAGTGGGCATTCCTTCGTTGGTGTTTCGACAGCGGTCCCGAATGAGGGTGGTTCACCCGGACTCGACACATTGGCGGATGTCCATATAGACCTTAAAATAACCAAAGGCATGCTACCAGATGATTTTGGCAATCGATTCGGTCAACCAACCTCGATGGCTGCACTATTTATTTACTATGGCTTAAAGTTTACCATTGATGAGATCATGGCGGAATATGAAGATTGATGATTACCTCCTTTTTTGGAGGTTTTTTCTTTGCAAATTAATCTTCCGTCCTAACCGAGTCCCATTGTCTTCCTTCTTGAGTTTGGGCATTGAAGCAGCCTCTCTGTTCCCATACTTCACTTGATCTCTTGAGTTTAGGCATCGAAGCAGCCCTTCTCAGTTCCCAAACTTCACTTGACCTCTCGAGTTTGGGCATTGAAACAGCTTCTCAGCTCCCATACTTCCCTTGACCTCTCGAGTTTAGGCATCGAAGCAGCCTCTCCGTTCCCATACTTCTCTTGACCTCTCGAGTTTGGGCATCGAAATAGCCTCTCCGTTCCCTTACTTCACTTGACCTCTCGAGTTTGGGCATCGAAACAGCCTCTCTGTTCCCATTCTTCACTTGACCTCTTGAGTTTGGGCATTGAAGCAGCCTCTCAATTCCCATACCTCCCTTGACCTCTCGAGTTTGGGCATCGAAACAGCCTCTCTGTTCCCATTCTTCACTTGACCTCTCAAGTTTGGGCATCGAGGCAGCCTCTCCGTTCCCATACTTCACTTGACCTCTCGAGTTTGGGCATCGAGGCAGCCTTTCAGTTCCCATACTTCATCCCTCCACTTGAGTTTAAGCATTGAAACCCGCTCCCCCGTACAAAAAAAGAAGAACAACCACACATCTCGGTCATTCTTCTTTAAGCAAATTATTAGTGTCTATTTTTAAATGAAGCTTCCACAAAGTCTCTGAATAATGGTTGTGGACGAGTTGGTCTTGACTTGAATTCTGGGTGGAATTGGCAAGCGACGAACCAAGGATGATCTTGAATTTCAACAATCTCAACAAGACGGCCATCTGGGCTTGTCCCTGAGAACGTAAATCCAGCTTCTTCTAATTGTTGACGATATTCATTGTTGAACTCGTAACGATGACGATGGCGTTCGTACACTACTGTCTCCCCATATGCTTGAGCTGCTTTTGAGCCTTCAGTCAACTTACATGGATATAAGCCTAGACGCAATGTACCACCAAGGTCCTCAACATCCTTTTGTTCTGGTAAAAGGTCAATGACTGGATATGGTGTTTCTGGTTGAATTTCTGCAGAGTGTGCGCCTGCCAATTTCACTGCATTGCGAGCAAACTCAATGGAAGCTAGCTGCATGCCAAGGCAAATTCCGAAGAATGGAACCTTTTGCTCACGAGCATATTGAATCGCCAATATTTTTCCATCAATTCCACGGTCACCAAAGCCACCAGGAACAAGAATGCCATCAACGTCTTTCAGCACGTCATTAACATTTTCAGTTGTAACATCCTCAGAGTTTATCCACTTGATATCAATATCACTATCAAATGAATAACCAGCGTGACGTAGTGATTCGACAACAGAAATATACGCATCTTGAAGTTCAACATATTTCCCAACAAGGGCAATTTTAGTTGTGTGCTTCAGATTTGTTACTTTCTCAACTAGCTGTTTCCATTCTTCCATATCGGCATCTGTGCATTGTAATTGCAAATGATTGCAAACAATTTGGTCTAAACCCTGACTCTGTAGGTCAAGTGGAATAGAGTATAATGTTTCCGCATCTTGACACTCGATTACTGCTTCTTTCTCGATGTCGCAGAACAAAGCAATTTTATCTTTCATGTCTTGAGAAATCGGTCTTTCTGTACGTAAAACAATCGCATTAGGTTGAATACCCAAGCTACGAAGTTCTTTAACACTATGCTGTGTTGGCTTTGTTTTTAACTCACCAGCAGCCTTGATGTAAGGAACAAGCGTACAATGGATATACATCACATTGCGATTGCCAATATCGCTTTTGATTTGGCGAATTGCTTCAAGGAATGGAAGTGACTCGATGTCCCCAACCGTTCCACCAATTTCTGTGATAACAACATCCGCATGCGTTTCTTTGCCGGCACGGAATACTTTGTCTTTGATTTCATTCGTAATATGAGGAATAACCTGTACTGTTCCTCCAAGATAATCCCCACGACGTTCCTTCTTAAGAACCGTTGAGTACACTTTCCCTGTTGTTACGTTGGAATATTTATTTAAATTGATATCAATAAAGCGCTCATAATGGCCTAAATCAAGGTCTGTTTCCGCACCGTCATCGGTTACGAATACTTCTCCATGCTGATAAGGACTCATTGTTCCTGGATCCACGTTGATATATGGATCAAACTTTTGAATTGTTACTTTTAATCCTCTGTTTTTGAGCAAACGGCCAAGGGAAGCTGCGGTAATCCCTTTTCCTAGTGACGAAACAACCCCGCCTGTTACGAAAATATACTTTGTCATGATGGTCCCCCTCTTTTCCATATAGCTTGCTCTATATGGAGCAATTTCATTGATTTTTACTAGCTTATCTTTCTTATAAAAAATTGGATGAGTGCAAATATGCATAACTCACTTAATGTTCTATCGTGGCCGTTCATTTCTACTTCAATCAACGTGATCGAAATGATTCCCAAGCACAGATAAACAAAAAAAAACGCCCCGCATACATAAGTATGGGGAGCGCTTCTTGGCTTAATTAATAAGACCGTTCCTCTTTTAAGGAGCCCAAAAACGATTCTACAGGCGCCTGTATGAAATGTCAAGCAGTTCCTTACAGTTCTTCTTCCTCGTCAAGGTCTTCCTCTTCATCCTCATCATCGAGCTCATCTTCATCTAATTCAAGCTCGTCATCGTCCTCAATGATGTCGTCATCGTCGTCATCGAAGTCATCATCGTCTTCGTCATCGAAGTCATCGTCATCATCGAGAAGATCATCATCATCTTCATCGAAATCATCGAATCCTTCTTCATCATCGATTTCATCGAAGCCATCGACCTCATCAACAGCTGCTTTCTTCGCCTTTTTCTTACGTGGCTTAATAGGCGTTACTGTATCCTCTTCTGCTTGGTCCACTGGATACCAAACACGAAGACCCCAGCGATTGTCCCCTATCCCTAGGAAACGACCATCTAGATTTAGGTCTGTATAAAATTGAATCATTTTCTCGCTAGTATCTTTTTTATTCAGCTTTAGCACTTTAAGTACATCTGCTACTAGTTCTTCGAAAGAAACCGCTTGTTTCTTTTCTTGCAAAAGTTCAAATGCTATTTCAATCCAAGATGTTTCTCTTAATTCATCCATTGAGTACTGATCTAAACTCAACACTTGCACTTCCTTTCTCTATTCATACCCTTACAGAGTTTGAAATCCGAAATATGGAAAATCTCCCAAAAGCATATTCTTCATTATAAACAAATTCATCCTGTTTATGCTAGCTAAATCTATTGTCCTTGCGCTTTTTTGTAGACTTAGCCTTTTATCTCTTCTGTCTATCCCTTTGACCTTCCTTTTTTTTAAAAAGAATGACAGACAAAGTGAAGCAAAAAATTGACAATAAAAAGAAAGAGATTGCACCTAGTTGCATTTGATATAAGGTATATAAGATTGCAATGGCCACAATTGCTCCAATCACGGTTAACAAGACTCTCACAACTTCACTTCCCAATAGGAATTCAAAGATTATGTATCGTGTTTATTATATATGATTCATTCTACTTATTTAAGCTAGTTTCCCCCTAACCATAAAAAAAA
>Ga0180215_1003748_pt1 | contig 14050 bp, 14 predicted proteins | sample eDN3rd37CBELigBY_FD_128871 | JGI IMG/M metagenome (GOLD analysis project Ga0180215, IMG submission 128871) | Enriched backyard soil microbial communities from Emeryville, California, USA - eDNA 3rd pass 37_C BE-Lig BY (version 2) (version 2) | ecosystem: Environmental > Terrestrial > Soil >...
ATCATGCGCCTCGCACCGGTGGCCATCCGGCACTGGTCCGACCGTGAGACGCTCCTGCGCGTCGCCCATGACCAGTCGCGCACGACCCATGCCGCCGCCGAAGCGCTCGAGGCCTGCGAAGCCCTGGCGCTCCTGTTGGCGGAGGCCATCGGCGGCCGATCCCTGCCTGAGATCGTCACAGGAGCCGCAAGCCGCGTGAAGGGCTTCCGCGTGGGCCAGTCGCGGGACGAGGTCCGTGGGACGGGCTATGTGGTCGCCTCCCTGCACGCGGCGATGTGGGCCGTGTCGCGCACCACGAGCTTCGAGTCAGCGGTCCTGCTCGCGGCCAATCTGGGCGAGGACGCCGACACCACCGCGGCCGTCGCAGGCCAGATCGCCGGCGCCCTCTACGGCCTGTCAGGCATCCCCGAGCGCTGGCTCGCCCAGCTGGCTTGGAGGCCGCGGATCCTAGGCATGGCCGAGGCCCTCTTCGAAGCCGGCCCGCTCACGCCGGCCGCATGACACGAAGAACCGGTGGCGCGCGCATCCAAGCAGGAGAGCGCGCGTTGCGCCGCGAGCATTTCCGCCGCCATCCGGATGGCTGAGCGGGAATCGAAAGTTTGACCAGTTGGCATAGCTGATTACAGCCGGGAAGCGGTGGAGGGCATAGCGAGGATGACCGGCGCTCTTCAGCCCTTCCATATTCCTCGCCTCAGTCACCCATCGGTTGACCTGACGACGCCGCATGGCGACCTAACCTCCAGCAAGGTCAAACATTGGAAGGAACCGGAAGTCGAGGGCGCTAAAGCATCGTGCGGAAAACCGGATCCACTTTTCGCTAGCGCGGCCCGCTGGGTCCGCACGATGCTCCAGGTTGCATCGCGCTGTGTCAGATCCCGCTTTCGACAAGATAATCCTAAAAGCCCACTTCGCCGAATTCAGCGGCAGCCTCGTCTGACACGTTGAAACAAACTAGAAGTGAGGGCATCGAAGTAAGGTCCATATATCCATAGGACACCAGGGTCATTTGGATCGCGATAGTATGACGAGTTAACCGAAATCGCATAGTTCCCGATCGTCGCGCTTCCTTCGGTTAGCTCTGCGATCCATGAGCCGCCACTGACGCCTTCAGTAAAGTTTGGCTCATAGACTCTCATTCCATACACAGCCGGACCGACAGGAACCTTCCCGATCAGCCCGAAAACTTGCTGCATGGATTCGCCTCCTGCTATCGCAAAAGGGTAACCGATTGAAGCGGCATCAGTGTAGGACCAATTTATCTTCAGCCGCATGCGACCAGACGATGCTTGCTGCGTCTTCAGAAATGCGTAGTCATAATGGATCCGCTCCCACTGATTGGCGGCACCGAACCAATTCGGGCTAGCCAGAACACATGCGACCGTCCTTTGGTGTCCTGATCCAGGGGCATAGGCTTGTACAAACAGAAAGTTACTGTTCAGGGAGCCGGTCGCTCGGTCAATAATGCAATGACTCGCTGTAAGGACAACGGATGAGTCGCCGACATACTCGCCGGTACAATAGTGAGACATGCCCCCCTTAGTGAAAAAGAGTTTCCCTCCAAAGCTGAAAGGGGGCTTCGTGACATCTGCCATGCTGGCGGAGGCGATGACTTCTTCAGCCGACGATTCACTCTCGCCACTGCGGAGAGACCGGTTGCGGTAGGTTTGGAACTGGCTTCGGTTATGGAGACCTTGGTCCTGTGGCGGCTCCCGATCAGGCGGAACAATTTGCGGCATAGGCAGCGGCTGAGCCTCCTTCATGCGCTCCATCGTCCAAAATTCAGCGGCGGCTTTCTGCTCATCCTCACGGAAGATTTTCCCCTGCACAAAGTCGTGGGGCTTCTCTCCTTGCGCATGTGCAGACGCAACAGAAGTCAAGAGAACGGCGATGGCGAGATAGGTGGTGCGACCGTCAAACATGCTAATCTCCATAGCAAATAGGCGGGAGATTTTTTGTTTTATTGTACTGCCTCTCAAGAACCCTGACTAGAATTATACGAACGAAGACAGAGAGCAATGAGGACGGGATCTATCAAGTGCAACCGTACTGTTTGTACACCAAGTCCACTTCGCCTACTCATGGCTCTTGGCAAGCGTCCAGAGTCTCGTTCGAGCTTGGCTCAACATCGGCTGAAGTATACGCCGACGGTGGAGTATTTCGAACAGTTTGCACTCTATGGCCATACTATGAGGAGCGGCGATCCGGTTGAGTCTGTATTCGTCGGCAATCATCTGGCGGCATTCCAACCCACCGAGACCATGTCCGGAAGGCTCGATATCAAGAATGTCCCTCCCAAGCGAGTTGTTTTCATGTTGATAGAGCTCAGCTGCGAAACTAAGAGCCTCGTCATTCAAGTCATGTTCTTGGATCGGAATATCTCGCTCCGCCAGCACGTAGGCTAAAGCTTCCCTGGCGAGGGGCCAGTACTGGCCAGTGGCGACTAATTCATTGATAATAATTGAAGCATCCGCGGGACTGATACCAAGGCGGCGGCGGTCTACTTCACGCGTCAGGTGGCGCCACATCGTCGTCGTTTCGAACCGGAAATCAGGCTTGAAGGGTTGTTCCATTTTGTCCAGATGACGTGCAACCTGCATCAATGCCGCCTTTGCATCGATAGCTTTCTGAGAAACGTGGTTCAATTCCATCCAGTCTTGCAGGGAGTTCGCGTCCGACAGGTAGCCACGTCTTGTGGCCTCGCTCAGCAGGAGGCGGTACTCCCTATTCTTGTAGAAGAGCTCCCCGGCTATCCGCTCCAACTGCTCGCGGAGCCTTGCGTCGATGACTCCGGCTCTTTGGGCCAAGTTTAGGGTTGCGAGAATGTCGACCAAAGCAACAGTGATCGGTGAATAGCCAAGCTCTTCCGGTGCATGCAGAACGGCTACAGCGTCATCGCGCTCAAGTCGCCCACTGCGATAGGCGTTGTAGATCTCTCCGACCCCCATCATTCCAAAGGAATCAAGTTCAGCTGCACGGAGAGCTCCCATGCTGGCGGCCCCCACGACATGAATGCCGCTGGAGAGCGCCCAAAGAATCTCCTTGTGGAAGACCGCGGGTGTTTCCTCAAAGAGTCCATCGATCAGGACAATGATCCGGGCATTGTCGGTAGCCGCGAGGTAGATGTCCCCTCGCGCCGCCGGAGGGCGATAATCAGCCTTCAGAATCCGTATTGCGTCCGCCCTCGGCAGGCTCGGACCGAGAAAGACGACAATCTCATCAACATGCATCAGCGCGGGCCGCCCTTGCCCCTGGTATGTAACCTGCCTGTTGGGACGGCCCCTCCAAGCCCGGTATGACTACTCGGACGACAGGAATTCCAAATTCTGGTTTCGTTAGATCGACGGCGATAATCCGCTTGAGCCCTGCACCGATCAAACGTTCTACCAGAAACTCGAGATCCTCTTCGAGGAATTCATGCACAAAGTTTGGCACGTCGCTAAAACCTTTTGCATTCATCTCTTGGGCATTCTTGAATGCCCGTCCATCTCTCGGAATCGACTGGAACCATCGAGGCGTCAGATCGTCCCGCGAACCAACGATCCTCGTGAGCCGCGACTGGACGGCCTCCAGAATGGCTCGACTGCATGCTATCACGCGATCCGGATGACAACCTGAACCGCCGGCAGCCGGAATACTGGACCTTGAAGACGCACAGTCGTCGAACAATGTGGCGCAAAATACCGGCACCCCGACATCCGATGTTATCTCTTGTATTACGATCCTGCAGCGTGCCTCCTGAATTTGAGAGATGAGTGATTGAACCGCAGGATCATCGACCGTTTCAAGGTCAATCCGGGAACCAGTGCGCCTTCCTGCGCTGTTCCATAAAGTCACGGCATCGCGCTCTATGACTTCGCAAATACCTTGATTCACAGCTTCGAGATACGAATTCCCGGCTGCAAGTCCGTTGGTATTCGCGAGAAAGCAACCGCTGCTTGGAAAGCGTGGGATCGTGAAGTCGGTGTGAACTATTTCGAGGGGAACGAAGATAGGTGTTCCTTGGATTAAATCTAGGCCGCTGACCCATGGGATAGGCAGATTGACGTGGAAGCGGCTTGCACGAACGGTCGGAATGCTCGCAGGATCGACCACGTCCGCGCGCTCACATAATTCCATGTACCGGGTCAGGATGACAGGGTGCGTAATGCGCTCTGCATGAAAAGTCTCTAAGGATTCCATCAATCCTGCAACCTTCGCGCCTGTCAAGGTTGCGCCCTTACCTTGTGAAACGGAGAGGGAGCGTGAGTTTGGCCGCACGACCATTACAACTGGGATGCCAATGCGATCGAGCCCCGTGACATCAGCCACCCGAGTGATGCCTGCACGTTTGACATTGGGCTCTAATCTCGTCAACGTTTCTGCATGGCTACAGGTGCGCTGAAGATTGGTCTTCCGATGGATCGCAGCTCCGCGGCCCTGAAGCATCGCTGCAACAGCTGAGAGGCCGGCCGTCACCTGATTTCCCTCGCTTCATGGCTACGCGGAGTCGATCATATCGGGCGACATCATTTCTGCCAGGTAGGTTTCATCTGGAGCAGGAGGCACTACGACCGGCTGAGCTCCCTGCGGCACGTTCGGATGAGGGAGATTGGGATCACCCAAGTTGCCGTACATGACGCGCTGGATATTCCTCTTATCCTTACGCCTCATCCGTCTTTTTACTTCCTGAATGTTGGGCTGCTGACCCGTAATCTCAAAATAGGATAGCCATGCGGAGGGAACGAAGAACAGCCTGTCATACATCAAGACGAGCAAGCCCGTGCCTGGGGTCGGCAAGGGCATGCTGCCCCAGCGTCGAGCCTCGGCAGCCCGCGGCTGCATGACTGCACCAGATGTGGCGCCTGCGAGCAGGGTAGCCATTACCTCCCGGCGCGAGGTTCGGCGGGAAATCCTACCGTCGTCGAGATCTGGATTGACTGTCGCTGGGGCTTTGGGTTTGCGCATAGTGACCTCCTGCAGCACGCAAGTCAGCGCAGCCGGCAACTTGGCTAAAATGCAACGTAACTCAATAAAGCCGGCAACTTGGCTAAACTGTAAGATAGCGCAATAATAATCTTGTTGTCAGCCAGCTTCTGAAGATTTCAATTTATCAGAATTGGCGGCATCGGCGGATGATGCTAATCGTGAAATTTGATTATACCTGCGCGAAGACGTGAACTTCATACCTCTTTAGTATAGCCCGGTGACTATTCCAGTAATCCTAAAGACCGGCTGCCTTCAAGCCAGCAACGAAAAGTTCGATGTCTTCCGAACGGCGATCTGGGACTACCTCTCTAGCCCAATGCTCTGCAGAGAAGCCCGGCTGAGCCTCGCGTATCAGTTCTGCTTCGTTGCGAGCCTCATCCATACGGCCAAGATAAGCGTAGCAGCACGCCAAGACGCGCCGACCCTGGGCGGGATTGTTCATGCTATGAATACACTCCACCGCTTGGTCAAATCGGCGCAGCTTTGTCAGAGCTCCCGCCTTGCACCAAAGGTACCGATCTGGATAAAACGGGTTCAAGCGCATGGCTCGATCGAAATGCCTGAGCGCTTCCTCCGGCTCCCCGGAATGGGCCAGCGCATCGGCGAATTCTGCGATGATGTTTGCCTCATTAGGATTGAGGGCAAGCGCACGGCGGTAGCTGGCGAGGGAGCGATCATGCTCCTTTTGATACAATAGAGCAAAGCCGAGTTCGGCATAGCCCCGAGCATCGTTCGGATCGAGTTCGATGGCGCGTACCGCAAGTTCGAACGCACGCCTTAACCCACCTTCCGGATCATCGCCCCAGCGATAGCGCCAGTTCAGGTTTTCGGCCCGAGACATCCCTGCATAGCTCCTTGCATACCCCGGACTGGCGAAAGATGCCTGACGAAAGTGCATATGCGCGAGCTCTATGTCAGAAGCAGAGTATCGAAGAAGATGGTTGGTTCCTTTTAGGACGAGACTGTATGCATCGAGACTGTTGGGCGGCTTGATCTTGGTGCGCTCCTGCTCCGCACTTTCGATGGTACCCGATATTGCTGCAACGGCCAAGGTTGCTATCTCATCCTGAACCTCGAAAATATCCTCTAGGTTGCGATCATAACGTTCGGCCCAGATCAATCGTCCGGTTTGCGCTTCGAAAAGCTCGATCGCTACGCGGATATGATGGCCGAGCCGACGAACGCTGCCGTCCGCCACATAGCGCGTACGGAGTTGCTTTCCGACTTCCCCAATTGGAACCGACTTGTCACGGAAAACGAACGACGAGCCTTGTGCAATGACATCAACGGCGCGGAACCGACCTAGACTCATAATGATGTCGTCCGCGATACCTTCCGCAAAGTAGTCCTCCTCGCGGTCCCCAGATAGATTGCGGAACGGGAGAACTGCAATTGAAGGGCGCTCGATTCCATCATCCTCCACGTTCTGCTCAGGCAATTGAGGCGGTAGAGGGCGGGGACTCGCCTTCAGGGTCGCTGCCACATCCCGACCGTAGACGCGATAGACGTCAAGCGGCTCAGGGATGTTCTTCAGTCTCTTTGATCCGATATACTCGAACACGAATTCCGACCTGCCTCGCACAGATCTGTAAACCAAGTCTGAAACATAGACGGCGCCAACTGGAGTAATCGACTGGACACGAGCAGCAATATTGATGCAGTCGCCATATACACGCCCCGTCTCTTCGAAAATGTCACCGAGATGGACGCCGAGACGGAATGCGATGCCCACGCCAATCTTGGCGATGCTCTCTTGAAATCCGAGAGAGAAAGTAAGTGCGCTGGCAACGCTTTCAAAGCCAGCGAACGCCCCATCCCCTGTATGGTTCAGGACGCGACCGCCGCAGCACAGCGTTTGATTGAAGAAGAGTTCCATTGCTCGTTCGAGGAGGCGTAAGGTGCCGACCTCGTCACGGCTCATTGCCGTACTGGCTCCAGCTGCATCTGCAAAGACAATCGTCGTCAGCCGCGATACCGGACGCCCAGTCGAGTGGCTTTCTGAAGCTGTCTGATTGCCGCCGGAAGTTGGGATCATTGTAGCCTAAGCCAAACAATGCCAATATAGCCTGAGCCTATTGACGACTCCATCTTTAGCGATCCTGGGCCCTTCTTCTTTGAAGAATGCCCTAAAGTATGGACAGTTCAATACCGGTATATGCAAAAATTTTTGTAGTTTTAAGAAGCGGACCTAGTCCGTCTAGTAGTCTTGATACCGGAGCAATGACCCAAAGCGCTCTGCAATGGCCTAGCCTCGATACCGTCAGGTTAATCGGAGGGTGACCGGATCGAGGCATATGAGAGGGGGTTGAAATGGTCCGGGCATGACCGGACTGAGCTTCCCGATACCCTGCTTCCAGCCTTCAGGCATGCCACGGAACACGGGACCAATCGCACCGGGCGGGCGGGCAAACACTTGGCCGGATGGCAGGTTATGCTCAACCAAAATTACGCGGCGTTCCACCTCAACTTGGTTCAGGTACTCCACAAACCTGGCCCGATCGCCAGGCCGGGTCGATCATCGTCATCGCGGCCCTGTCCGGCCGCACTACGGGAGATTCCAACCATGATGACATAAAGCCTCATCCGCAGCGCAGGCCTGTCACGACGCCGCTGCGGTCCACCTCGACATTCAGCCGGTCCGGATCGAGCTCCATCGTGTAGGCGCCTCCCGGCTCGATCTTGCGGACCTTTCGGGCGCCCGCTTCGCGGCGGGCCCGTTCGGCCAATTCAGGCGAATACGGCTGCCCGACGAACGGACGGGCCTCACTGGCCGCACAGGCCTGCCGGGCCGGAGCGGCCGCCGGTTGAGCAAGGCCGCAGGCAGGAGCGGTCACCAACAGCCCGAAAGCAAGCAGAACCGGAGCCCTGGAACTGAGACCTATGGAGCAATGGTTGAAGGGTCGCATAATGGCCTCCCGCGTTTGGATCCAGCGAGGATTTTGTTCAGAGCAGGCGAACGGCTGGACCGAAGGCGAGCCCGGCAGGCGGGCGACGGGTTCTCACTTCGAGTCGTCACGCTTCTTGAACGCCAAGCCCAGGGCGATCCCGAGCGCGATGCCGATCCCGATGCCCGCCGTGATATTGTCTAACGCGACGCCGATCACAACGCCGATGACGACGCCGATCCCGATATTGATGAATGACCTGTCCTTCATCTCGGTTCTCATCCGACGTCAGGAAATTGCAGATGCATGGGCATGGTCACGCTCCTGAGGCTAGAGGCTTGGACGATCAGTGCAGTGCGGCTTGAACCAGGCAAACGTCGCGGCACGGCTTCATGATTTCCCGAAACAAGCATGGGGCGGCTGCGCCTCCCCGAAGAGCGAAGACCTGAAGGGTCCGTACAGCTCCGGTTCAGACTCCTTGGCCTAAGCATCCGCTTCCACTGACGAATGAGGTCAACATGCTGATCTGGTCCGCTCTTGCCGCGGCCCTGCTGTCGGGCCTGACGCTTGGTTTGCTGTCGAACGGTGCGCCTGAATGGGCCACCCAGGCTGCCGAACTGGTCACTGTCGTTGCAGTCTTCGTGCTGGTCTGCCTTGCCGAAACCGCCGGATCGCGCTCGGACAAGCCAAGTTCCCGCTAGCGCATCATGCGGAAAAGTGGATCCGGTTTTCCGCAAAAACGATGCGCTATCCAAAGAGTGGAGCATCGGATTCAATCCCAAAAGCGGATTCCACTTTTGGGTCCGATGCTCTAGGGCCAGGAAGACCCGGGCCTCTATCCGACATCTCGACGATCTGCACCAGGCCGTGGGACCGCGCGCCCTGGTGGCGCCTTGGTGCGCCTTCAGCAAGGCGTCGGCCTGTTAAGCCAAGAGCTTGTCGACGGTGATCGGGTATTCGCGGATCCGCTTGCCCGTGGCGTGATAGATGGCGTTGCCGATGGCCGCTGCCGTTCCGACGACGCCGATCTCGCCCAGTCCTTTGACGCCGAGCGGGTTTAGCTTCTCCTCGTGCTCGGACACGAAGATCACATCGATATCATAGACATCCGCGTTCACCGGAACATGGTACTCGGCCAGATTGTGGTTCATGAAGCGCCCGAGATTGTGGTCGAGCATGGATTCCTCCTCCAGCGCCATGCCGATGCCAAACACCACGCCGCCGATGATCTGGCTACGCGCCGTCTTGGGATTGAGGATCGTTCCTGCCGCGACCGCATTCACGATGCGCGTCACACGGATGATCCCAAGCTCCTCGTCGACCTTCACCTCGGCGAAGACGGCCGAATGGGAGTAGCCGGAATAGCGCATGCTCGACAGCATGCTCGGGCTCGCCTTCTCCTCCGCCTCCACTCTGTCGACTCCGCCAGCCTGCATGGCCTGCACGAAGGTGATGCGGGAATGCGGGTCGTTCGTCAGATAGATCTGGCCATCGGCGAATGTCACCTGCTCCATGCTCGCATTGGCGAGAGGCGAGCCATCCATCTGCCGGGCATATTGGAAGAGCTGCTCCCGGACCGCATGACAGGCATTCTGCACGGCGGAGCCGGCGGAGGCGGCTGTCCAGGAGCCACCCTGGACGGGCGATCTCGGCAGGCTTGAATCGCCGATCCTCGTGGTGATCGCCTCCATGGGAAGGCCGATGGTGTCGGCGGCAATCTGGGTGAGGATCGTGTAGGTGCCGGTGCCGATATCCGTCGTGGCGGTGGCGACTTCGAGCCTGCCGTCCCGGGTCAGCACCGCCCGTGCGGCGGTCTTCTGCATGATGGCTTCCCACACGCCAGTCGCCATGCCCCAGCCGACGAGCTCGCGCCCTTCGCGCATAGAGCGCGGTTCGGGATTGCGCCGGCTCCAGCCGAAGCGCTCGGCGCCGAGCTGGTAGCAGGCCCTGAGCTCCTTGCTGGTGAAGCTCTTCTTGTCGGCCTCGTCGGTCTCGGCGTAATTCCGCAGGCGCAGCTCGACCGGATCGATGCCGGCCGCATAGGCGAGCTCGTCCATGGCTGTCTCGACGGCCGTGACGCCGAGCGCGGCGCCGGGAGCGCGCATGTCGATAGGCGTATAGGTGTCCACCTGGGCCAGCTTATAGGTCAGCTTGACGTTGTCGCAGGGGTACAGAAGGTTCGACCAGTTGACGACGACCTCCTGGTAATCCTCGAAGGTGGATGTCGTCTGGACGGCATCATGCATGATGGACACGAGCTTGCCATCCGGATTGGCTCCCAGCGAGATCGTCTGGATCGTCAGGGGCCGGTAGCCGAAGGTGAACATCTGGTCACGGGTCAGCACCACCCGGACCGAGCGTTTGAGTTCCAGCGCCGCCATGACGGCGAGGAAGAGCTGGTATTGCGGACGCAGGCCCGACCCGAAGGCGCCGCCGATGAAGGGCGAGACGACACGAACCTGATCGCGGGAGAGTCCGAAGACGCTCGACACGTAGCCCTGGCTGTTCTGCGCGCCTTGAGTCTTGTCGTGAATGGTGAGCGTGCCGTCCTGTTCGTAGACGACCGTCGAAGCGTGGGTCTCCATCGGATTGTGGTGCTCGGCAGCCACCCGGTACTCGGCATGGACCTTGACCGGTGCCTGTGTGAAGGCATTCTCGGCATCGCCCCGCGGGCTGGGCGGCGGCTTCACGCCCGTGCGCTTCTTCGGCGGCACATAGGCCTCGTTCCGCGCGAGGTCGAGATCGGTCACGTGGGTATCGATCTCGTATTCAACCCGCACCAGGGAGGCCGCATGGGCGGCAATCTCGAACTCCTCGGCCACGACCAACGCGATGGGCTGCCCGCTGTAGACGATCCTGTCGTCGTAGAGCGGCCGGAACGGCGAACCGGGAGGCGCGGTCTCATCGCGGAAGCTGTGGTCGAACCAGGCCGTCCGGGAGCGGTTCTCATGGGTGAAGACCTGCAGCACGCCGGGCACGGCGAGCGCGTCCGAGGCGTCGATGGATGTGATCCGTCCCTTGGCGATCGCGCTCGAGACCACGATGCCATAGGCGAGATCCGGAGCCTCGAACTCGGCGGCATATTTCGCCTCGCCCGTGACCTTGGCGCGTCCGTCCACCCGGTTCTGAGGGGTGCCGATGACATGGTTCACCTGCTGCATGGATTCCGCCCTCACTGGATTCGCTTGTCGGCTTGAGACTGGGGTGTTCCGGCCGCCGCCTGGGACAGCGCCCGAACGATCGCCCGCCTGGCGAGATCGATCTTGAAGGCGTTGTCCTCATAACCCTTGGCGTCTCTCAGGATGTGATCCGCGACGGCGGCGAAGCGGTCGGCGACGGCCGCCTGCCCGCGCAGCATCGCTTCCGCCTCCGGATCGCGCCAGGGCTTGTGGGCGACGCCTCCGAGGGCGAGCCGTGCCTCCGCGATAATGTCCCCATCCATCCGCAGGGCCACGGCGACCGAGACAAGCGCGAAGGCATAGGAGAGTCGATCACGCAGCTTGAGATAGGTGTAGTTCCGGCTGAAATCGGCTGCTGGGAGTTCGACAGCCGTGATGATCTCCCCGCGCCGCAGGGTGGTGTCGATCTCGGGGCGATCACCGGGCAGGCGATGGAAATCGGACATCGGAATCGCCCGCTCACCATCGGGACCTGCGACGTGAACGACAGCCTCCAGAGCGGCGAGAGCGACCGCCATATCGGAGGGATGGGTCGCGATGCAGTGCTCGCTCGTGCCCAGGATGGCATGGATCCGGTTGCGACCGAAGGCTGCCGGGCAGCCCGTGCCGGGCTCGCGCTTGTTGCAGGGCGTGCCCGGGTCGTAAAAGTAGTAGCAGCGGGTGCGTTGCAGGAGATTGCCGCCGGTCGTGGCCGCGTTGCGCAGTTGCGGCGAGGCGCCGGCCAGAATGGCGCTGGACAGCAGCGGATACCGATCCTGGACACGAGGATCGTGGGCGGCCTCGTCGTTGGTCACCAGGGCACCAAGACGAAAGCCACCATTCTCAGTGTCCTCGATCCGGTTCAGCGGCAGGTGCGTGATGTCGATGAGCCGCGCCGGGCGCTCCACGTTGTACTTCATCAGGTCGATAAGGTTGGTCCCGCCGGCGATGTAGCGGGCGGCCGGATCGGCGGCAGCCTCACGCACGGCCTCGTCGATGCTGGCGGCGCGCATATAGGAAAACCGGTTCATGACTTGGCCTCCGCCTTCGATCCGATCACCTGCTCGATGGCGTCGACGATGTTGGTGTAGGCCCCGCAGCGGCAGAGATTGCCGCTCATGAGTTCGCGGATCTCGTCACGCGTCTGCGCCCTGCCCTCCTCGATGAGAGCCACGCCGGAGCAGATCTGGCCTGGAGTGCAGTAACCACACTGAAAGGCATCGTGATCGATGAAGGCCTGCTGAAGGGGATGCAGCACCCCACCCGAGGCAAGGCCTTCGATGGTGGTGATGCTCGCCCCGTCCTTCATGACGGCGAAGGCCATGCAGGAATTGATCCGCTTGCCGTCGACGATCACCGTGCAGGCGCCGCATTGACCGTGATCGCAGCCCTTCTTGGTTCCCGTCAGGCCGAGATGATCCCGCAGGAGGTCGAGCAGAACGGTCCAGGGCAGAACCTCAATCCGCAGCGCCTTGCCATTGATCGTGAGGGTGATGGGAATTCGCTCAGGCAGGGCTGCCGCACCTTTTTGGCCTCCACTCATCCGGACCTCCTTCGGAACAAGGGGCTCAACAATCCCCACTGGGCATATCCATCGCCTTGCTGCATCCCGGCCGGTCGGGAGCCACGAAGCAATCCTCAGCACAAGACGCTGTCTAACGACCCGGATCAGCCGAGGTTCCTGGAGACCTCCCTCCTCGGACTCAGTCCCTGAGGAGAATGCCGCACCTGTGCTCAGGGAACCCGGCCTTGAACCATCGGTTCTCCCTCTGCCGCCAAGCTGTGCATCGGACGGTGTGCTACGATGGCATCGTGTTGGGAATCGCAGGGGATCCAATGATCAAGTGGGACTACGATCGGCATGAGATCCTCGCGGACGGGATCGTGCATGGACTCGGGATCATCGGCGGACTTGTCGGAGTGGCCTTTCTGCTGGCCCTGGCCGCTCCAACCGTCAGCTCCTGGGAGCTGACATCGGTATCGATATACGGGGGAGGGCTGCTGGCCGTGCTCGTCATTTCCGCGGTCTACAACCTCTGGCCTGTCTCCCCCGTGAAGTGGCTTCTGCGGCGCTTCGACCATTCCGCGATCTATCTTCTGATTGCCGGCACCTACACGCCGTTCATCACACAGATGCGGGCCGACCTCACCGCAGCGCTCCTTCTGGTCGGGGTCTGGGCATCCGCGACGGCCGGGATGGTCCTGAAGCTGTGCCTGCCGGGACGGTTCGAGCGGCTGGCGATCCTGCTCTATCTGCTGATCGGATGGAGCGGCGTGATGGCGTACGAGTCCGTGTTCGGCGCACTTTCCGCTTCAACCCTTTGGCTTCTGTGCGCCGGTGGCGTTCTCTATACCGTGGGAGTCGTCTTCCATCTCTGGGAGAGCCTGCGCTTTCACAATGCGATCTGGCACGCCTTCGTGCTGGTTGCGGCCGCCTGCCACTACGGGGCCGTGCTGGATTGCATGGTGTTGGCGCGCGGATGATCCTCGCTGCGATATCGTGCGGCGTTACCCTCGCATGCGGGCTATGTTCCCGGCGGCCTTGAGACTATGGCCCATCGAGCCATCTGCCCTTGAGGCTGCATTGAGCTGAAGACCTTGTGGAGGCAGCGAATGTCAAAAGCATCAAAAGGTGAAACGGAGCGAGAAGCCCTCGACAAGGAGCTGGACTTCGAACTGGAAGGCACGTTTCCCGCAAGCGATCCTCCGAAGATCACCCGATCATCGCCGGGCTCCCAGATCACCCCTGACACGCACCATGAAGATGACCCGGGCGGCAAGGACACTCCCGAGACGCCAAAGAAGTGACCCGTGATCTGGCCGAGCATCGATCTCACTCTACGGGTGTGAAGTGTTACCCCGTTCGACCAGATTATCAATTTGGTCTGATGAGGTCATATCGGGGATGTCCTTTCGACAGGAGAACCCGATGATCGACATTCGCACTGCCCCCTATGCCGCCACTGTGCTCCGCGTGGCGCTCGGCATCCTCTTCCTGGCCCATGCCGGGCTGAAGCTGTTCGTCTTCACCCCTGCCGGGAC